>Ga0190367_1000353_pt1 | contig 34358 bp, 39 predicted proteins | sample 4872181011_MG_FD_171838 | JGI IMG/M metagenome (GOLD analysis project Ga0190367, IMG submission 171838) | Hydrothermal vent microbial mat bacterial communities from Southern Trench, Guaymas Basin, Mexico - 4872-18-10-11_MG | ecosystem: Environmental > Aquatic > Marine > Hydrothermal vents >...
CTATACCACCTATAAATGCATATAACTCCCAGAATGACAGGCCTCCTATGGTGAGACTATCTTTCAGTATATTACCTAGAAGCCATTCAACCATTTCAAACCCTCCGACAAGCCCCCTAAGGTATGATTAAATTTACATTAGTAATAGTAATTGACAATATTTATAGTTTTCTATACATATGAAAACATGGAGAAACTATATTAATTAATATAATTCTTGAGAGGAACCTTGAATAGAGTTAGGTATTTTTTTAAGTAGATAATGTAGACATACTTCTAATTCAATCAGACTTGACATATACCCAGGTATGATCTGGCTTATATATCCTTTAATAGGATGGGGATTAGGTTTAGTAATGCATTTTATGGTAGACGTATCATGAACTAAAAAAGTCGGTTATATAATAATTTAGTTCTTACCTCGTCTACTCTCCTCCAGAAACCACAATTATCTCCCCGTAATTTGATCGTTTTTAACTAGGAATAATACAGTCTCAGCGATATCCTCAGGGAGCCCGATTCGCTTGAGAGGAATCTCATTTATACGCTCCTCTAGATTGGGTACATTGGATATTAATTCGGTCTTAGTCAGTCCTGGTGCAACTGCATTTACACGTATATTGTATCTAGCTAAATCTGCTGCCAACGCTTTAGTAAATCCATTTACTGCGGATTTCGCTGCTACATATGCTACTCTACCTGGGGAGGAGATACATTTAGATGATCTTACTGAAGATGCTATTGAAGATATATTTATTATCACGCCTTCCCTTCTTTCAATCATATGTGGTAGAGCATGAATAACAGTATAAAATACTCCATAAACATTGACTTTAAACATCCTATCTAAGTCCTCCGGAGTTAACTCGGTTAATTCCCTTGTAAAGAATATACCTGCATTGTTTACGAGGATATCCATCCCACTAAATCTCTTAATAGCAGTATCAATCAGCTTACCAGCTTCCTCATAAACCGATACATCCGCCTTAACTAAATATGTCTCTACTCCATAACTCCTAACTAATTTCAAAGTATCTTCAGCGGTCTTATGGTTCCTGACATAATTTAATATTATATCCACCCCTCCTCAGCTAGTTTTACTGCGATAGCCTTGCCAATTCCTCTTGAAGATCCTGTTACAACAGCGACTCTACCTTTTATATCCATATTAAACACCTATATTATTTCTTCTCAATCCTCCTAACATATACCTTTAATCCATCTACCCTTAGAATCTTAACCTTCTCACCCTCCTCAATAACCTCATCTGAGTATGCGGTCCAGTAGTCTGACATCGCTAATACAACCCCCGGTTTACCAGGCTCAATCCTACTCTTTACAACACCTACCTTACCTATCAACATATTTAAATCGAGTGGAGACCTCCTCCGCTTAATAACCTCCCTAATTTTATGTAGGTAGAAACCAGCGACCCCCGATACAATTATGAGAATCGCTATCCCACCGACTAAGAGTGAGGTGTAGCTTATGGTCCATATAAAATATTCCCTTCTATAGAGGAGGAGTGTACCGAATATTATTAGAATAGCCCCGGCAACCGCGGAGCCGCCATGACCTAGTTTAACTTCAAGCAATATTGCAGAGATACCGAGTAGAAGTAGTATTATAGCTGTCGCATCGGCTCCAATCATCCCTAGCCCAAGTAAAGCTAGTACAAATGCAGCTCCCCCAGCGAATCCGCCTAAGTAAGTTGGATGAAAAACTTCTATTAAAATCAGTAATGCAGCTAATTCAAGTAGTAGACCGAGTATGAATGGATCACATAAAACCGATATGAAACGTGACCTTATATCAGGGCTTATAGAATTTATGTACGCGTTCCCCAGACCCTCCTTAATAAGCATCCTATGGAAATCCGCCTCTATATACTCTGCTATACCATATTTAACAGCCTCCATAGCAGTATAATCCCTATTTTCAGTAACCATATATCTAGCTGCAGTGGCATTTCTATTCCTCGATAACGCTATAGACTCTATCCAAGAGGCCATCGCATTTATAATCTTTGGATCCTCCTCCATCCCGCCTATCGACCTTGGTTCAGCTGAGCCTATAACAGATCCCGGAGCCATAATTAGTCTATCAGATGCCAATGCAATATATGCGCCGGCTGAGAAAGCCCTTCCACCAGCTGGAATATACACTATAACCTTAATTGTGGAGCGCATTATAAGATCTACAATACCTTCAGTAGCCTCTAGATACCCTCCATTAGTATTCAATATTATTACTATGGCCTTTGTATTTGGAGACGCGGTATTAATAGCTCTAGATAATAGATCCTCCATACCTAAGTCGATCGTATTCTCCATTCTAATGATGATTATAGTCTTTTCATAGCCCTTCGCGAAGGATATGATACTATATTGAACTAGAATAAGAGATATAATGACTACTATCGATAAAGAAGGTCTCTTCACAACTATTCTTCACCCTTAACCTCCTTAACAAACTTTGATATAGACTCTACAAGCTCTGTGAACTCCATTGGGAGAATGAATTTTGTAGACTCGCTCTTACCAAGCTCCTTTAAAGTATCTAGATACTGTAGCGTCATCGTCTTTGAATCTATCTTCTTAGCAGCGTTATACAGTATCTCAAGAGCCTGAGCATAGCCCTCGGCCCTTAATATAGCTGCCTGCCTATCACCCTCAGCCCTCAAAATCGAGCTCTGCTTCTCACCCTCAGCAACTAATATCGCAGATTCTTTCTTACCACTTGCTTCAGTAACCATTGCACGTCTATTCCTCTCCGCACTCATCTGCCTTATCATAGCATCCTGAACGTCTTTAGGCGGGAGGATCTCCCTAATCTCAACTGTAGTCACTTTAACTCCCCAGCGCTCTGTAACCTCGTCAAGCTTACTCCTTAAAATCCTATTTATCTCCTCTCTTTTAGCAAGTACATCATCGAGTAAGATGTCGCCTATTACAGCCCTTAGAGTAGTTGTAGCTATTCCAGTAGCAGCACCCTCGAAATTCTGTACATTTATCACGCTCTGTAGAGGGTCGAAAACCTTGAAGTATATTAGGAAGTCTATATCCACTGGAGCATTATCCTTAGTGATACATGTCTGCTTAGTAATCTCCAGGTAGCGCTCCCTCAAATCGACCCATACAGGCCTGTCTATAATCGGGATTAGGAATACTATACCAGGTCCTCTAATACCTATTGCACGCCCAAGCCTGAATACCACTATCCTAGTATATTCTGGAACTATCTTAATTGCTGCGGATAATATTGCTAATATGATAATTAAAATTATTATACCTAATATTAGGCTACCGATATCTATGGTAACCTGTAATATATAGTCTAACAACTTATACACCCCTATAATATCATATAAACCATATATTTATCAGAATAACTATATATTCCCTATAAACCTCCCTTAAACAATGAAATATATCTCAGGCATCCCACTAGGGTAGATATACCTATCATATTTTATATCTTCTCCAGGTTTATTATTAATGCTAGAAAATTGGCACGGAAATATCGGAATCCAGAGGAATTATTGAATAGATTAAGGGAATTTAGCAGAAGCGATAGGGATAAGCTGGATATAGACGGTATAACTATAGCTACTAAAGAAGATGGAAAGATGAAGATAAGGCTGCCACTACGCATATACCTACCTTATCATAATATACGTGATTATGGAGATTAAATTATTTCACACTCTAGATCGTATTCAAAATCTACGGTAATCATCATACGTCGGCTTTATGTTCTCAGTCTATGAGACGATATCAGCATACAGGAGACTAAGGATGTAAATGTTCAAAGGTTTAGAACATTCCTTAGGTCAGATTGGCCAGATCTATACAGTTATTGGATATAAATGTTCAAATGTTTAGAGTAATCTTGATCTTTAGTGAATTATTTTACAATGATAGAGAGATTGAGGTCGATGGATAGATCAGCAGTCATAAAGCTAACCTTATCAGTATTTTTATCTATAGCACTCACGGTATCGTTATTCTACCTCACATTGGAACTACCTCACCTTTTAGATAAATATCTTCATAAATATTTTCCTGACTTATTCTGGGAACCTGAATTAAGAAAGATGCTACTGAATAGTGTAAGACCTTTAGGTTACACTATGTTAATTATCATTATCATATTAATTATAATAGGATATATCTTTGATAGAGGCATTATATCGGTAGCAGGATCCATAGCATTATACATCCCTACATTCGGATACTTCGCGTTTGCTATGTTCTTCTTAGCAGGAATAGGCATATTAAGAGTTATATGGCTTCCATTTATAGAGTATTCGCCGAAGATTCTAGAATTGGGAAACGTGGTAATAATGCCATATATTATATTAAGAAAATATTGTTATTGGAGAATATCATATGAGATATCCACATCGACAGCTATAATTTTCATCTTCTTAGGTTTATTTATATTCTCAATGGGTGTAACCACATGGTTATATGGAAAGTTCAAAGGATGTAAGATCATAGATTTCTGGATATATCGCTATATAAGGCATCCACAGTATCTAGGTTATATATTATGGAGCTATGGCCTCTTGGTATTGATATATTTTATGCCGCACGTTAGGGGGGCATTTATAACACTCCCTTCATATCCATGGCTGATATCGGCTCTCACGATAATAGGGGTAGCATTATATGAAGAAGAGAAGATGAGAAGAGTTTATGGAGAAGAATATATAATATATTCTAGAAAGACATCATTTATGCTCCCCCTTCCTAGAAGGATAGCCGAGTTACTTAAGATGCCTCTATGCTTTTTTGACGAAAAACATGATATAAAAGTTCGTATAGTAATCGTCTTGGTGTTTTATTTAATTATATTAACAATTATCTCATATGTGATAAACATATTACTACCACCATATTAGGGTTAATTCTCTTAGCGACTAGATCATATTCTATGGTGGCACTGTGATATAGATTCTTCTGTTTCGTCTATCCTTACTCTCGTATTTCAAAAATACGATCTCCTTGGTGCTCTCTACATGAGTCCAATCCCTTTAATGAATATATTTTCCGTCTGTAGTAGTATATAAGGCTGCTTATCTTGGATTCCAATCTACTTCTAGGGAGTATTAGATCTATAGGGTCACCGTATTTCTCGTGGTAGTAATAATATCTCGGATTCTTCTTGCCTATCCTTAATGCTATCATATAATTAGATGTGAATGTAACAGCCGTCCAAGGTTTTTGAAGAATCCCATTTAAATTTAATGCTACCTCTCCCATTAGAAGCATCATAGAATACTGCAATCATCCTCAATAAATAAACCCTTTATAAAGGATGTGATGTGCCGTAATGCGACAGTTCTACATATGTAAATCTTCCTATTGAAACACCGTCATATAAATATCTTATTTCAATATAGTAATATCATCATTCTTTAGTCAGATAATAAACTATATTTTTGTGAATACGTTCGCTGTATTGGGAATCGCTATATTTATAGGGATATTATGTGGAAGATTATTCGATAAAATCGGTATTCCTGAGGTCGTCGGTGTCGTATTAGTTGGAATTATATTAGGTGAATCTGGATTAGGTATATTACATGCAGAGGAACTAGAGTATTTCAAGCCTCTCGTAGACCTCGCCTTAGCATTCTTCGGATTCTTTATAGGGGCTGAATTAAAAATATTTAAGTTAAGGTCATTGGGTAAAGTTATTATACTGATTTTCATATCCGAGGTTATATTTACCTTTACAATAGTCTTGTTAGGATTATATATCTATCTAAATGACCTATATATGGCGCTCTTACTAGGTACATTAGCTGTTTCAACTGCTCCAGCCGCTACAGCAGACGTGATATGGGAGTATAAGGCATCGGGTGAATTGACTACAACTATATTGGCATTGATTGGATTCGATGATGTAGCGACCATCCTGATCTACTCTATAACAAGTAATTACATTCTCAATACATTAGGTGGAGTGGAGTTCACCATTATACATGCACTGGGATTCTTTTTAAGTCATGTAGGATTCGCTGTATTAATTGGACTAGGGTTTGGAGGACTGTTAATAGGATTTACGAGATTATTCAAGAGGATGAGGGAGATATTTATTGTAGCTATAGGTATAGTTATCCTAGCCAGTGGAGTCGCTGAATTAGTAAATGCGTCAGAAATAGTTTCAACTTTAATTCTAGGTTTAATCTTCTCAAACTACTGTAGAAAAGCTGATAGGGCTGTTGGAGTTGTAAGGGATCTAAGCGAACCTATCTTCACGATATTCTTCGTACTCATAGGTTCCCATTTAAAGATAGAGTTACTACCAACATTAGGGGGCGTCGCACTAGCATATACATTTACTAGCATACTTGGGAAATTTAGTGGTGCAACTTTAGGGGCGTACATCTCAAATGCAAGCGCCAATATAAGGAAGAATATCGGGTTAACACTCTATTCTCAGGCTGGGATTACATTAGGATTAGGCCATCAACTGTTATATGATTTAAAGGAATTAGGGTTAGTCGGATACCAACTTGGATTAAAAATAATTAATATATTACTTTCAGCCACGTTAATACTCCTAATTGTAGGTCCTATAATGGTTAAATACGCCTTGTACAGGGCTAATGAAGTATATAGAGAAGAGGTCGAGACGATGGACTATATTCCACTTAGATGACCGCTTTTATCTAATTCTTTAATAAATCTATATCTCTCAAAGTGGAAATCGATGTAATCTTCCCTAATATTAAATTCAATTAAATACTCTCTCCACGATACATTAGCTTTGAAAACCGCCTTATCATCATCGATCTTTATAGGTAGTAGCGGTATTATATCCTCCCTATACTTATCTTTAAACGTTATTGTTAATATAGAGCCATTTTTATCGACGTAGGCTTTCATAGTATTTTTATACGTGTGGTAGGTGCCTTTCAACTTCTCCAGTATATACTCGCCTTTTATGAATGGCAGTTGACTCGGGTCTCTATCAAGTAGCTTCGCCAGGAGGTAGAATGCAATATATGATAGTCTAAAGCTACTTATATTAGATAGAAGTATTATCCCTAGCTTCTTCTCAGGTATATAACCCATGTAGGCTGTATGAACTAATACCGATCCACCATGTCCAACTAATTTATATCCATAGAAGTCGGGTGTGATCATCAATCCATATCCATAGGACTCTCCACCTAAGACTTCATACGGCATCTTTATATGCGGCTTCTCCATTAATTCGATATATTCTCTATCGATAACCTCAACCCCATCCAATGAGCCTCTATTCAAATACATCTTAATATATTTAATCATGTCAACGACATTACTTATCAACCCACCGTCACTTGTTATTCCAAATGGGAATCCGGACTCTACAAAGTTCTTCTCCTTATCTAGGATATACGGCTTAGCCCAGTTACCATCGGCCTCAACCATATCCCTCTCGAAATAGCTTCGATCCATCTTGAGCTTATCAAGTATATTATTGTAGATATACTCTTCATAGGTCATTCCAGTTAACCTTGAGATTATATGGCCTAGTATAACATAGCCCTCATTCAGATAGTAAAATTTAGTACCAGGTTCTGCAGAGACCCACTCATGGGCCTTATCCATAAAACTAAATATGTCTTCAGATTCGATTATCGGGAGCCACTCCTCAGACAGCTGTAGAGCCCCACGTATATAGGCCTCTGCATATGCTAGTGCAGGCACTCCAGAGGAGTGGGTCAGTAGATTATGGATTGTTATATTATATTCTTTAAATACCTTAGGCGGGTTATCTATGTATTTATCGACTCCAGAGTATATATCTATCAAACCCTTTTTATATAGCTGTAGAATAGCTAATGCAGTAAATGATTTCGTTATAGACCCAACCCCATATAATGTATACTCGTCTGCAGGCAACATCCTAGTTAAGTCTCTGAATCCATATCCCCTTAGATATACCTCATCACCAGATACTATTCCTAATGCGATACTAGGATATCTATATCGTGAAATAACATCTAGGATATATCCATCTACCCATGAGAAGTCCATGGAGGATCAAATATAATATTATCCGACTATTACATAGATTTTAGCATAAATATTCTACATGGGATACTGATTATATCCTTAATAATCTATTTATGAGATAGTATAGTTGAACCGTCACTATAATAGTGGGTATCGACGCCTAAACATACGGATACTTATATGTGAGTAGATAATACACTATGAAACCTACTACCCACGCTATGACTCCCGAGTAGTTTACTTTATAAGGCTTGTTATAGAGAATGTCATCTATATATCTTCTCTTAACGAGGAAATAGTCTGAAATTATAATTGATGATGCTGGTATGAAGCTGGCTCCAATCAACAATAGGAAATTTACATACTGCTCAAGTGGAATTACGATAGCTAATATAATTCCTATTAGCATCGTTATAAATGCCATTACACGTTGTCTAATTCTTGGATTTATATTCTGTATAGATACTGCGGTGGAGTAAATATCTGCGAATGCATTATCAGTCTCATCTACTAGAATGAGTAGTAATGCCAGATTTCCGAAGAATAGTGTTGAGATACTTGCTACGATCGATAAAGTAGGGGTACCGAGGTATGTGGAGAAGATACGGTACTTGTTTTAGGGGGTTACTGGGGTCTAATGAAGTATATTGTAGATTATGCCCTGGAGAAGGGATTTAAGATAGTACTATTCCCTCCCATCGAGAAGGAGGGGGTAGAATTCCCCAGTAACGTCATCGTCATTAAGACTGGGGTATCATATAGGGTTAGAAGCATATTTCTAGTCCGTACATCTGACGTTCTAGTGGTATTAGGTGGAGCCTCAGGGACTATACAGGAGATTACATCAGCATACTGCGAAAATAAAGCTATTTTTGTATTAGTCGATACTGGATTCCCCTCAGATAAGATAAGCTGCCTAGGCTAGGAATATGATGATAAAGTCTCGAGTAGATTAAAATTCTATAGAGACCCTATTAAGATGACGTTAGAGGTATGTAGTAGAGTTAGAGGATAGTTAAACCGGTTATATCCTTAGCTTCTGTCACTGCTAACCATTCTCTAGTTAATCCTACTAAACCATCTATGAATACTTCAGCATATCCTAATGCAGGTAATCCAGAAATATATGTAAGCCGGTTATGAATTGATATATCTGGGGATATCAACCACTTAGGTAATTTTTCCACTAATATACTCTGAAATAGGGTCCTCTAGATCTAACAATCCTTCTTCATATAATTTCATAATAGCTAGAGCTGTGAAAGACTTGGTTATGGAACCTATATAATATGATACTCTCTCGTCAGCTACTATAGAGTCTTTAATATTTTTAAATCCATGCCCTCTTAGGTAGATCTCATCATTGAAAACGATTCCTACTGAGATACTCGGGTATCTATACTTTGAGATGAAATTCATAACATGGTTATCGATATAAAAATTATCTATTGACATAATTCTACATATTAAGAATTTAGGAGGGACATTAAATTTGAAATAATTACAAGGCATATGTTATAAGTATGAAGTATATAGGGGTTGCAGCCTATAGTGGAGAAGTTAAAGATATACATAAGGAGAAGATTAGGGTTTTGATAGATACTCTCAGTAAGGAATGCGATGTTGAAGATGTAATTTTACTGTTAGGCGGATATTGGGGTCTAATGAAATATATAGTAGATTATTCTATATCCAAGGGATTTAAAGTAGTCTTATTCCCGCCTTTAGAAAGAGAAGATGTAAAGTTTCCCAGTAGATGTATAGTCATTAGATCAGGTTCTTCCTATAGGATACGTAGCAATATGCTAGTTCGAAGTTCAGATATTCTTATAGCAGCAGGCGGCGGAGGGGGAACTATAAACGAGATAGTTATAGCTTATTTAGAAGGTAAGAATGTATATGTCTTGAAAAATATGGGGCTACCTAGTGATAAAATGGAGCTCCTTGGTAACTACTTGGATAATCGTAGAACATCCGTAATTAAATATTATGACAGACCTGAAGAATTAGCTAGAGAGGTATGCTTAGATATATCTCCCTTATAATAGAGGTCTATCTCATATATTCCATTAAATGTATTATAGTAAAAATCTAGAATAGAAGGATATCGATCCCTTTATCTTCAATCGTTAAAAGTTATAATGGCCAACTCTCCTTCTTATATGCCATATCCCAAAACATATATTCATATCTACTACCTAAGAGAAACAAGTACTTTAATCTCTCATAAGAATAGTCTAATCCTATTCTATCTACGAGATCTCTTAACATCTCAACAATCTTAATATAATCCTTGCCCAGATATACTGAGCCCCATTCTCTATAAATCTCATTGGGATTATTCATTAAATCCTCCTTATGATAATTGGCTATCTCATAATAACTCCAGAAGCAGGGTAAAATAGCGGTTAAACCCTCTATCAGTGGTTGAAGTGAGCATGTTGATAGTAAGAAGTTCATATAAGCTGTATTTGTAGGTGCTGGTTCATATTTAGTAACTTCATCTAGCGTCAGATTAAACTTCTTTATTAATTTATTATAATTTTCTATCTCTGTAGTAGCGTCTAGATATGCCAATTCTAAAGTAACTCTTGCTGTCTTGTAATCTGCTTTGGCCGATAGAAGACTTAGACATTTATACATTGTTACTAAATAATTGTAGTCCTGAATCAGATAGAATTTGAACTTATCAATAGGCAATATCCCTTTATAAAGTTCTACTACAAAAGGATGATTAAATATCCTCTCCCATATATTCTCCGCTTCTCTCCTTAAACGCTCTGTCAACTTCATTTTTTCCTTCCCTCCTAATGTTTGACAGCTTTCACCGCTAATGATGACAAGAAGCCATAAATCCCTCCACTAATCATAGCTCCTATGAGAATGAGAAACATTACTTCAAGAGGATATATCTCTTCAAATAATAGTGCATCTAAATATACAGCGGGGATACCTGCCACGGCTCCCGCTAATGTGGCAGTTAGTGAATCAAATCTTCTATACCTAAATAATAAATACACTAATTCAGAGAATAGGCCTTGAGATACACCGTATATTAAATTTGTAAATCCACCATAAGTAGGTATTATAGTCTCCACCAATGCACCTAAAGTCTCCCCCAAGAAAGCTGAGAGAGGTTTCTTGATTAAAGTAGCAGCTAAAGGAGCACCTATAAACCATAATCCATAAGAAAGTATTCTAGCACCTATCGGCCCTCCTATCAACTCACCTATGTAATAAACTTCCCACGTTAGGGCGAATATCACACCGCTAACAGCAGCAACGACCCCTAGATAAGCTAGATCTATCGCTGTATATCTAACATCAAATCCTCCCATCTTCATATATTCTTTACTGGATAGAGAATTATATCCTTTCAAATATATCTGTAGAATAGAATCTTTACTTAATATAAATATTGGGATATTAGGTTAGACCTAATGAGATAGCCACGATTATAATAATCTGAATCAAGAAGAGAATTATTAGTATCATATCTAATCTATCGAGTCTTCCTTTTCTAACTGACCGTTTCCTTCTTCCAAATCCTCTCATCTCAGCTGCGATTCCTATCCATCGGGCCCTCTCAATACTAAGGCTTAGGAGAGGCCTTAAATAGCTTAAGAAGGATGATGGTGTCAGAGGGTATCTACTCTTTCCTCTCATCACCCTAATATGTCTAATCTCTTCAGAATCTCTACTCAGGATATTTAACATCCTAATACCTATTGATGTGGCGAAGGCTATATCTTTAGGTAGATAGAGCTCTGCCTCTAAAGATCTTATAAACTCTCTTGTATTTACTAGAGAAGTGAATATTAGAGCGGCCCCTAATATAGAGAATAATCTAAGTGCCACAAGAATAAAGGAACTAATAAACATTTCTCTAAGTACGAAACCATCAAATATAATAATAGGTTCTCCATAATTTGCGAATAATAGGGCATTTATAAAAACTCCTATCAATCCTATAAAGAACAGTAATATAAAGAATTTAAGACCTCTTCTTAGACCAAGATATAGTCCAATTGAACCATTAATTACAGAAAGTATCAATAATGACGTGAAGTCTCTAGATAGAAACGCCAATAATGTAATCCCTAATCCATATATGAAGACAGTCGATGGACGCATTATCCTCCCCTGAAAAGTTGATTCATCATTCCTATAACATCCTTTACATCCTTCTTCTCAACTCTACCATCCTTTACTAGAAATATACTATTAATATCAAGCTGTAGTAATCGGGGATCATGGGTAGCTATTATAATGGTCTTTCCCTTCTCTCTTATACTCATTATCCATGTAAGAAATCTTCTCAGGAGATTTAGATCTAATCCAGCCGACGGTTCATCAAATAGATAAATATCAGGATTATATAATCTTGCGATATAGTAAGCGAGCCATCTCCTCTGTCCGTGACTAAGGTTATATGGAGATTCATCCATCAAGTTTCGAAGCCATGGAACTTCTTCTAATAATCTTATTACATCCTGTTCAGCTCCACTCTTCCATAACTCATCCTTTACAGAACCATAAATAAACATATAGTCAGGTTCTTGAGAAATATAAAAGACTTCACGCGTCGGTCTTGTCAGGCTTATACTTCTTCCATCTAAATGTAATGTGATCTTTCCTCTCGTAGGTTTGTAAAAACCTGCTAGAAGCTTAAGAAGAGTGGTTTTACCAGAGCCATTAGGACCCATAAATAAGACAACATCCCCCTTATAAATCTCTAAAGTTACATTGCTAATAACTTCCTCATCCTTATCACTATATCTAAAGGATACCCCGTCTACAGTATATAGGACCTCACCACCTGATTTAACGACTCCTTTGGATTGAATTTTACATGATGCATCCACACCCTCATTGGCAAGATCATTTTCTAGATCATGAGGCTTAACATTCTTAACTTGATAAATCTTCTTTAATTCCCCATCTTTTATTAGGAGGATCCTATCACTTAGATTTAGAAAATATTTTGCTTTATGCTCGACAATTATCAAGGTATAACCCCTACTCTTAAGTAGTTCAATGTATTCTAATAATTCTTTCACACCCCAAGGATCTAAGTTTGCAGTCGGTTCATCCAAGATAAGTAAACGAGGTTTATGTACTATGGAAGAGGCGATGCATAATCTCTTCTTCTCACCTCCAGACAAGTAAAGAGAATCTATAAACATTTTATTTCCAAGTCCCATCCAATTCAGAATTTCTCTAGTCAAACGATCTATATCATTACTACTATATCCTAAATTCTCGAGAGTAAAGGCTACCTCATCATAAGGTGTAGACATAGACAACTGCTTCTCAGGATCTTGAAGAACTACACCGATGGTCTCAGGTATACTTGTAAACTCCTGGGGATCAAGAGGGTTAATTCCGAAAATCGATATATTTCCATCCACATATCCTTCTAATAAATTATTTAAAACACCGGTTAGAGCTAGGATAAGAGTGGTCTTCCCTGAACCAGATGGGCCTGTAATAAGGATAGACTCGCCTCTTTTAACACTAAATTTAATATTCTTAATTACAGGCTCTCCACCCGTATATCCAGCCTCTCCTATGTCAATGTATATTGAATTTCTTGTATTATCCATTATATAGAACTATAAGTAAAATACCTAATCAACTTATATAATATCTTTCAAGACTTGTCTTATTCTATCCTCCAAAAAATATCTAATAATATAGATATGAGATAGCCGATTAGAAAACCTATTATCCATCCGATGAACACATCAGTAAAGAAGTGTAGCCTGAGGTATATTCTACTTAAACCTATCAACACTGTATCTTTTACATATTTAGATAATGGCTCATATGAGCCGTCTAATATGATTTGATCATACATCTCATGAGAAACGATAGGGTGATTAAATTCAGCTACTAAATCAACAACCTCTTTTAAATAGTTTCCATCATATAGAGCCTCCACAGGATTATTAGGATTGATAATCGTTATGAAACGAGTACGTTCCGATATCTTTTTCCTTAGATCATCAATATCTGGTCTCCAATCTTCCTCTTCAATACATTCGTATTCAACAGCTATTCTGTGGTACATGTGAGAATTTAAGTAAGAGGGATGCGATGGACTTGGTATTAATATCTCATCCCCTGACTCAACGAATACACGATGACAAAGTTTATAGCTTCAGTGACTCCATTAGTTACTATAATATCCTCAGGAGATATGTAGTAGGGTTAGAGATAGTTAAACCAGCGCTAAACCTGGAATAATGGATTAGGTAGGTATATTAGGAAGACGATTGCCTGTGTAATTAGCAGTATAGTAATGAGTATTTTAAAGTATCTAGGATTCAACATTGTAGTGGAATTTAATCCTATTATAATTAATGGAAGGATGTATATGATGTAAAATGGATATACATATCTATGCTGCATATATTCTAGGTATAGATAGAATAGGAGGTATAACATTGAACCAAGTATGCATGATAAGCCTATCTTATCTCTATATTTAAATCCAGTATATATGGTCAATATAGCAATTGGTATTAGGGATATGGATAGTGGGGTAGCTATACCAACTATACGGATTAAAATCCTTGAATCCATAGATACAATATAATATGGGATAGGTTCATAGCATATAGTTGATATCCACTTGTATACAGGTATTATCTCACTCTCATTCTCATATGTTAGCGCTGAGTGATAGCTAAACATATATTTTAGATGATCCACGAAGCTACTAAACTGAGTATATATCACATCGTAGATATCTAGGAATATTAGAAATATTCCAGCGGATATAGCTAGGAATATCAATATATCAGCTAATTTCCTGATTAATCTTCGATCAGTTGAATACCAGAGATATGTTATCAAGATATATGGTATAACTAATATTATAGCCTGGAGTTTAGATAGTAATGCGAGTCCATATAATATAGAGGGATATACGATATTCCTTCTCTCAATTAAAAGATATAGTGTTGAAAGTGACAACGCTATACATATAGGGTCTAGCATAGCGATACTCATGAGATTAAAGTAATGTAGGTCTAAAGCTAGTATAAGCATGATTGACAGGCTATAAATGAAGTTCCTATTTAGACGATACAGTATATAGAATACGAGGTATAATGAAGCTATGTATGCAATGAATGACGGTATCCTCCAGCTTAATGGCCTATCTCCAAATATATAGATTGCAGCCGCTATAATCAGCTTAACCAAGGGAGGGTGCTCATGGTTCGTACCTATGCCACTCAATAGATCCCTAGCTGCATTCACATAATATACCTCATCAAATATGTATCCACCTAGATAGGCTGCTAATGCGAATCGGTAGAATATGATTGTACCTAATATGATGATATAGATAGCATCTAATGACTCGCTTAGCAGAGTATAAAGTCTTTTCAACGGTGGAATATCCATATATATTAAATATTTTAGGATCTTCTATTAGAGGATTCCATGATATCTAAGATATTTACTTTCAATATATTCCATTATCTTATTTACAGACTCCTCGATAGACTCCCTATGTGTATATACAATTATATCAGGATTCTCAGGCTCTTCATAGGGTACTTGAAGACCCGGTAAGGTCTTTATCTCACCCTTAAAAGCCTTAGTATATAATCCCTTAACATCCCTCTTAATACATACCTCTAAAGGACAATATACATAAACCTCGATAAGCCTTCTTATAACCTTCTTCCCATACTCTCTATAAGCCTTCTTATGCGCCGTTGCGTCAAATAAAACTATGATATCATTTTCAACTAGATATTTCCCGATGGCGACTAAAGCTCTATAGAATAAGTCCCTTTCATAATCATCATACCTCGGCTTAGGCGTTATAATTCTTCTAACCTGGTCAGACTCTAAAATCTCTACCTTATAACCCAGCTTAACGAGTCTATCCCTCAACCCTTTCGCCAGCGTCGACTTCCCTGACGAGGGGATCCCAGTCAACCATATTGCAAACAATTTAGACACCTAATCCTACTTTAATAGACCAACTACATCCTTATAGTTAAAATAGTCTTTTTCTAAGACGTTATGTATAAAATTGAATATCGTCCTCCGTACATTATATTTGAGATTTGGATACCATATTGGGTTGGCTATTACAAGTCCTCTCCATGCATAGAATGGCTGTATAACCCTTAGAATCTCCTCATCCCCTGTCTTACTTAGATAGTGGTCGAAGAATAGTGTCCACAGCTTTTTAAATGGATCTCTAAAGTCTTCATAGTACATTAGCGAGAAGAATATGTAGTTTATCGTCAATGCAGCTACATCATCCGCAGGCTCACCCCATTCACCCCTACTCCTATCTAATACTGTGAAGTCTGTTCCCTCCCTAAACTTTATATTCCATGGATGGAAGTCTCCATGGACTTGACTAAGTCTATGGCTATAGTCTCTAATCCTCCACCTCCATCTAACCGCATTAAGTTCGATCTCCATAAGCTCATTCTCCAATAGGAAGTCTTCATCACCTTTATAGGAGTCTACCAGACCCATTAAAGCTTCACCATGTCCAATCAACTCTCTAATACGTCTCCTATATAGGAATGGGTCATTCATCTTAACACTATGTATATCAGCTAGGTAGCCTGCTAATGCATATACCCTGTCCTTATCCAGCTCCGTTAGTTCTTGGGTCTCAGCTATTCTAATTAGGTCGTGATAATACTCTTTACCCTCTACATACTCGACGAGCTGTATAAACTCAATGGGATCATTAATCGAGTGTATCCATCCACCTGAATCTATATACCCCAGCCCAACCGATTTCACATGCTTAGGAAGTTTATTATATGTAAGGTGGTTCCAGATTAGTATACCCGCTCTATCGGACATATACTCATGCCCAAAATGATCCTCCCTCATCGTATTCAAAACATATCTCCTAATTAAATCCCCACATTCGACCTCGAGGAGGAGTGGCTGGCCATAGCCATATCCCTTTATCTCACCCTCCTCTAGAGCTGCTCCCTCAAGTGTAGTGACCCTCAAAAGACTACATCTACCGCCGAAGACTTCATCAATATATCTCTTTAACGACTCTACAGTTATATTCATCAATAATTGAATATACATCCAGCTTATATGAGGTTGATTCTGAAAATCACATCCTCCTAACCCTGAAGAAATATTATCCAGTTTAATAGAGTATCGTGGATAAAAATCCATCCCTTATATTTCTTTTTAATTGAAAGAATAGATATGTATATTTGTTATGCCTATTCAGCATGTACTCAGCTTCTACAAGTTGTATAAATTATCTAAAAAATATTCTGATGACTATTATACTGAAGTTGGTGGCGATATTCTCTATAAGGCCGGGTTTAGAAAGCATTATATAAATTATGCGTCATTTAATAGAGAGATACTTGATTTACCGACTCCAGCATTCTCACTAGGGTTTAATATAATTTACCCGTTTGGAGCTGTATTCGTTAATGAGGAGTTTAAGAAGCTGAAGAAGAATTGGCTTAAGTATATTATTGCGCATGAGACTGCACATATAATTCTAAATCACTATCCACTTAATATTTTATTATCTGAGGGTATAGCGTCTCTACCACCTAATATTAGGGTTTTAATCGAGTTATATAGGTTTACATCTGCATCCCTTAATCTATATAAGGAGATCACGAGTCCACTTGAAGGAATCACCGCTGAGAAGGAGCTTGATGCGGATGAATGGGCTGTAAAGGTTATTGGTATGAAGAAGCCTGCTATAGAGTTTTTAACGTGGTTGAAGGATAGGGGTTTAGAAGTCTCTCATTACTCCCCATATACAGGGTTACCAGCTCTATCTATCGATGAGAGGATTATGCGGATAAAAAAGATTAGATTAAGGTGATTTCACCTTCTAACAAATTTTCTAACTAGGTTCATGAATGGGGGTAGGGACCTAGTCTGTATTATCACGCGTCCTGGACCCTTAACCTCAGCGACTACACCCTCTCCACCAAGTATAAATGATTTCCAGCCACCAAATTTCTTGATGCTATAATCCACGTCTCCATCCATAGCTACAAAGTGGAAGTTATCTATAATAACCTTCTCTCCATGCTTAAGCTCCAGCGTCTCCATAGCACCATATGAATTAACCCATACCCCGCCTCTACCCTCAGCCTTAAGCCATACCAACTCGCCCTCCGCCAATAACCCCTTGAAGCCCTTCCACTTCACACTCAGTTCTATATCGCCGTGTGAAGCAAGGTAACTCATGTCTTGAATAATCAGAGAACCATCGACCTCAATATATTCTATATCACCTGGTATACTCGGCGCGAACAATAGCTCCGCCTCTCCCCCAGCAATAAATGTATTTAGGAATATACTTTCACCCCCTGCAATAGCCCTTGCAAATGCCTTTAAAACTCCTCCAGTCTGAGTCCTAATCTCATAATCACCTTTACCAGCTACAAATGCACCTGCTTCAGCTGTAATTGATTCACCTGGAAATAACTTTACTTTGAGGATACTATATGCGGGTCTTGCAATGACTTCCCACTTCATATGCTACACCCTTATGAATAGATAATGGTATATCAAAATGATATTTAATATATAACTATATTCTATACAACTTCTCAAAACTCTATTTATATCTCATAATTTAAACATATATAGTGATATAATATATTGTACCGAAATGGTTCATGAATGGAGTCTTGCCGAGGCTGTTTTAGAGGCTGTCAAGAAGGTTGCGATAGATTCTGGTATATCGAAAATTAATAGATTGATAATTGGACTGGGTGAGCTACAGAATATTGATATAGAATTATTCAAGGAGTCTATAGAGATTCTAAAGGGTGAGTACTCTAGTGAGATCCAGATTGATGAAATCGAGTTCGAGGATGAGGAAGCGGTATTTAAATGCAGGAGATGCGGAGAAGTCTGGAGACTTAGAGACGTTGAGTTGGGTGAGGATGAGAGAGAGGCGATACATTTTATACCAGAGTTGCTACATGCATTTGTAAAATGCCCTAGATGCAATTCGGTTGACTACGAAATTCTATCGGGTAGGGGTGTTGTTATAAAGAGGATTGAGGGGGTTAAATGATAGACCCTAGGACATCCGTCATATATAAACGCCTTAAGGAGATTAAAAAGATTTTTATTATAGCTAGTAGTAAAGGCGGAGTCGGTAAGACCCTCATATCTATACTTCTATCAATGGGATTTAGGGATCTAGGATTTAAGACGGGGTTACTAGATATAGATTTTACAAACCCGTCGTGCCACATACTCTTTAATATTGATCCGAGTATCAAGCCTACTGAGGAGAAAGGATTAATCCCACCCACTGTAAATGGAGTTAGATTCATGACTATATCATACTTTATAGGAGAATCTGGCGTAGCGTTGAGGGGTCAGGATGTCGACAATATATTTAGGGAGATACTGGCTATAACGAGGTGGAATGATACAGAGTATCTAATTATAGATACTCCACCCGGGTTAGGGGATGAATTACTTGATCTAGCTACATTGATACCATGGGGGGAAGTTATATTAGTTACACTCCCGAATAGACTTAGCCTAACCTCCATTAAGAGGATGATAGGCATATTTAAGGATCAAATTAAATTAATTGGAGTTATCGAGAATATGTGGCGTCAGGAGAGGGGTATAAGGGATATCATCATTAACATGGATCTAAAGTATCTCGGCTATATACCATATGTAGATAGGCTTGATGATCTGATTGAGAAATTCGGTTTAGAGGGAGTATATAAAAAGTTTTTTAGCGAATATTTAAGCGGTATAATATCCTCTATCCTATAACTACTTCTCAGCGATTTATCATCCTCGATAAACTTCCGGTCATATGTACATAGTAGGCATGCATCAGGAAGAATTGGTTTAATTACCTCGACCTCAATATCATCCTTCGTCAATTTACCTGCCATAGCCTTACTTAGTATCTCCATAAAGTTACTCGCTTCACTCACCTCCATATCGATAATATAGGGGGAAGAGACTCTTTTCAATATTCCTAAACTTCTCCATAAGCTCACATATACTATATCCACCGCTATCTAATTGAGACACGATTAACTGAACTCATCGACAATGTCTCTGGAAATAGGTTTAGTCTTAACCAACTTACTTGCATAATATGTTAATACAGCTCATTTCATAACAATCTATATAATGATATTACATATAGTTAGTCAATATTAAATACAACATTATATATCTGCCCAAGTGAAATGCCTCCATCCCCAGGAGGTACATACTTATGTAGGCGGATATTTAATCGAGAATCCAATTTAGAGATGCTCTCGGCTATACCCTCCACAATACAATCATTTACCGCGGCTCCACCAGATAAGTATATGAATCTATATCCATTTTCAATTGAATATAACCCGGCTATATAACCTAGGTAATATCCTATTGTATACTGGAATGTATATGCTAGATTCATCTTAACATTATCATCCGCTATATTATATTCTAAGGCCATGTGAAATAACTCCGTCGGATCTAATATATATTCGCCTCCGTCTTCAACCTCAATATAATTCATGAATTCTCTGATCAATCTACCTTCTCTCGAGGATGCCTCGAGCTTCATGGCGGGCTCACCCTCATATGATCTATATCCACATATGTTTAGGAGTGTTGAAAATGAGTCTAATAATCTTCCGAGACTAGATGATAGTATCCTCTCATGATTATACTGCTTCTTAACAACCTCCAATTCCCTAGCCGATCTCAGATATCCTACATATCCTTTCTCAACGAATAATTCTGCTGCTTTATCCACGCCATATAATTCAGATAATATTGAAAATAAGTATCTGGCTGGGTATATAGTCGCTAGATCACCCCCTAACATCTTATAGTATTTTATATGACCTACCCTCTTGTAATATCCTCCAGATATTTCAATTACCTCCCCACCCCATATATTCCCGTCATCACCATATCCGACTCCATCTATAGCAATTATAACACCCTCATCGACTCCATACTCAGCTAGTATAGAGTATCCATGTGCTACATGATGCTGAACTTCATGTAGCTCGGCACCGTAGTCCCTAGCCCACCTCCTACCTAGTAGAGAGCTATTATACTTAGGATGCTTATCAATCACGAGTATACTATCCTTTATATCTATGTGGTAAGTAGATATAAACCACCTGAGATAATAATCTAGCTCCATTAGATTATCGAATTCGTCTGTATCGCCGATATACTGTGTCAATATAGCCTTATTATCAAAGCCTATTCCACCAACATTCTGAAGCTCGGCACCGAATGCAATTACATCTCTCTTAAGGCGATGCGGAAGTATCAACCACTTAGGTGCATAACCCCTACTCCTCCTTAGAAAGACTGGCTTGCCACATGTAAACCGGATTACACTATCATCAACCCTATTTACGATCCTCCTATTATGCATCAGGAAATAATCTACTATACCCCCTATCCTCTCAACCGCTAATTCATTATCCTTCTCCATAGGCTCCTCATAATAGTTTCCACTAGTCATTATAAGGTATTTAAATCCAGTATTCTTCAACAGTAGATAATGGATTCCACTATATGGAAGCATTATACCTAGTGTATCTAGTCCGGGCGCCACATATTTAGATACGTTGGCATCTTCTCTCCTTGGTAATAATAGTATCGGTCTCTGAGGCGAAGTCAATAACTCTATAGCATTATTACTCAATTCAACTAATTTCCCTGCAGTATCAAGGTCATAAACCATTAATGCAAATGGCTTATAAGGCCTCCTCTTCCTAGTCCTAAGCCTATTAACTATCTCATCATCATCCGCCCGGCATGCTATATGGAAGCCTCCTATACCCTTCACCCCGATGATATAGCCCTCTTCAATAAGCTTAGCCGCCTCTTTTATAGGGTCATTGACATCAATTTTATCGCCTCTATTATCAGTTAGCCATAGAGTAGGACCGCATGATGGACAACTAATTCCCTGTGCATGGAAACGCCTTAAATTAAATAGATCCTCATACTCACTCCTACATTCATTACATAGAGGGAAGTCATCCATGCTGGTATTCTCTCTATCATATGGTATCCTATACATCATCGAGAACCTTGGTCCGCACCATGCACAGGAGTTGAATGGATATCTATACCATCTACTCCCCGGATCCTCGATTTCCCTGATACAGTCTATACATATCCCTATATCAGGCGGGATTATAGACCTGGATACCAGCTTAGATTCACTCTTTAAGATTTTAAATTCACTGTAGTTGACTGGATCAGACCTACCAACCTTAATTCTATATATCTCGGCTGGAGATGGAAGCTCACGCCAGAAGCTTATGAAGAACCTCCTTATATTATTTAAATCCCCCTCAATATGTATAATTACCTCTCCCCCACCCAAATTCTTTACATAACCCTTCAAGCCATTTTTAAATGCAATCCTCTTTATAAATGGCCTGAACCCCACTCCCTGTACGATTCCAGTGACGATTATATCATATGAATACATTTTAATCAGCAGATTCTAGGCACCGGATCCCCTATAGGCTGTGGGACAATTCTCCTACCGCCTATTACAGTCTCCATAACCACGAATTTATATTCGTCGGTGACTTCACCTATTATCTCTGCATGCCTACCTAATTCAGTTCCACGAATTGCATCTAACACCTCTTCAGCCTTCTCCCCTACAACTGCTATAACGGCTTTACCCTCATTACCCAGCTCAAGTGGATCTAGACCGAGGTACCCGCATGCAGCCCTAACCTCGTCTCTAATGGGGATCTTATCCTCATATATCTTAATCCCATATCCAGATTTATCACTCCATTCATTAAGTAGGTTTGCTAAGCCGCCTCGAGTTGGGTCCTTCATCGCGACTACGCCACCTACCTCCAAAGCCTTATCCACAATCTCATTTAGTGGAGACGCATCAGATTCTATATCGATTTTAAACCCTACCCCCTCCCTCACAGATAATAGTGCGATTGCGTGATCCCCTATATATCCAGTTAGGATTATCTTATCCCCTGGCCTGATATTTCTATCTAAAAGCCATCTAAAATCTACTCCACCCCTATATTTAGCGACAACGCCAATATTATGGTCTAGATACCTATGTCTAAACCCTATTCCAGACATGTTAATAATAATCTTGTCTAATGCACCCTTCTCAACAACTTTGGTATCGCCAGTAATAACATATACACCTGCTTCAGAAGCAGTCTTAGATACACTTTCTAAAATCCTCTCTAGATCATTAAATGGAAAACCCTCCTCAATCACTAATCCCATAGCCAGGGCCTTAGGCTCAGCTCCTATCATAAGCATATCATTCACAGACCCTGCTACAGCTAATCTACCTATATCACTGCCTGGGAAGAATATCGGCTTAACGGTATATGTATCACTCTTCAATACTACTCCATTATATACACTTGAGTCATCTAGAAACTCGAGTGGAACCTCAGCACCAGACCCGCTTAGATACTTGAGGATATAATTCTTTATAAACTTCTGCATCTCAACACCACCGGCTCCATGGACCATCTTAACTACATCAGGATCCATCATGTCTCACCCGCCTTAGATAGAATCATATGTTCAGCCCAGATCCTACATGTACCTTCTATAGACACCATACATGGGCCTATAGGCTTGTCAGGTCTACACATCTTCATATAGAGTGGACACTCTATAGGAGTTATCTTACCTTTAATAATATCTGCACATCTACATCCACTAGGCATATGAGAATCCTTATTGGGATACTCTAAATCATATAGATATCTCGCGTTTATATTCCTAAACTCATCTTTAAATTCGAACCCAGATCCGTCTATAACCCCAATCCCCCTCCACAAGCCATCTAAAAGTTTAAATACCTTAAATAATGTATTCATAGCCTTTACATTACCATCCCACGTGACCGACCTACTATATTCATTCTCCATCCTATACTCACCCGATATAATCTGTCTAAGGATCATATATATTGATATTAGAACGTCTATAGGCTCAAACCCGCTGAATACCATTGGAATAGGCTTCGACTCAAAATACTTCCTATACGGAGCCATACCCGTCACGGTACTTGAGTGGCCGGGGTTTATAATGCCGTCCACCATAATATCCTCGGCCTGTATAATATATCCTATAGATGGCGGCACATATCTATAGCTGCTTAAGAAGATTAGATTATCCGGTACACCCTTTAAAATCATGTATGCAGTGGATGGCGCCGTGGTATCGAAACCGACTCCAAAAAATATAAATTTCCTATCTTTATTAGATAAGGCGATCTCATATGCATCCTGAATACTATATACTATCTTGAGGTCAAACCCTAAAGCCTTCGAATCCTCTAGAGAGTATCCTGAGCCACCCTTCGCTCTAGATACGTCTCCATAAGACAATACCGTCAAGTCTTCATCCAATGCTAATTTAATGATGCTATCAATATCCTGTGCAGGCAATATACATACGGGACAGCCGGGCCCGGCCCTAACCTCAATATTATCGGGTAGCAGCGACCTAATACCATAATGTGTTATAGTCCATTCATGTGTACCGCATACATGCATAATCATTACTTTATCAACCTTCTTAGAATACTCCCATATTTTATCGACTATCCTCCTAGCCAGTATAGGATCCCTATATAACTTCAGAATATCCTTTAGATCGAGACCCACTATATATCACCAGCTTTCTCAAAATACTCCCTCCATAGCTTTATAGTCTCTATAGCTTCCTCCTCATCCAAGACCTGTATAGCATATCCAGCATGGACGATTACATATTCTCCAACCTTAGCATCGACTAGGGATATTATGATATTGTCTTTTATGACCCCGCCTCCGAAATCGACTTTAGCATAGTCCCCGTTAATCTCTATAATCTTACCTGGATACCCTAGACACATTATGATCAACCCGATATACTTGACCTGCCCAATATATTTAATATCAACTTATATACTTTATCTGTAATCGAATCTATCTTACTCGCTAATTCAGGTGTGACTTCATCCGATATCGTATATGGGTCTAGAACCTCTATCCCAATTAAATATATCTCTTTAGGTGGATTTAGATCTAGGCTATATAATAGTTCAAGGGTTTCGGGAAGCCCAGTATAATGTGGTGAAGCCCTTTTATATACATCAAATTCATTTAAATTGACTTGGAATACGTCTCCAACCTCGTGTCTACCAGTCTTAATACTATCTACAATCACAACTTTACTCCACCCGGCTAAGACGTCTATCAACTCATATCCAGTCTCCTCAAGGACCATTACATTATATCCTAGCGAAGTTAATTTATCACGTAATTTATTCCCGACGATCAAACCAATTCTATCATCTCGATAGATACTATTACCTAGGAAAACTACTAGTATATTACTCATTAAATACAATAAAAAGGTTTGGGGGTTAAAAGCCTCTCTTAACAACCCTAATCAATTTACCATCCTGATTATAAATATATAATGCGAGTGGCATTGAGCCGGGTATCGAGTGGGTAGCACATGCATGACATGGGTCGTATGCCCTGAATGCCATCTCAACCATATTCAATAATCCATCGTTGATTACTCCACCTTTAATCAGGCTTCTAGCCGCCTTGTCGACGGACAACGCTATTCTAGCTGCATTATGCTGTGTAGCGACGAGAAGGTTAGCCTTTTTAATAACCCCGCGTTCATCAGTCTCATAATGATGGATTAACGTCCCTCTAGGAGCCTCTACAACACTTATACCGACGTCTGGAGTGGCCTCTGGAATCACCCTAACATTTTTATCTAATATATCTGGGTCATTAGCTAATTCTCTGATCCTCTCCGCAGAATAAATCATCTCAATTATTCTAGCCCAGTGGTTGGCTAAGGTATGGTGTACGGGTTTACCACCTAATGTATCATACATCTCCTCATACGCCTCTTGAGCCTTTGGAGTCGCCATCGCATCGGCTGCATTCAACCTAGCTAATGGAGCTACGCTATATATTCCACTGTCTTCACCGTCGACGAATCCCTTCCACCCAATACCCTTTAAATATGTGAATGTAACGTAGGTCCATGGTTCCACATGCTCAGCAATATAATCTAGATACTTATGTACATCGAATTTAGCGTACTCCCTACCATTTGGATCGACTACCCTAATCATACCGTCATAGAAGTTTACCCTATTCTTCTCATCAACTAGACCCATGTAATATGTCCTATGTGTATATGCCTCACTAGTAATCAAGTCTACATACTTCGAATCCTTCAGTACAATATCCTTAAATATATTTAATGTAAATAAACTGAATTCAACAGCCTCATCAGCAAGCTTCTTCAACTCATTTACAATATCCTCATTCAGAGGCTTTGATATCCCGCCTGGAAGTCCGAATACCGGATGTATAGTCTTTCCACCGATTACCTCCATCATCTTCCTAATCTTTTTCCTCATACCAATTATCTTTAAACCAACTTCAGTCCCAACTTTCTTAATAATTCCAATTATATTTCTCTCCTCCTTAGGAGCATCAGGGCCTACTATAAAGTCGGGTCCAGCAAGTATATATACATGTAATGCATGGTCCTCAAGCATAAATAGGTTATAGAAGAGTTCACGTATCTTCTTCGCTGCGATAGGCGGATCTACTTTATATAAGTCGTCCAAAGCCTTTGTCGATGCCATGTGATGAGCGGTTGGACATACCCCACATATCCTTGGAGTTATTTGAGGCATATCCTCTGCATGTCTACCCTCAGCAAACTTCTCGAACCCTCTTAACTCGGGAATCTGGAAATAAGCCTTTACACAGTCTCCCTTATCATCTAATATAATTACAATTTTTCCATGACCTTCTAAACGAGTTATCGGATCTATAATTATCTCTTTAACCATATTCCACCACCCTATCCTGAATCTTAGACTTCTTTAAACCTGCTTTACCACCTATCTTAGAGGCTGGTAGATAGTATCTATAGAGTATCCCTACCCAGTCTGGAATCTTGTCATAAACCTTATTTAAATCCGGCTCATCCTCGAAGTCGATTATACTAGCAATATATGATAATGCCTTCCCACCATAGTCTATGATATTATCCAATGGCCCGAAACATCCTGTACAAGGCATATTAGCCTTTATACATAACGCTCCACATCCGCCTCTCGTAACCGGGCCTAAACATAGTAATCCTTGGGCTAAGAGACATTTACCCTCCTCAGGAATTACTTCATGAGGTCTCTTCAAGTCTTTAAGCAGGATCTTATCAGGCTTAGTCTCATTTAATGGACACTCATCGCATAGCGACTTATTTAATGCACCTAGTACAGAGCCCTTAGGAGGCAGCTCACCCTTCAGTAATGCTTCTAATGCATTCCAGAATACGTCTGGAGTAGGCGGACATCCAGGGATATAATAATCTACTTCTATAACCTTATCTAGTGGAAGTAAAGCTGGTAAAGCCTTCGGAAGCTCCAACTCAATCTCCTCATCCACCTCCTTAAGCTTTACTTTAGTTATTTTACATGGAACCACCTTATCTGGGTTATCTATACTAGGTACTTCAAAGTACTTCCTCGAAAGCACTTCATCTAAGTCGTATAAATTCGCTAATCCAGGTATTCCACCCCATGCTGAACATGCACCATACGCTATGACTATCTTAGACTTTCTCCTAAGTAACTTAACCATCTCGACATGTTCTTCAAGCCTAATTCCACCATTTATAAATGTAACTGTAATTGAACCATCTGGAAGTTTTTCTACATCCTCCTTCTTAAAGTCCATTGCAACTGGGCAGAATACGATATCTACTGCGTCAAATACTGTAAGCAGTCTTTCAGCAAGATCTACAAACGACTCTTCACATCCTCCACATGATGCACACCAATACCATCCTACTTTAGGCTTCTCACTCATTCAACCACCTCCAACTTAGGTTTAAGAGGACCTAATTTCTTAACCGTCTCAACCATCTCATTAACCACCTTAACCCATTTAGATGCTTCCGAAGCTGAGATCCACTCAAGTCTAAACCTCTCCTCCTCAATACCCAGACTCTTTAATAGCCTCTTGAATAGCGTATACCTCCTTAAAGCCTTGATATTACCACTTATATAGTGGCAGTCTGTAGGTGGATGGCAACCAGCTACTATAACACCATCTGCACCATTATGGAATGCCTCTAAAACAAACTGTGGATCTACACGTCCTGAGCACATCACCCTAATAACCCTTACATTAGCTGGATACTGCATCCTACTAGTACCCGCTAAATCTACGGCTGCATATGTACACCAGTTACATGCAAACACGACTATCTTAGGCTTGAAATCTTCATTAGACATTTTAACCACCTCCAAACACGGCTAAGACTTGAGCCTTAATCTGGGTATCTTTAAATCCACGTTGCTGCATAGCTCCTGATGGACATGCAGCTGTACATGTACCACAACCCATACATAAGGCTTCCTCAACATGGGCAAGTCTATCTCCATCCATCTCCTTAATCGAGATCGCCTCATATGGACATACACTTACACATACTCCACATCCACTACAGATCTCCTCATTAACTACCGCTGTTAAAGGCTCTATCGATACTTTACCAGCTGATAATAACGTCATAGCCTTAACAGCGGCTGCACTACCCATCCTAATACTCTCCATGATATTCTTCGGACCTGTTACAGCGCCTGCCAAGTAGACTCCCTTAGTCGGGGACTCCACTGGAGCAAGCTTCAGATGTAGTTCACGGAGGAAACCGTCTCCACCGCAGCTTACCCTCGTCACCGCTATCAATTCATTTAAGTCGTGTCTCGGGACCATTCCAGTCGATAATACAACTAGATCTGTAGGGATCCTCACTTCATCCTGTATAGTATACTCATATACGTCTATATACAACCCTTCCTCAGTAATAGTTACTTTAGGCGGCTCCTCAAACTTAAGGAACTTCACGAGCCTCTTACCAGCTTCCTCATAAAGCCTCTCATCACTCGCGTAAGTCATAATATCCTTATATAATATAATTACATCAGTATCGGGGTACATCTCCTTTATCCTAATAGCATTTCTAATTGCTGTTAAACAGCACATCCTTGAACAGTATGGCTTTGAGTTCGGCGTCGTATTTCTAGAGCCTACACACTGTATAAATACTATCCTCCTAGGGACTTTACCACCTATAATTAAATTACCTTTAGTCGGTCCATTTGGATCTAATAACCTCTCAAGCTGGAATAGGGTTATTACATTATTATGTATCCCATAGTTATACTCTCCCTTAGGAGGCTCATATGGATCGTATCCAGCCGCTATTATCAATGCACCTATACGTAGATCGAGGTATTGAGGCTTCATCTCGAGGTCGATAGCATTATGTTTACATGTCTTAACACATTCTCCGCAGAATGTACATACTTTAGAGTCGATTACATAATATGGTGGATATGCGCCTTTATATGGATAGAATATAGCCTTCCTCTTATCCAATCCAAATTCATACTCGTTCGAGACCTCCACAGGACATGCTGGGATACAGTCTCCACATAACGTACATTTCTCATTTACATATCTTGGATTAACCCTAATCTTGGCTATGAAATTACCTGGGAAACCTTTAAACTCGACGAGCTCTGAGTTCGTGAATACATGTATACGTGGATTCTTGCTAATTAGTTTAATCATCTTACCGACTATCTCAGACCCCTTCACATCATCCTCTACATAACCTACTAAAGCTGCCTTACCACCTAGCGTCGGGCTCTTCTCGATTAAATATACTTCAAATCCATAGTGTGCAAGCTCTAATGCAGCCCTCATACCTGCTACCCCGCCTCCAACTACTAAGATATTCCTGCTAGTCTCGATCTCCTTCTCCTCTAGAGGCTCGAGTAGCCTAGCCTTCGCTACAGCCATCCTAACGAGGTCCTTAGCCTTCTCAGTGGCAAGCTCCTTATCACTATGTACCCATGAACAATGCTCCCTTATATTAGCCATCTCAAACAGGTATTTATTTAAGCCTGCACTCTCTAGAACACTTCTAAATGTAGGTTCATGCATAGAGGGTGAGCATGCGGCTACCACAATCCTATTCAACTTATACTTCTTAATATCTTCTCTAATCAGGTCTTGACCTGGTTCAGAGCACATGAATAGGTAATCCCTACTAACTACTACATTAGGCAACGTCTTAGCATATTCGGCCACTGCTTTCACGTCTACGGTACCAGCTATATTAAATCCACAGTGACAGATATATACGCCTATTCTAACCTCTTCAGCCATCTAAACCACCTCCATCAGCGAGTGAGACAACCTCCTCAAGATGACCCTTAGCTATTAAAGCGGCTCTAGCGGCGGCTGCACTGGCTTCAGTCACTGAATCTGGAATATCCTTCGCCCCAGCAGCTACACCAGCTACAAATATACCTTCAACGGTCGTTGATACGGGGTCGAGATATGGATCTTTAAGCTTTATAAATCCATCTTCATTAAGATCGAGTGGGAGTGGAGGGACTACCCTATTAGGTCTAATCGCCACGGCTAATACAACCATATCATACTCATCCTTCTTAAGGTAGCTCGTCGAAGTATCTTCATATGTTAGAATAAGGTTCTTCGTATCTGGGTCCTCATCTATCCTCACCACCCTACCCCTAATGTATTTTATACCAAACTCCTCCTTGGCTCTCTCAACAAACTCGTTAAAGCCTTTTCCAAAGGCCCTAATATCCATGTAATATATTGTACAGTCTACTTCAGGCATATGCTCCTTAGCTAGTATAGCTTGTTTAGTCGCCGCCATACAGCAGAATGCCGAGCAGTAGTGGTTGAATCTAACGTCTCTAGAGCCTACACACTGTATCCATGCAATCCTCTTAGGATGCTTCTTATCAGACCTCCTAATTATCTCTCCTCTAGTAGGTCCTGTAGCTGATACAAGCCTCTCAAACTCTAGATGAGTATATACATTATCATACTTCCCATATCCATACTCAGGTATATTCCTCGCGTCATATAATTCCATCCCGGTAGCTACGATTATTGCAGCTACCTCTAACTCAATTACCTCAGGCTTCATATCATAGTCTATAGCCTTTGCAGGGCATACCATTGAACATACCCCACATAAGGGTCTTCCCTTAGCCCTCTCCCTAAGGTTAGGAGGTGGATTAAGCCTTACACAATGCTCCGCATCTATAACGGCTTTACGGGGTACAGCTTGTGGAAATAGGATGTATATCGCCTTACGTGTAGTTAAACCAAGGTTAAACTCGTCTGGAGCCTTATAAGGACACTTCTCTACACATGATCCACATCCCGTACACTTATCCCAATCCACGTATGTAGGCTTCTTAAGAATCTTAACCTTAAACTCGCCAGCCCTACCCTTAACCTCCTGAACCTCCGAATACATAATCAACTTAATATTCTTATTCCTCAATACAGCGGACATCTTAGGAGTTAATATACATGATGCACAGTCTAGGGTTGGGAAAGTCTTATCTAGCTGAGCCATCTTACCCCCTATACTAGGTGATTTATCGACTAGATAGACCGGTATATTCTGTTCAGCCAGGTCCAGAGACGCCTGAATACCCGCTATACCCCCTCCAATAACTAAGACGGGTTTAACCATCTCAACCACCTCCTCCGGTAATAGGTTGTGCAATAAGCTCACGCCTAGCTTCCTTAACGGGAGCCAATTCATAGGTCAACTCTCTAAGCCTATGGAAATATATAGCGAATGGCCTATAGGCTAGGTGAGACCATTTTGCGAATGGGACCTCAAGCGCTAGGAATGGTACTACAAGCATGAGGTGTATCGAGTATATTATATAGGTGGGGAGAGGCCAGTTTATAGTCCTAAATATACCTGTTAATAAGCCTGTTAGTGAGACTAGGAGTAGGAGTGTTATGAACATCCAGTCGGTTGAGTGTGAGAAGCTCCATATAGGCTGGGTCTTCCTAATCCTACCATATATAGCTAGAGAGCTTCCAATAAGTAGGAATATGAATGATAGTATACCGAATATACTCACTGGATCTACGAATAGGAATGGCAGGTTCGTCTGCGTATACCTCAATACAACCGCGAATAATATGAATGCAAGTGCATATCCATAGAATATTAGTAGGTGTGTATACCAGTAGCTCTTCCTCTCCCTACACTTATTCATCAAACGCTGGGTAAGGAAGTGTGTAGGAATTATCTTTATAAACTCCTTGATATACATGCTAAGAGGTATCTTAACTCCTGGATAAGCGTCAGACATTATAAATTTATACATCCTGTATATGTTACTCAATAGGAAGCCTGCTAAGACTACTAGCGTGATTATCCCGGCAGGCTCTACAATATGTATCGGTGCAAATGTCTCCAGTTCCACCCTCTCAAGAACCATTGGGCCATGGAATAGGTAGATTATCAATCCAGTCAATGCAGCTAATATAGATATGCCGGCCACCTCAGCCTTCTTAGAGAAGTATAGCGCCCTAGATAATCCGGTCCAGTCATACTTTATAGTAAGGTATCTCCTGATTGCCGCTAAGATATTCGTAGGCTTAGCATTTCTAGGACACGTATCCGAGCACTCTCCACAGGCATAGCAGAGCCATGGAGTAGTATCCTTGAGAAGCTTCTCCTCCAGCCCGAGCTGGGCATATTTAATAGTCTTCCTAAAGCTAATGTTAAATACCTCTGATAACGGACATATAGCTGTACAAGATCCACACTGATAACATATTAATAGATCCTCTCCACCTAACTCAATTAATTCATTTATAAACTCTTGATTAAAGCCTAGAATAGGCTTACCATCCTCTCCCTTCACACTAATCATCATTATATTATATAAGATGACCTTCGATATTTCTGGATGATATAGTTCATATTAATATATATAGTAAAAATATACTCGCCTTAAGTATTTTATTGTATATATATATGTATATATAAAGACGAATTAAGCTGAAAATAAATTAAAAATCAATATTACAATATATAAATTTTTATAAGAGATTTGCATTAGGAAAATAGATATTCTATTTTTTCAACCATATCTAAACATATTATTTAACTAAATCTGAATTATAGCTATAGAATCGATTAATTTAGGCTTATATTCATCCTCTATATGTAATTTAATGTACTAGAAAGCATTTTTAGAATGCTATATTAATTAGTTTAATAGATGAAAAATCCACGAAAGGATTAGATACTTTAAGAGTGAGTATAAGAGATTATGGAGGGTATGCCCGGGGTATTTAAGGTATTCTATTTTGGATCTACTGGACTTGATATTAAATATACACCTGGTAAGAGTGACTTGAATATTATAGTGTTTGGTAATAATATTCCTGGCTGGGTTAAGAAGATTGGGGTATTACTAATAAGGGATTTTAATAATAAATTGAGACTTGGTTTGGATGATACACCTATATTCCATCATACACCGGTATATGTGGATTCACCTAGTAGAATGGGTGCCATGCTAGTATTATTTAAGACGAGTAAATTTATGGAGTATATTAGATTAATGGCTAAACAATATGGATTTAAGGCTAAATATCCAAATGGATTCATACCAACATACTCACTATACTGGAGAATAGTTGAGAAGATCCCAGACGATATAGCGAAAATCATCCTATAAATCTATAACTCAACTCTCTATTTGAGTTTCTTGAAGGATATATAAGGTATTTCTTAAGATGTTTTTACATCTTTCAACTCTCTATTTGAGTTTCGAACGAATAAGCAAAAGGCGCATAGAGCAGTTTTGAACTTTCAACTCTCTATTTGAGTTTCCTGTCCCGTATGTAAGAGAACTATCTTTAAGATAATTGGAAGCTTTCAACTCTCTATTTGAGTTTCCTCTTTAAGCCTGAAACTAGCTTCTTAGCCGATTTCCTAGCCTTTCAACTCTCTATTTGAGTTTCCGTTGAAATGAAGGTGGTTAAAATGAAGTGTGCAGTATGTGGGCTTTCAACTCTCTATTTGAGTTTCCCGATGTGATTTTTGAGTAGCTACATATATTTATTTGATTTTGTCGGATATTTAAGTTTTATATGGTGCGACAGATAGGATTTGGAGTTTATTTATAAGTTTTGTCGCAGTATAACTTTGTTATAGATTGGAAGTTGTATATATTCTTCTTTATAAATTTTTGATATGTCTGCACTAGGTTTACCTATTTATTCAGCGACTTGTTTTATTGGTAGAAGCCCATTGATGGTTCCCAGTTGAACATATCTTCAGATAGTTTTATTACCGACTCTACTCCTATGATCTCCCTTGGGTATAGTGGGATTACAGTTCTAACTTGGGGCCATAGGTCTCTCT
>Ga0190367_1000354_pt1 | contig 34281 bp, 38 predicted proteins | sample 4872181011_MG_FD_171838 | JGI IMG/M metagenome (GOLD analysis project Ga0190367, IMG submission 171838) | Hydrothermal vent microbial mat bacterial communities from Southern Trench, Guaymas Basin, Mexico - 4872-18-10-11_MG | ecosystem: Environmental > Aquatic > Marine > Hydrothermal vents >...
GATCAATGGAGTCTTAAAGCACCAGATGTTGAGCAACCCTACACACATGTTTTAAAGGCTAAGGTTGAGTATGATTATAACACATATGCTTATGCTTCCATACCTGCGGTTACGACTGAGAGGTGGAGGGAGCTTAATAAAAGAGGTGGAACCTTATATATCAGCAAATATTGCTCAAATGCCCCAATCAAAGTTGACTTTGAAGGTCCAGTTCCTATTGTTGTGAGGGGTGAGGATGCAAAGTATGTAATAGTTGTTGAGAATGTTGGCAATGGATACGTTAAAGATGATAAGTTAACAAAGCTTGTGGTAGGCTACGAAGTTGCAGGAGAGTCTTGTAATTGTACTATTCCAAGTGGCACTTGCGGAAGCGATTGCAGCATAAGTCCAAATGAGTTAAAACTCATCGGGGGTGATAAGCGAATTTACACATTTACAATAAAGAATTTAAATCAAACGAAAATAGATGGTGATGAAAACACAATATTCTTACGTGTTGATGTGAAATATACTTATGTTACTGAGGCTCATGCTCAAGTAACTATTTACCCGCCGCTCTAAATGCATGAGGCAAGCATAGCTACGTATATTCTAAACGCTATTGTTAAGTATTCCAAAAATAGAAAGGTAAAGCTTGTTAAGTTAGAGGTGGGGGAATTTGTTGTCTTGAATATTGAACAGCTTCTATTTGTGTTGAACGCTCTAAAAAGGAGCATTTCAAATCTGAAAAATGCGAAATTTGAAGTAGAATTGGTTGAGGGTATTGTAAAATGCAGCGAATGTGGATACGAAGGAAAATCTCTGAAGGATAGCCACATAGCCCTGCCAATATGCCCCAAATGCTACGAAAAAGCTGAGATTTTGCGGGGTAATGAGTTAAAAATTAGGGAGATAACTTTATCCTAGCCTTGCGGAGCAGTAACAATTTTCATAAGACATTAATTAATTTTAACGCCATGTTTTTCAAGCCAAAGGATTACAGCTTCCTCAATTGCTTCGCTTAACGCACCTTTCTTATTTCCCTTAACTTCTATAACTTTCATTCCGAACAACTTTCCAATATCTTCTCTTTTAATTCATCCAAAACCTGCCCTCTCTGCTCAGGCAAATTATTTGCCTATCGGGGCAGTTAATGATATGCGAAAATTGCAAAATAATTGCAGATAGGGATGTTGTAGCTTGCTTAAACCTTCGGATGTGGGGCTTGGGGGTTCCCGAATGGGGACGAGCTTCCAAAGGTTTTACCCTTTGGAAGTGATGTGTCCCAAAGCGGATGCATGCCTATGAAGGGCTACGTCTGCTAACCCCTTGTTAGAAAACTCAAAAACAAGCTAAAATAGGATTCATAATCAAAATAACCTTCGATAACGGCTTTTCTATATTTTAGCAATTTTAACGCCAAATCTATCTGAGGGTTACCCACAACTTTGTAAAGCTTTCTAAGGAACAATCCCGCAATTATCTCCTTTTTATACCTTCCCTTCCATAGAATTTCATATAGCCTTAGGGGGTTAGAATTTTCTAAATATTTTGATATGGCAAAACTCGCAATTTCTGCGCAATTTAACCCATAAATTATCCCGCCTCCTGTAAAAGGTTTAACTTGTAACGCAGCTTCTCCAACGGCTAGAAGGTTATCTATACAGGTTTTTCTCGCATAACCTATTGATATCTTTCCAGAAATTCTATTAATAACTTTCTTTTCAACCTTAAGATTTTTAAGAAACTTCTCAAAATTTTTAAAGCTGAAGTTTTCAATGCTATCTCCCAGACCAACACCAATGCAGTTACCTTTTGGTATCACCCATGCATAGAAATTTTTTGAAAGTGATTTGTTGAAAAAAACATCAATATGCCTCTGAACTTCTGGAAAATCCCACTGAATTGCTATTATTTTTTCATACTTGTTTCCAAATATCTTTCTTGCATAATCTGATGTATTGCCATCTGCAACAACTATAACTTTGCTTCTCTCAATTTTATCCCCAACTTTAGCGAAGAATCTTCCATTTTTCCTAACAATTCTAACTCTCTTGCCGAGCTCTATGCAAGCGTTTTTGTTTTCAGCGAGTCTAGCAAGATATTTATCAAACCTTACTCTATCTAGAATACAGATTTTTGTTTTTCTAAGCTTCAATCTTAAGCAAGTTTTGAAACTATGAAGTCTAAATTCGCTTACTTTACTTAAAATAAATCCCTTTTTATACAAATTCAAACTTCTTAAACCATTTTCACTAACAACACCAGAGCATTGCAATGGCCTCCCAACTTCCTTATGTTCCTCATAAATCCTTACACCATATCCCTTCTTTGCAAGCAGGTATGCCAAATAACATCCAATAGGACCAGCTCCAACAACTATAACATCCATAAAAATTTAGCATAAAGTAAGTTATAATATCTTTGAGGCTTATTAATAACTTAGGATGAAAGTTAAGTGCCCTCTTTGCGGTAGCGAGGTTTTTCAAAATGTGGAGGTTTATCCTAAAGTAATAAAGTTTTACGAAATTGCAGAGCTTTTGGATAGCCTTGGCAGAAACAAGTTTTCTAAAATTCTCAGAAAAAGTGATATTAAAGAAATTGAAGGACAGGCAGCTGACTTCGAGGCAAGTCATGCAACTGTCGATGAGCTTTTTCATAAAATCAGGGAAAAATTAATAGAATTAGGGTATGGAAGCAGAGATATCGAGGAGATTGTGAGATATGGAAGAACTATGCAAAATATTACTCCTGTAGAAGGTGCAGTTCTAGGTTTAATAACTACACGAGCTTTTTCTGGGAAGAGTCTTCTTTTAGCAATACTTGCCTTTCTAGCAATATTTCAAAGCTTAAAATTCTTGCTTAGTTTAGATTCGGTGAAGAGTACAGTGATAGCACTTATATTTTCCTTAATAACTATAATAGGTAGTATTTACATTAGCATAGAGAAACTTATTTTTATTTCTTTTGCAGGAAGAATGGGTGTTAGAGATCAGGAGATTGTCTCAAATTTAAATTTTAAGATTAGGGGTACCGCAAAGGAAGATGTTGAAGCTTTGAGAAACATTCTTGCAACAAAAGTTATTTCTAAGGTTGAAAAGAAGGAATGAGAAAATACAAAATTGTTCCAGGCAAGGAATTCTTTGTTTTGAACTTTGCGTGGGCATACTCTATGTTTTGATGTGTAACCTACTATTTCATGCTAAATTTAATGACTTATTAATGTGGAGTGTTTTCATCATAATCTCTGCAGTATTGTACTTCCTTGCTCCAAATGAGATAGATTTGGCTAAAGACAGAGTAATTATTAAAAATTATTCTAAAATGATTGATGAAATAAAGTTTGACGATGTCGAAGAGGTTACATACCTTAAAAAAGTAAAGCTAAGGAATCTCGAAAACTTGCTTCTAAAGATCCCTTTTCATATACCTTTCTTTTTCCATTATTGCTACTATAAGGGCTTACCTTGCGGCTTCTATGCTAAAAGGCTTAATAACCTCATTTTGCTTAAAACATCGGAATCCAAGGAGTTATCATCTCTCTGCGTTTGGGGAAAGAAGAAATCTACATGCTATATCTTTCTAGGCCCCGACAATCCAAAATTTTTCTACGAAGAAGTAAAATCTAGACTAAAAACCTCTTAGCAAGAGAGATCAGTCTAGGATATCTAATTGCTTTCTTTATAAGGATCTTAAAAGCCGACAAATTGCCTCTACCAAGTTCTATTAGGTCCTCAGCGCTCCATATCTTTGCAAGGAAGTTCATTTCCTCGTCACTTAAATTCTCAGCAAATTTCCTTACTTTTAAGACATTTCTTAATTTTCTACCCCGTTCAGCCCACCATCTTTTTTCATATTCCTTAAGCAATGAAACATTATTATTCTCTAGAGCTTTAACGATCGCTAATCCAGCAAGCCTCCCTGCATACATGGCTTCATATATACCCCCGCCGTGGATAGGGTTAACTTGCCTCGCAGCATCTCCAACAACGACAACATTATCTTTAACCAAAGTCTTTAAAAATCCGCCTACTGGCACGCAACCAACATTTACCTCAAGTATGCTTGCTTTGGAGAAGATTTTCTTATGCTTCCTTATAAATTTATCCAAATAGTATTTAGCTGTTTTTTCGCAGTCTCCTGCAATTCCTACGCCAACATTTGCTCTGTCCTCATCTTTCGGAAAAATCCAAACATAACCACGTTTGGCAATCTCATTACCAAGATAAATGTGAATTAAATCGCTTTCCTCAATTTTTAGATTGCTCATTTCATATTCAAAGCAGGAATCAATCTCGCTTAGAGGTATCCTAGTATCTATATCAGCCTGCCTTGCGATTTGAGACTCAACACCATCAGCAGCTACAATAATTTTTGCCTCAATTTTCTCCTTACCATCAATACCTTCGGCTTCAACTCCTTTAATCTTACCGTTTTCTTTCCAAATGTTTGCATAATAGCAAGCTTTAACCTCAGCACCAGCTTTGCTTGCGTAATATGCTAAAAATTTATCAAATATCTTTCTTTCAATAACATAGCCATTTGGCTCGTCATACCTAACCTTTAGAGCATCTCCATTTGGAGCATAAATTGCCGCACCATACATAGCTCTGTTTATGAACCTCTTCTCCAAGGGCAACCCAAATTCCCTAAACACTCTTGCTGATAGCCCCTCTCCGCATCTCTTAGGAACACCAATTTCTGCATGCTTATCAATTAACAGAACACTTACATCGGAATTTTCAGCAATATGCTTAGCTACAGTAGAGCCTGCGGGACCTGCACCAACAATTACAACATCGTAACGCTTCATCTTAACCACCGCAAGGAGACCTCATGTGTAAGCGTGGGGAGGAATTGCGGTAACCTTTAAATACTTTTTTTGCTAAGGTAGTATTAAGAGCCTTGAGGTTCAAGGCAATGAAGTCTTTAAAGCTGGATAGCTCTAAGGCAAAGTCCTTAGGGCTATGGGTTGCGTAAACCAGCCCTTGCCAGAGTTCCAGCCGTGATGAGGGCATAAAGCTTCCTCCGAAAGGTGGGAGTAGTTTACAACATTTCACTCAATTTTTATTAACCCTAATGGGCAAACTTTTTCGCAAGTTTTGCATTTTAAGCATTTATTTTCATCAATTTCGGCCTTTTCCTTAAGTGCTATAGCGTTAGCAGGACAAACAGCAATGCAACCACCGCATGCGAAGCAGTTTTCTACTTGCATACAATACTTGTGAATCTCATTATTTATTTACTTATAGTTCTTGGATTTTTTACCATCAACCTCCCTCTTATCTTCGATTAATTCACCCTCATCTGCAATTAGAAGAGGTCGAGATGTAATTAAAGCTTCTAGTACTTTTTTTCTTCCAGATTCCAGTAATCTCCAAATAGTTCCTCTTGAAACTCCCATCTTTTTTGCAGCCTCCTCTTGCGTTAAGCCCTCATAATCTACAAGCCTTATGGCTTCATATTCAGGGTAGAGAACTTCAATGGGTTGGGGATTGAGGCATGGTATGGGCATTAACCTCTTCACTTTCGGTAGGGAATAAATAAATATCTGGGCAGGGGGTCTTCCTTTACTCTTTCTGCGCCAGCACCATCTCCATCTGGGCATCTTAAAATATTGTCTCTTCCTCCCTTATAAATCTCTTGTAATCTTCGAGGTACATCTCTAATTGGATCTCATTCCTGCTCCAAACAACAACGCTTTCCTTCAGAACCTCTCTTAAAGTCCTCAGGTCAGATTTCTCGAAGATACAAACATCGTATTTCGCTGGATCTACTTTACGGTGGATGTTCTCCAACAATCTTTTAGCCTCCGCATCGCTACAGTTAGGATATACTATGCAAATTCCTATTGTATTAGTATCGATCAATTCGTAAGCAAGTATGCCTAGGATGTTAGGGTTACTTGTGAGAAATTCAAAATCCTCTCTTATAGCCTCTACATCCTCCTCACTTAACATCTTTCTATATTTTTCAGGTCTTTTATTCTTTCTTCGCCCCCAATCTCCTCTATGTATTTATACACCTCATCCGGTACCAAATTTTTCCATTCCCTATTATTGGCTATTCTTTTTCTAATATCACTCGCTGAGTAACCTTTATAAAACTTCTGTTCAACAACCTTGTAACCCCTCACCTCAAAAAGCTTTTTAACGAGAGGATTTCTTGTGAACACAACTGAAAATCTAGGCGTAAGAGATTCCAGGTGAGCAACCCAAAGATTGTTATTTAGGATATCTGGTACTGGTATTAGGTAAATTGTCTTATCTCTAAAGTTTTTTTGTATAACCCTGCCTATCATCTCAACCCTTTCACCAGCGGTAAATGGGTTTCTAAATGTATAGCTTTCCTGGGAACTTCCGATAACAATAACAAGCTCATCAAATTCCTTGCAGATGTCCCTCACAACAAGAAAATGGCCTAGATGAAATGGTTGAAATCTTCCAACAAACAAAGCACGCATGAGTGCGGCCGCCGGGATTCGAACCCGGGTCTCTGGCTCGGAAGGCCAGCGTCCTACCACTAGACTACGGCCGCGCATTAAAGTTAAATAGGATTCGAGTTATTATATTTTTTATGAAAAGAGCAATAGCTTTCATGGCTTTATTATTTTTATTTGTAGGTTGCATAGGTGGTTCAAGAACCATTAAGGAGCCAAAACCTGCTGTAAGCGAATGCAAAGTTGCAATTATTCTGGCTAACGGGTTTAAGGATGTTGAATATTCAAAGACAAGAGAAGTTCTGGAAAAAGCTGGTGTAGATGTTGTTACTTTTGGGTTAAGCAGGGAAGTGGTTGGTATGGATGGTCTAAAAGTTAAGGTGGATTATCCGATCAGCAACCTGAATGTTAGTGGATTTGATGCAATAGTTCTGCCTGGTGGGGATCCAGGATATAAAAACTTAAAAAACGATGAAAGAGTTATAAATGCTATCAAGGAAGCTTACGATCAAGACAAAGTTGTTGCGGCAATCTGCGCTTCACCAACGGTTCTAGCTGAGGCGGGTATATTAAAAAATAAAAAAGCAACGGTTTGGAGTTCCCTAACCAATAAAGACCTAATAAAGGAAATTGAGGACGCTGGCGCTATATACGTTGATGAGGAGGTTGTTAGAGATGGTAAAATAATTACAGCTAATGGGCCTCAGGCCGCTGAGAAATTTGCAAACGAAATTTTAAATGCTTTGGGTAAGTGCTAGCAAAATTCTGTAATTGTATGGGCCCGGCCGGATTCGAACCGGCGACCTTCCGGTTATCAGCCGGACGCTCCACCACTGAGCTACGGGCCCATGGAATCTATGATATTTACTGATGTTGCAACATATTTTAAACTTTTTTCATATTTAATTGTAAATGTTGTTCGGAACCTCTGGTATTAGAGGTGTTGCAAACAAAAAATTAACTCCAGAGTTTTCAATAAAGTTGGGTTTAGCATTAGGAACTGCTCTTAACGGTGGAAGAGTAATCGTAGGCAATGATGTTAGATTATCAAGCGATATGCTAAAATATTCCTTTATTTCAGGGTTACTAGCGACTGGCAATGAAGTTTTTGATGCTGGCTTAGCACCAACTCCAGCAATAGCGTTAGCATCTAAATATTACGATACCGGGGTTATCATTACTGCAAGCCATAATCCACCAGAGTACAATGGATTTAAGTTCTGGAAAAATGGCATAGGGTATTCGGAGCACGCTGAGAGGAAGATAGAATCACTATTCTTTAAGAAAAGATTTGAATTGGTTAACTGGAACAAATTAAAGAAAGTCAGGAAAATCAATATATTGGGGGAGTACGTCGACACAATTGTAGGTGCCTGTAAAATTAGAAGGAGGTTTGATATTGTTGTTGACTGCGCAAATTCTGTAGCTTCACTGGTTGTACCCCATATCTTTATAAAACACAATGTTATCAGCATAAACTCGTGTCTTGATGGTAGATTTCCAGGAAGGCTCCCAGAGCCTGCAAGCGAGAATTTGTTTTGCTTGAAAGGGGTTGTTATGGATAGCGGTGCTGATCTGGGTATAGCGTATGATGGTGATGCGGATAGGTTTGTGGTAATGAATAATAAAGGAGAGCTCATTGGCGGGGATATTTTAGTGGCTATATTTTCCAGATATTATCTTGAGAATGGAAGGGGAAGAAAAGTAATTGTAACAACCATCGATGCTTCTTATTGCATAGATGATGTTGCTAGGGAGTATGATGCAGAAGTTGTAAGAACGAAGGTTGGAGATGTTGCGGTTGCTCGCGAAATCGTGAAAAGGGATGCTGTCTTTGGAGGGGAGCCATCAGGGTCCTTCATATTTCCAGACGTTCATCTAGCACCAGATGGCCCATTAGCCTCACTAAAATTTTTGGAAATTCTTTGTTCATGGGATTTGGATGAGCTGGTGAAGGAGATACCAAGATATTTCTTAATAAGAGATAGTATAAAGTGTGGGGAGGAGGTGAAAGAAAAAATAATGAATTATGTTAGGGAAAACATCGGAAGTGTCTTTGATGGGGATGTTATTAATGTTGATGGCGTAAGAGTAAATTGCAAAGGATTTTGGGTGTTAATAAGACCTTCAGGCACCGAACCAAAAATAAGGGTTACCGTTGAGGCTAAAAGTGAAGAAAGAGCTAGGAAAATACTTAAAAGAGCAAAGAAACTGGTGGGTGAAGTAGATTAGGGTGGGAGTAGCATTATTTGGAAGAATTAGAGAAGTACTTGGAAGGAGGGAGATGGAGGTAGAGGTTGATTTGGAGAAAGCACGTGTAAGAAATATACTTTATAAGATTGTGGAAATTAACAGAAAAGCTGAAAGCATCATCTTTACGAAGTCCATGAGGCGGAGGGATGACATAAAAATTTTAGTAAATGGAAGACCTATAGAACTTCTTAGCAGTCTAGACACGTCTCTTGAGGAAGGAGCTGAACTATGCATATTCACCGCAGTTGGAGTAGGATAAGCAAAGGATTGCATATAAGGGTACCGTATTGCACTATTCTACTTATTCTTGCAAATCTTACGATTTATTACTTTATTGCAGGATCCTTCGCTGTATCTCCATCTCAATTTGCATATGAGAAGCTTGGGCTTGAGCTAATACCTTCGAAAATCTACTCCTTAATTACCTATGCATTCATTCATCTTTGGCCATCGCATCTCTTTATCAACATGACTTACCTCTTCATTTTCGGATTTATTGCAGAAAATAAAATAGGTTCGAAGAGATTTCTTATGCTATACCTTCTGATAATATTACTTTTGGGAACATTCTATGGTGTTTATCAGAGAATCGAGGAAAGAATTACGCAGGTTAGATATATTCTTGTTGGTTCGTCAGGCGGTATTTGGGGTGTTATTGGGGCAAGTATAGTAGCTAATCCAGAGGTAGCATTAATTACCTATTTTTCATGCGTATGCATAGCTCCAGCGGTGCATAATTTTGCACACAAAATCATGGAATATAAGGAGAAGAGAATTGTAGCAGAAAAAAAGGAGATTGTTGAAGAGGAGAAGGAACTGGAGGAATTGGTGAAAACAGGAAATATAAGTCAGGAGAAATATTTGGAGAAAAAGAAGGAAATAGAAAAGGAAAAGATGAAGGTTTTAGAGGAAGAAAAAAAGATAATTATAACTCACAGATTAGAGAGAAGTGTCAAATCTGCTGAGGAGGTTCATATGCTAGGCGCACCTTTAGGAGCAATACTGGCATTTGCTCTTTGTCCTAGGATTATAAAGGAGTGGGATGAAAGAGCTAACAAACTTATTAGATTTGTTAGAAATTATATAGGGAAGAAAAATCAGAAAATAAGATGTTTGAAAAGATAAGAGCAAGTGTGAAGAGGCTTCTAAGTTTACCATTGGTTGATGAGAAAGCTATGGAGGATGCTATAAGAGATATTCAAAGAGCATTAATACTTGCAGATGTTGATATACATCTCGTTGCCGAACTTTCTGAGAAAATAAGAAAAAAAGCTAGGGAGGCCAAGGAGAAAGACTATCTTTCAGCCAAGGAGGTTGTGCTTAAGGTTGTTTATGATGAACTTCTAAGAATTTTAGGTGGAAAGGATAAACCTAGAATTTTAACCAAGGGAAAAGTGTTGGTGATGGGTCTCTATGGGCAGGGAAAAACAACTACGGTTGCTAAGCTGGCAAGGTATTATCAAAAGAGGGGTTTAAAAGTAGGTATTGTGTGCTGTGATGTGCATAGAGCGGCAGCCTACGAGCAAATTAACCAGCTTGTCAGAAAATATAATATTGAGACCTTCTTTGACACCAATATTGAGAAATGCTTGAAAGAGGGGTTAACAAGATTCAAAGATAAGGACATCGTAATAATAGACTCTGCTGGAAGAGACTCATTTAAAGAGGATTTGATTGGGGAACTGAGGAAAATAAATGAAATTGCGGAGCCAGATGAGAAAATTTTAGTGATATCAGCTGATATAGGTCAGAGTGCTAGAAAGCACATAGAATCTTTTAACAGGGTTGTGGGGATTAATGGTATAATAATTACTAAAATGGATAGCTCAGCAAAAGGTGGTGGGGCTTTAGCTGCAGCATATTTATGTAACGCAAAAGTTAAGTTCATCGGCACGGGAGAGAAAATTGACGATATCGAGGAGTTTGATGCTGAGCGTTATCTAAGAGCTATGCTGGGTTTCGCAGATATTGAGGGGCTACTCAGGAAAGTTAAAGAACTTGAGAAGGATATTTCCGAAGAAGAAATTTGGAAGGAGAAGTTTACCTTAAAGACATTTTACAGGCAACTGCAGGTAATGCAAAAACTTGGGCCTTTAAAGCAAGTTATGCAGATGATGGGTTTGGTGAATTTGCCTGATGAGGCTGTAAGGGTTGGTGAGGAGAAATTAAAAAAATTCAAATATATAATGGATTCCATGCGCAGAGTTGAGTTAGAGAATCCTGAGATAATAGATTACAAAAGAATGCAAAGAATCGCTAAGGGGTCTGGCACAACTGTTAAAGATGTTAAGGAACTCCTGCAATATTATAACCAAACTAAAAAATTGATGAAAATAGCTAAGAGCGAAAAGAAATTGAAAAGATTTCTAAGAAAATTCGGACTAAGTTTGCAGAATGCTTTTTAATTTAGTTCTTCAGATATTGCCAAATTATTTGGGAGATTTCATTTCACCAACTTTTTCACTTTCGATAGTGATAATTTATAGAATTCTTTTACTGTATTTAGCATAATAGTCATATGTTGCAAATATTTTTAAATTATTAAATCCAAGGAAAAATTATGAAAAGGAAACTGTTTATTCCTCTATTTCTAGGGATTTCGATCTGTTTAATAACCTTGGGAACGGCGCAAGTGTCTAAAGAGGAATTTACCTTGTACCTTTATCCGGGATGGAACCTGGTTTCAGTCCCGCTGCAGGGTGCTAGTGTAATAGAAGCTACATGCAAACCCCACCAATTTGCATATACTTCAGGATACATATTTGAGTTAGTGAAGTCTTGTGAAGGTTTAAGTAATTGTATTGAAGATAAAGAAGGAAGGGCATGGAAGATCATAAATATTACAGATGTCCTCAATAATGCTGTGAGGTTAGAAGCTGGAAAAGGATACTTTATCTATCTAGCTTCGAAGGGGGACTGCTACATAAAATTTGAAGGAGTACCCTTCAGAATAGACACCGATAATCCTCTGTCAATTGAACCAATTTACAAAAACTACACAATAATCGGAGCCCCATGGGTCGAGGGGATAAGAGATAACAAATATACAACATTGGGAGGGGTTTGGTTCACAAGCGTTATAGGGTCCTGCGAGGGTAATGTTAGTACACGTCTTCACAGTTTTATATCAGGTAAACATATCATTGACAACAACCTACTTAGACCAGGTAGAGCTTATATAGTATTATTTAGGAATCAATCAAAATGCGTTTTGCAAGGATCTCCTGTTGAGGTATCAGAAAGCGTCTTAACAACAGTAAATACGTCTAAATTATACCTATGGCCAACCTACATAACAAGAAATAGAAACGGATACATAGACTCCGTTCTGGCAGTATACATGTTAGATGGTTTAGAAGAAGAAAAGCAAATTTATGTTAAATGCGGATTCAGAGATATAGCAACAAAAAAAGTTATCATCAGTGGGAAGTACATACTCAATGTCACTGAGGGACTCCATGAACATCCGGGGACTGCAGGTTATGATGTAGAGTGTGAGGAAGGGAAGTGCTCTCTAGTGCTAGGATTGGAGTTTCCAAGAGATTTTGGTAAGGATCAAGGAACCTTCAGAGACGGTTTATACCCAATAGGTTGCTGGCTGGAATCAGAGAGGGGACAATTCTATGCATTATCTATAGCATGGCTTTATGTAACATCCAAAGAAAAGTGCCCAGAGGGAGCTGAAATAGAAGCGTCTATAGTGACAGACAAAGATGTTTATGTTGAGGGCGAGGAAGATATATCTGTAAAGTACGAGTTATGGAAGATACCTTCAAAGATGAATCATACAGCAATGTGTGTTGTGTTCAACTCTAAAGGAAAGGTTGTAAAAAAAGTTTCGCAAGAGATCAAAGCAATGAACTGTAGTGAGATTGAAATGGAGGATAAAGAAGATTACTGCGCAAAGTTAGAGTTTAATATTAACAGAGAATCCACAGAAAATAGAACGGGAGTATATCTTGTGGCATGCGGTGTGCCTTGGGTATCAAAACTCGAGTATGGTGTCTGCGCAGTTAAAGTAAAACCTATTGTTATTGCAGAGAAGGGAAGTGTAGATACAGATGAGCCAGATTTTGAAGGTCTAAGGATAGAAATAGGGAATAAAACCAATACGGCAGTGGTAAACGTTTATGATAAGAATCTGATGAGGCTACCTTATCCAGATGTTAACAGTTATGTAATGCTAGCTTATAAGGGAGAAAACGTGAATCTTACGAGCATACCAATGAATTGCAGAGAACTTTTGGGTTTAGGAAATTATGAGTGTAGAGCGAAATTACAGGATGATTCCAAGTATGGCCTAAAATTTTCAGCTGTTGATAAGTATGGTAATATAGGAGTTGCAGAGTACATCTGCGTTAAGAAAGATGAGGAATTTGAATGCGGGAGGTATGGTCCATGAACGCTAAAATAGTTTTAGCTATAATAATAGTAATTATAGCAGTGCTTGCTGTAGTAGTTTTAAGAAAACCTGAAACTCCACAAGTACCAGGTGGACCAGGGGGCGAGGTTCCAGAAACTAATGTTACTACTGAGCCGCATCCACAAATAATACCAGTACCTCCAACTTTTAATGTTCAGGAGGAGCTTCCAGAATTTCCTGAATCCTCACCATTTTTATGATCTTTCTTTATTTTTATTTTTAATGGAAATAACACTCCGATCATATTGTTATTTAAAATTAATAGCAGATAAACAAACCTTTATCCATCGCATATATGAGTTGAATGACGCTCTCAATGCTGTAGTGTCTCTGGCATCAATCCTTATAGTTAAAATGTTGGACTTTCTTCTCAAATTTACTTTAATCCTACTAAAGTCTCTAATTTCCTCATGAGAAATTGCGTTATACACAACCCTAGCTATCTTCTCGTTATTGAAGGTTAATTTTATTACCGCTTTCCTCATAATTTTATCTTGCTTTCACTCTCTTACCGATCGGTTGTCTTGCTTTATAAAGAATTCTGCAACCGCAGAACGGACATCTTACGATCTCCCCAATTTCTTTAATTTCCTTCTTACAGGCAGCGCATACGTACATTTTAGTCTACCCCCGGCCAGTAAGCATTTCCTGCAAACTTTGTTTCGCATTTCCTACAATACCATATACCAGGAGCTATACGCTTAACAGTACCTTTCTTCCCGCACACTGGACATTCATGTTTTTTAACTCTTTCTCTCTCTATCTCAGCCCACCTTTTTCTCACGCTAAATCCATATCTTGCTCCAAATCTGCCTGCGGGTCCTACCTTTTTAGTTCTTTTTGCAGGCATCTTCTACCTTTTTTCTTATCTTTTTTGATTTAATTTTACAAATATCTATAGCAGTATATAAATCCTCTATCGTTAGTTCACCCTTACCCTTTTGAACTGCGCAAATGTTGTCGTCCTTCGTCATCGTTATCGTTAATCTGGCATCCATAGTATCCTCCTCATCTAGGCAAGGATCAATAAGCAGGTGTTTACCAATTTTCGCAAATGTAACTGCTATGGGCATATCCCTTAATTCCAACAGTTTCTTCTCTTCTTCTATTATCGTTACCTCATCGTTGTTACCTATCTCAACTTTTGGCAGTTCTGTTGTCATCAACGCCGCTAATGCTCCTATTGCGGAGGCATCAATAAAATTACCATCGTGATCCATAACATAGATATCCACAAATAACATCCAAACCTTCTTGCTCGGAATTATGCAAAGCTCTTCAAAAGGTATTGCTTCCGATTCTCTAAGACCCCTGTCGACAATTCTTGCCAACTCAATAGCATTCTCATCTGGAGGTCCTGGTTCAAATGTTGGGCTTGCCAGAGGTACAAGTTCGGCATTTACTATCAGCACACCTTTATCAGGTGTATCAGGGAAAGGTTCGCCTATTTCAGCTTTAACGCCGACTAGGACTTGAGTATGACCGATAGACACCTTTGCTGAGCCTTCAGCTCTGTTTATTATTCCTGTCTCTATACTTATCTCCCTATATTCATCAAACTTCCTACCATCCACTCTTAAGCCACGTTCAGCAAGTTGTATGATAGGCCTCCTTCTGATTTTGCTAGGGAGTGTCATCTATTTCACACCTCCTCCTCAAAGCCTCTTTTTGCTTTTCATAAATTTTCTTTATCCCCTCCTTAGCAAGCTCCAAAGCCTGTTTAAATTCGCTAATAGAGAGTTTACCGTCCATTTGCAAAAGAGTTATTCTCTCTAACCTTGGCATCATAGCTACAGGCATATCAGCAACACCGTACTGATCCTCTGGCCCAGAGATATCTAGAACAACGGTGTTATCAATTTTTCCTGTAGTTACCGCAGCTACAAGATCACGCATGGGTATGCCAGCGTCTGCCAATGCTAAGCTTGCAGCTGTTATTCCAGCAACTCTTGTACTAGCGTCGGCCTGAATAATTTCCACAAATATGTCGATCGCAGCTTTTGGAAAATTCTCGAGAAATATTGCTGGTTCCAAGGCCTCTTTTGTAACCTTAGAAATCTCTATACTACGTCTATCAGGTCCTGGTCTTTTTCTTTGTTTGACTGAAAAAGGAACCATATCATACCTGCACCTCACCACTGCTTTTTCAGGATTCTGTAAATGTCTGGGATGCAGCTCTCTGGGACCATAAACTGCTGCTATTACCTTTGTTTCACCGTAGGCAACATATGCAGAACCGTCCGCTCTTTTTAAAACTCCAACTTTCATTTCAATCGGTCTTAGCTCCTCAGGTTTTCTACCGTCTACTCTTAACCCATCTTTAAGCAAAACAATTTCTTCATTAGCCGCATTCATCCTAAACACCTCAGGGAACTTTTCTGATGGGAGGAACCGAGGAATAGTTTTTAGGTATTCTAATATTTTTCTGGGCTAATATAATATAACTTTTAAGCTTACAAATTTCATAAATCGGTTCGTGCTTGAGAAACAACGGAGACATGAGCCTCTGCGCAATAGTGGTTATTTTTTTAGGCACTCTCCAATAATTTTTTAACTTTTTCTGTAAGACCCTTCGTATGCGCCTCTCTTTCAATTAATTTTAGCGCTCTTATTAAAAGATCCTCTTTTTCAGGGCTACCGCTTATCCATATTCTTCCATTTTGTCCAACAACTATTTTACATCCAGTTTTCTCTTTTAATAAATTAATCATGGTACCCCTCTTACCAATTACTCTGGGGATCTTTGTTGGAATTATTTCTATAATTCTGCCTCCATTTAGTTTCCTTAGCCCTTTTTCTTTCATTGTTAATCCTACGATTTTAGATTTCGTAACATTAAGAACTTTAGCTAAAACAACATCATTGACATCGAAGAATCTTGCAAGATCCTCTGATGTGAGATTGATAAACCTATTTACTGCTTCTGAAACTGGAATTACTGCTGTGTATGGAGAATTTATGTTAACAATCCATGTGGAGAACTGAACTTCCTTAATTATACCAATAACGATATCCCCCGGTTTTGGTATATACTTACCAGATATCGGTACAACTCTTACGTAATTACCCTTTATTTCTACCAAACCCATAGTACTTGCGAAGATCTTATCATTTTCCCTAAAGGTGCCCTCCCCGAGCAGTAAATCTTTACCAGAACCAAGCAATTGACCGGGTAATACAATTCCTTTATTTTCAACATAAAACGTTCCCATTTTAAGCACCTCCTTTTAAAATCTTAGCTTGAATATCTTTGCTAATTTTATTAAGCTTATTAAGAAGTTTTTCCTGAAGACCAGCAGGTGAGGATACCAAACAATAGTAGTGCGATTTTTGCCATTCTTCTTTCTCGATTTGAGCATACTTTGTGATTATCCCGTAACACTTACCATAATGCTCGGCAGGTATTTTTAATGCAATTTTTCTAGTTTCCAGCGAAATCGGAAGAACGTGTCTTATTGCTTTTATAACGTCATTTACTTGCTCTTCAGCATCTTTAAATGGGTCAATTTTAACACCTACCCTTTCAATTGCCGCCTCAATTCTCGCTGGTGTATGGGGCGCACCGGTTTTTGGGTCTATTGAGCGTTTCGCAATTATCGCAACTATTTGCTTTTTCTTTTGCTCTGTTAGTTTTCTTCTCTGCTCTGTAGTGAGTTGTAGTTCTCCCTTCTTTATAATCTTCTCTGCAACTTTGTAAACATCCAAAGTTCCAAAAACCTTTTCTACATCACTTTCTGCCGTTTTTTCTCCTTTTTTAGCGTCTCTAAATATGGTGGGGATTGCAAGGATACTCTCCATATCGCCTCTTCCGTATAGCTTAAAATTGAGAGCCCTATCTGGATCAACAAGTATTTCAAATTTCTTTTTACCTACAATAAATCTAGCAATAACAGCTTTATTTACCGAAACCATTTCATACCTTTTTCAAATAAGCTTTGACCTCCTTTTGTGTAAGTTTTCTAAATCTTTTATCTTCCTCTCTAACTACAGCAATCTCGACATTTCTTTCTGTTAATTCAATCTCAGACGCTTGACTCAATGCTTCCAAACATAATTTGATGGCTTCCCTCTCATCAACATCCATCGTGTAATTCTTTCTGAAGTATTCCTTAGCTACTGAGCTTTTCTCTCCTATAGCCGTTGCTAGATATTCCCAAAACGAACCGCTTGGATCTGTTTCAAACAATTTTGGTTTGTTATCAACACCCGCTAGCAATAAAGCAGTACCGAAAGGTCTTAAGCCTCCAATTTGGGTATACATTTGCTTGTAGTCGCATATTTTCTTAACTAGGAGATCGACAGGTATAATTTCATCATAGGTGATCCTATAAATTTGAGCCTCAATTCTTGCTCTTTCTATCAACCTTCTACCATCCGCCACCAAGCCCGAAGTCGCAGCACCAGCATGATCATCTATTTGATAAAGCTTCTCGAAGGACTCTGGTACCATGAGGGGATCAGTAATATTTTTATCAACAACGAGACAAACACCTCCTTTGTAAACTATACCAATAGATAATGTTCCTCTTTTAACTGCCTCTCTCGCATATTCGACCTGATAGAGCCTACCATTCGGGCTAAAAACTGTTATTGCTCTATCATAACCAAATATTTCAGGGGGTTGCATTATTCCACCTCCTTAAGCTTTTTTCTAAGAGTTTTCAGTGTACCACTAACTCTTATTATCCTCATACCCACAACTTTATTTTCAATTTTAGATATTGATGCCAACAAAACTCTTATAATACTTACCTTTCTATGAGAACATCTCAGAATTCCTATCTGTCTTTTTTCGTTCCACTCTATAAATCTGAGCTGAGCCTCTGCAATCTCGTTATAACCAACTATGGGGATCCTTGCACAGATAGCTGACCATATTTGCTCAGCCGAAAATTTGTACTCACTTATAACTTCGAATGCAACATACCTTCTTCTGGGTCTTAGGGAAGGCTTTGTCTTTAAGCGCATTTACTTTAAACTTTCGGTATATAAAGATTTTAAGCGATTTTTATATGTTGTTTTCAGATATAAGACCCTTCATCACCATTCAGAGGGTGTTCACCTCATCATAAAAAATTTTAAATAAAGGAAATTTAAAAGCTTTCAGCAAGCGAAATTTTCATCACGCATCAGCTGAGGGGGTTTGCATCATTCAAAAGTTTTGTAAATTAGGAATAAAATAATTTATGCCAATTCAAGCATTCTATTGATAGCCTCCTGAGCATTTTTAATGGTAGTTTTATCTAATTTTATTTCATACTTCTCTCTCTCGAGACATTCCCTTAAAATTTTTAGGTTTGTTATTTTCATAGAGGAGCAAACAAGATACTTCGAAGCGAGATGGAACCTCTTATCAGGGCATCTTTTACTTAGCTTATAAAGCAAACCCTCTTCCGTACAAATTATAAATTCATTATGCTCACTTTCTGAGCAATACTTAACCATACCCTCTGTGGATGCTATATGATCGGCGATTTCCTGCACCTCTGGTTTGCACTCTGGATGAGCAACAACTTTAGCATTTTTATGCAGAGATTTTACCTGAAGAACATCATTTTTGCACAGCATGTGATGAACAGGACAAACACCATGCTTAGGGATGTTGATGATCCTCCTATCAGTTCTTTTGCTCACATAGTGCGCTAAGTTTTTGTCTGGAGCAAAAATTACTGTATCTGAGTTAAGTTTATTAACTATTTCCGCAGCATTTGCCGAAGTAACGCAAACATCTGCAAGTGCTTTGCAAGTGGCAGTGCTATTAACATATAGAGCAACTTCTGCATCTTTGTATTTTCTTTTAGCCTCCTTTATATCATTTGGTGTGAGCATTTCAGCCATTGTGCAAATCTTACCCAAATCTGGAATCAAAACCTTTCTATCAGGATTTAAAATTTTTGCTGTTTCAGCCATAAAAGTTACACCGCAAACAACAATTATATCGGCATCACTTTCTGCAGCTTTCCTTGCCATTTCTAAGGAATCCGCAACAAGATCCGCAATATCCTGAATTTCGGGCTTTTGGTAGTTATGAGCAATAATTATCGCATTCTTCCTTTCCTTAAGTTTTCTGATTTTCTCAGCAGTCTCATGGATTTTCTTCAAGCTCATTAAGATTAGAAGAAAAGGATTTTTTAATAGATTTATTTTCCATATAGAAATTAAAATTACTTCAACTTTCTAGTTTTATATTTTATCTCGCAACTGACAATAGTGTTTGGCTCGATATCCTGCATAACAACTGTGTGCGGATATATCCAGCAATTCGGACCAATTTTTACACCAGCATTTATTGACGCATTTATACCGGTTTTCACATTATCCGCAATTATTGCGCCAAACTTTCTTCTTTTGCTATCAACCTTTTTTCCTTTGATATTCACCTTCACAGTTTCATTATCAAAACGCAAGTTTGCAATCTTAGTTCCTGCACCAAAATTACAATGCCTGCCAATTATGCTATCCCCAACGTAAGATAGATGGCAAATATTTGTATGTTGCATGATTATGCTGTTCTTTATCTCGACAGCCTGCCCAATCCTGCAGTTATCCATAACTACAGTATATGGTCTTATGTAGCAATTGGGCCCAATCTCGCAGTTGTTTCCTATATATGCAGGGCCTTCAATGTAGCTACCTGCTTTAACCTCGGTATTTCTACCAATGAAGACGTTGCCCTTGATTGTAGCTTTCTCGGATACTTTGCCCAGTATTCTGGGTTGTAAGTTTTTCATAAATCTTTCATTAATATCTAGGAGATCCCATGGATATGATAGGTGATACCACTCCTTTAGGAAATACGCATAAATAGCTTCACCGTCTTCTACTGCTAGCTGTATACTATCCGTAATTTCATATTCTCCCCTCTCGGACAACTTTGTTTCGTTGACGTAATTGAGAAAATCCCTTTTGAAGACATAAACTCCAGCATTTATCCACATCATACCGCTTCTCCTTTCTTTCTCAATAATTTCTCTTATTTTTTCACCATCAACCTCAACAAAACCAACATCCTCAGCATCTTTTAGTTTACATAGGCTAACTACCCCAAGAGCATCAGTTTCCTCAAACTTCTTTAATAAATTCCTTAAATCTTCACTATTAATGAGGACATCCCCGTTTACTATAAGGAAGCTACCACTTATCCACGATTCACAGCTTCTTATGGCATCCGCCGTTCCCAGAACTTCCTTTTGTCTTACAAATTTAACTTCAGTGTTCTTTAACGCTTCTTCTATCTCAGATTCCAGATGATTCGTAACAACAAGTATATCCCTTTCTAAAAACCCAACATCCAGAAGACCATCAATAATGTACTCTATGAAAGGCTTTCCAACAACTGGTAGAAGAACCTTAGGTATCGTCTGTGTTAATGGAAGTAATCTCGTTCCTTTACCAGCAGCTAATATTACAGCCTGCATTATATTATAGTCTAAAATTTAACTCTTATTTTTCAGTATCGACAGCTGTCGCGTACCTAGAAAATAGTATTAAAAGCTGCGAAGAAATATTTATAATGCGTAAATACAGCATTTTGAAAAATGTTCTTCGCCCTATTATAGGGCCTTCGAGTTCCCATACGTATGCTCCAGCTTGTTTAGGCTATTTTGTCTATAGATTGCTTGGCAGAACTGAGGGGTTAAGAGCCAAAATTTTGTTTTTTGGCCCTTCCGCGAGAACATGCAAAATGCATGGTAGCTATCACGCAATAACTGCGGGTCTGTTAGGGTACTCTCCATATACGGATGAGATAGAGGTTGTCAGTAAAGTAAGATTTAGCAACGGAAATGTTTTTATAGACAACGAGCTGCAGGATTTGAAAATAGAGTTTTTTGAGAATAGATACACAAGTGCCGATGGTTTGGGAATTGAAGTATTAGCTGAAAAAGGTGATAAGGAAATCAAAATAAGAGCGTTATCAATAGGAGGAGGTAATCTGAAAATCTTGAAAAGCAACGTTAATGCAAAATTGGAGGATGGTTCCCTAAATCTACCAAAAGTTTACAAATTTGAAAATTTTAAAGAGCTACTTCGCATCGCGGAAGAGGAAAAGCTTAGCATATCAGAACTTGCCATATTGAGGGAATGTGAGGTTCTTAACATTAGCAAATCCGAGGCTCTTGCAAGGATGTTTGACAATTTAAAGATAATGGAGGAATGCGTTGAGAGGGGATTAAAGCACGATTTGAAGGGGGTTATATATGACTCTCAATTTAAGAGCCTATCTAAGCATAAAGATTTGTATTTGAGAACGGCAAGCTATTCCATCGCAGTTATGCTTTGCTGCGTTAACATGCATAGAATTGTAAGTGCACCTACTGCAGGATCTTGCGGCATTTTACCCGCATGTCTCCTAGCCTTTGCTGAGGAAAATGATATTGATAGGAGGGAGATTGTTAAGTCAATGTTTACGGCAGGAGTAGTAGGTTTGGGCGCATTAAATGAAGCATCAGTTTCGGCTGCGAGACACGGGTGTCAAGCTGAAATTGGGGTAGCATCTGCAATGACTGCTGCTGCATTAGCTGAACTGATGAATTGTAATGCTAAGGAGATACTTGAAGCTGCAAGTTTGGCGTTAAGCTCTTCTTTAGGCATTGTTTGCGATCCTGTAGCTGGATTGGTTGAGGTTCCTTGCATAAACAGAAATGCGACATTTTCAAGCGTTGCCTTAACATCGGCGTATCTAGCTGCGAATGGAACTAAAAATTACATTAGCTTGGATGATGTTCTTAAAGCTATGGACGAGATTGGAAAAAGTATGTCTCCAAGATACAAGGAAACATCCCTCGGAGGTTTGGCAGGCACCAGAGATGCTAAAAAATTAGCTTGTAAGGTTAGAGCATGTAAAAGGTTCTGTATTCCTGTTAAAGAATATTAGTCAGGCTCTGACCCTCTCATCATTTCTCAGGGGCAGCAGCATTCATCATTAGAAATTTAGAATTTCTTTGCTATTTAATTTTTATGGAAAATGAAAATAAAAACTAAAATTACTGATGTAGGTGAGGTGTTGCGTCTAGTGGAAATCTCCTGGTATCACGGAGTTGGCTATGCTGATGCCTTTCAAATTTTTGTTGAAATAAATAATAAGGAGATTTTTCTAAGGGAAGTTAGAGAGAAGATATTGAAAAAGAAGAGAATAACCTTAAAATTATATGCTATTACCGGAGGAGATAAATATTTTTGCATATTGGAGATTATAAAGCTAAAGAGTGGAGCTATTATAAACGTTAAAGAATGCGATAATAAGGTTGTTTTTAGGAAATTCAAAGGAAAACTAGAGAGGTATTTAAAAATATTTTAAAAAAGGAAGTTAGAATTCGCCTTCTCCTCCCGTTTCTCCTACTCCTTCTCCTCCCTTACCCTCTTCCTTCCTCACTTCTTTTGCTGAAATTACGTCATCTATTCTTAGTATCATCTCTGCGACTTCGCTTGCAGCTTTAATTGCTTGCGTTTTAATCTTTAGCGGTTCAATTACACCAGCTTTTATCATATCCCTTACTTTCCCCTCAAATACATCTATGCCATACCATACTCCGTCCTTCTCCTCATGCTTACTTCTTAGCTGAACTAGCATGTCAATTGGGTCTAAGCCAGCATTTTCCGCAAGTGTTCTTGGAATTATCTCTAAAGCATCGGCAAACGCTAGAATTGCCAGTTGTTCTCTTCCTCCAACATTTTCAGCATGTTTTCTCAGTTCCTTTGCAAGCTCTGCTTCGATAGCTCCACCACCAGCAACTACGTATCCGTTCTCAAGCACTGCCGCTACCCCACCGATAGCATCCTCCATTCCTCTCTCAACCTCATCAACGACATGCTCTGAACCGCCTCTTATCAATATCGTTACAGATTTTGGATTTTTGCAACCCTCTACAAATACCATCTCATCTCCAGCAACCTTTTTCTCTTCAACAACCTCGGCATACCCTAGATCTTCTTTACTTAGGTCATCTATCTTCGTAACTATTCTTGCACCTGTAGCTTTAGCAAGTTTCTCCATATCGCTCTTCTTAACCCTTCTAACTGCAAATATCCCTGCTTTTGCTAAATAGTGCTGAGCAAGATCGTCGATTCCTTTCTGGCAGAACACAACGTTGGCTCCGCTTTCTTTTATTTTATCAACCATTTCTTTTATCATCTGCTCCTCTTGCTCAATGAATGCTTTCAATTGAGATGGATCTGTAATTCTTATCTCTGCATCGGTTTCTGTTTCTTTAACCTCAATTGCAGCGTTAATTAAGGCTATTTTCGCGTTTTTAACAATTCTTGGCATTGCAGGGTGAACCCTTTCCTTATCAATGACGATCCCTTTAACCAGTTGAGAATCGTCAATACTTCCTCCTTCCTTCTTTTCAAGCTTAATGTTATCGGTGTCGACAATTATTTTATCGTTTTCTTTTTCAGCAACTAACTTAACAGCCTCAACAGCAAGTTTTGCCAAACATTCTCTTGCCCTCTCTGCAGATTTACCGGTCATTGCTGTCATTGCAATCTTCATCAAGGTTTCTTCATCTTCAATATCAATTTTCTTAGCAATTTTCCCAAGGTATTTGATTGCATGCGAAGCAGCTATTCTGTAACCCTTCGTAATCACTGTTGGGTGAATCTCCTGATCAAGAAGTTCTTCTGCTCTTCTTAGTAATTCACCAGCAAGAACAACAACGGTTGTTGTTCCGTCACCGACCTCATCTTCTTGAGCTTTTGCTACTTCTACAAGCATCTTTGCCGCTGGGTGTTCTACATCCATCTCATCTAGAATCGTTGCACCGTCGTTCGTGATTACCACATCTCCCAAGCTATCTACTAGCATTTTATCCATTCCCTTTGGTCCTAGGGTTGTTCTTACTGCTTCAGCAATTATTCTTGCAGCTGCTATATTGGTTCTCTGTGCGTCTCTACCTACCTGCCTTATTGTTCCTTCAGGTAGAACCAAAATTGGCTGACCAGCTAATTGAGTAGGAGCAGCCATTTTTCTCACCAGTTTATCTCTTTTATCAGGTTTATCTCATAAAAGGTTTGCAGGTATATAAATAATTTATTTTCCATATGGAAAATAAATAGATAATTTAAATCTTATTTGCTATGCGAATAAAGATAAAATAGTTCTAAGAGAAACTCCGACAGCGAATGCTGTTAATATCATCACAATACAAATCTTTGCAAAATCCTTTATGCCAAGCTCCTTAAGTAAAGTTGCGAACGTAGCTACGCAAGGAAAGTAAACAGCTAAAATTACGCAAGCAATAATTAGCTGATTCGCTGGCATATTTAAAGGTGTTAACATACCTACGGCGACATCTTTTCTAAGAAATCCTACAATCAAAGCTGCTGCAGCCTCCTTTTCTAACCCGAAAACATCATGCACAACAGGTTTTGCTACATTTCCAATAATTTCCACTATTCCCGTGAAATATAGTAGGTTTGCAATTAGCACACCAAGAAAAACAAATGGTAAAGCATCTACAAAGAATTGTTTCAGCCTTAATGAGATCTTCTTTGCCAGTATTCTAGGGTTTATCCAACGGTAGGGAGGTATTTCTATCAAAATCTCTGGAGCCTCTCCTTTTATAAGTCTATTCAGAACTAAGCCAAGGATTACATAAATAACAAGTAATGTGGCGTAGATGCATACAACATACCTTATACCCTTCCTACCCAGCAATCCAAATATTATCGCTGATTGTGCTGTGCAAGGAACAGCAATGCTAATTAAGCTAGCGGCGATAAATCTCTGCTTTCTTGTTTCCAGAATTCTTGTTGATAACGCTCCAGGAACATTACAACCCAAGCCTAGTAAAGTATTAATTATCGCACAACCGTGCAATCCGAATTTATGGAAGATGTTGTCTAACGTTATAGCAAGCCTTGGAAGGTATCCTATATCTTCTAGAATTCCCAGAACAAGATAGAATAAAAATACAAATGGTAGAACTGCAACAATCGGTACATATATCCCAGTAGATAGCAACCCAAAAGATTGCATGAAATCTATCTTTCCGTCTACAAGCTGTCCTATTAATAGCTTTCTGAGAAACTCGTTGCTTATATGGTTGTTAATCCTTTCCAAAATAGGTGTATAGTAATGTGAGAATAGCGGATCAAGCAACCTTTCAATGATGAGATTACCTAAGCTAACTACAACATAGAAGCATAGAAGAAGTATGAATGCAGCAAGGGGCAGGGCAATACCGGGTTGTACCGTCAATTTCTCTATTTTTTCCTTCAGTGTAGCATGTCTGTGCTCGACTCTTTGAACTTCTCTTATTATTTCTCCAATCTTTTTCCAGATGTTTTCGTAATTTATGCTGGCTACTCTAGCATCTTTAATTCTGCTAACTAACGCGTTAACTCCTTCGCCGCTTATAGCTACTGTTGGAATAACAGGAACTTGGAGAATATTCTCAAGTTTCTCTATATCGATCTTAATACCCTTTCTTTTTGCTTCGTCCCAGATATTTAACGCAATGATTGTGGACTTGCCTAATTTTAACGTTTCAAGTGCTATGTATAAACTTCTTTCCAAGTTTGTAGCATCTAAAACAAGAATAATTATGTCTGCGTTTTTTGCGAGTTCTTTAGCTATTTCCTCCGCTTTATTACAAGGGAATTCTAAGGAATATGCGCCTGGCGCATCTATAAGTTCAAAGGTTTTGCCTTCAATTCGCAAACTTCCTCTATAAATCTCTACGGTAGTGCCAGGGTAATTTGATATTATAGCGTCAGCACCAGTAAGTCTTGAGAAGAGGCAACTTTTGCCAACATTGGGATTACCAACCAGAACAACCCTCTTTTTCATTTTTCAACAGGTTCTACAAATATTTTTGAGGCCATTCCTCTTCCTATAGCTATTTGCCTGTCATCAATGTTAAGAACAACGGGACCTCCCATAGGATGTACAGTCGTAACTTCAACTACGCTCCCTACCTTTAAACCTAAAATCTTAAGCCTTTGCTGAAAACCAAAGCCACCTACAACTGAAACTATCCTATATTTGCCGATTTGAGCTTCACTTAGCGGTATCATTTTTAGGAATACCTAAATAGCTTGATGAATATAAATAGTTAACGCTAACAGGATGCTAACCTTAGTATGCGAATGCAAAATTTTTTAATGCTCTGATTGTGGAGAACCCACATCTTCTGATTTTATAGATACAAAGCTCCTAATTAACTTTTCTACCTAAAGGAAAATCTAGGCTGCAGCCATAAGTTTAATATAATAAATCATGAGGTTAAGGAAAAACTTTGCAATGAGAACCTTAAGGAGAACATAGTTTGCTTAACAAGAAATTTGCTAATGAAAAATGAAGATTCCTAAACTTTCTGTTAGGGAAGCAATAGAGTTGCAGAAGAAGCTTGCTGCTCAGGTGATTAGGAAAGATTTTGTGAAACTCAATGAAATAAAGAAAGTTGCTGGCGTAGATATATCATTTGAGAGGAAAAATAAGGCAGTTGCTGCATGCGTTTCTATCGATTTTGAAAATCTTGATGTTGTGGATGAAATTTGGGAAAAAGTTGAGCTTAGCTTTCCCTATATTCCAGGGTTACTTGCTTTTAGGGAGGGGGAAGCTGCAATTAAAGTTATGGAAAAGGTAAATGCAGATGTTTATTTAATAGATGGTCATGGTATAGCTCATCCAAGGAGACTAGGTATAGCAAGTCATGTTGGGGTGCTACTAGACAAGGTTACGATAGGTGTTGCTAAAAATCTGCTTTGCGGCAAGATTATCAAGAAGGATAGTAATGAATTGATTATGGATAAGGGGGAGATCATCGGGCAGAGGATAAAGCCGCACGTCAATGCGAAATATGTCTATGTAAGTGTAGGTCACAAAATTTCCTTAGGTACAGCAGTTAAAATTGTTAGGAGAGTTACGCCAAAGGAATGTAAGTTACCGAAGCCGACTTTGCTAGCTCATGAGTTATCAACACGTATTGCAAAGGGTTTGCAAAAAACTCTTAACAATTTTTAGGAGTTCCGCTTTTCGTTATTTTGGCATTATTACTGGAGATAGCATTCTCTTAACACAAATTACTTAGAGAACTGAGTGGAATTCAAGATTTCGTAGTTTATTATCATGGTGTTTTTCAGTTTTGATAATTTCTGAGGAAGATAATCGTATCGTTCTTAAAAAGGATATTAAAGTAAAGGATCTTCTTCCCGAAGAAATAAAAAAGAGAGTGGATAAGGTACTGCTTTTACGCCTAAAAATCTCTCCTAGACAACTTATTAAAATTTTATCAGAAAAATCTAATTCTCAGTGCTCATCTACAATCTCTACTCAAAATCCTAATCCCATTTCCAGAAATATCGAAAATTCTGAAAATTATAATCAAACAAAGTGGGGCCGCCGAGATTTGAACTCGGGTCACCGGCTCCCAAGGCCGGGAGGCTAGCCAGACTACCCCACGGCCCCAAATATATTAAAACTTAATTAGGTAATATTAAAAATAAAGTTGCTTACTTACCGAATCTTCTTTTCCGCTTAAAGAAATCCTGAATTCCCTTCTCAATATCATCAAAGCAAACCTCAGGCCAATATTTATCTATTAGGTATATTTCCGCATAACTACTTTGCCATATAGGAATCTTAGCTTTACCCTTAGTTTTTATAAGTAAGTCTACTTCGGGAAGACCTGAAGTTAATAAAAAATCGCTAATTAGGTTTGCTATCTCAAAGTAGTTGTTCTTGGAAGCTGCGCAGATTTTTCTGCATGCATCGACAATTTCCTCCTCAGGATCATAGCAATATAAAACTAGACATCTACACCTATTGTTCCCAACATTCTTGCGTTTGCCTCTCAAAACTTTTATGAGAGGTTCTGGTATTTCTACTACACTCTTTATATCAACATTAGCTTTCTCAGCCAATTTTTCAAGAAAGTTCGAGGCTAGAGACACCGTGTTACTCTCCTCATCTATATCCAGCAAGTAAGTAGTTAGATAAGGTATTTTGTATCTTTCGAAAACTTTTAAGATGATGGTATGAAGTTTTTCAAAACTAAGCTTGTAGGCTTCTATCTTATCAGCACTATGTATGGAAATCCATTCCTTCGTTCCAGCTGGTATTAAAAGAAGATGTTTAAGTTGACAACTCATATATTTTAAAACCTTTATACTAATTAAGATAATAACCATGGGGGTGATATTGTGAGAGTAACTGTAAGTTTGATAAAAGCTGATGTTGGGAGTGTTGCTGGTCATGTTAGAGTTCCTGAGGAGCTTTTAGATATTGCTGAGGAAGAACTTGTTAAAGCTAAGGAAAACAATGTAATTACTGACTACTATGTTTTTAATTGTGGAGATGATCTAGAGTTGCTAATGACACATACTAAAGGTGTAGATTCAAGTGAAATACACGGACTTGCATGGAACACCTTTAAGAAATGTGCTGATGAGGCTAAAAAGATGAAGCTATACGGCGCTGGACAAGATTTGCTTAAGGAAGCATTTTCTGGAAATATAAGGGGTATGGGTCCCGGTATTGCGGAAATGGAATTTGAGGAGAGACCAAGTGAACCTATAATTGTTTTTGCTTGTGATAAAACAGAGCCCGCAGCATTTAACTTGCCAATATTTAGCATATTCGCAGACCCATTTAACACGGCAGGTTTAGTAATTGACCCAAAATTGCATGATGGATTTAAGTTTGAGGTACTTGATATAAAGGAACATAAGAAAATAATATTGAGTTGTCCAGAGGAGATGTACGATTTGCTTGCGTTAATAGGCACACGAAGATACGTGATAAAGAGGGTTTATAGAAAAAAAGATAACGAAATTGCTGCCGTGGTAAGCACAGAAAAACTAAGCCAAATTGCTGGTCATTATGTCGGTAAAGATGATCCTGTAGCAATTGTTAGAGCACAAAGTGGTTTTCCAGCGGCTGGTGAAGTTCTTGAGCCTTTTGCCTTTCCCCATCTAGTTGCGGGGTGGATGAGAGGTTCGCATATGGGGCCTCTGATACCTGTTGCGGAATATGATGCAAGACCGACAAGATTTGATGGCCCCCCAAGGGTTGTCGCTTTAGGATTCGTTGTAAGCAATGGCGAGCTAATCGGGCCTGAGGATCTGTTTGACGATCCAGCATTCGACAGAGCTAGAAGAACCGCTAACATACTAGCAAATTATATGCGCAGACACGGTCCATTTGAACCACATAGATTGCCTGAGGAAGATATGGAATACACAACATTACCAGAGGTGCTTAAGAAACTGGAAGGCAGGTTCGAGCCTGCCTAATCTTATAATTTTTATTTTTAAAGACACTTCAGCTCTTTTCAATATAAAAAATAGGAGGGGAATAAGGTTTTTACGCCTCACCTATTGCCTTTCTTATTTCTTCATACGCTTTCTTTGCCTCTTCAACGCTTGTCTCGTCTTCTAGCGTAGTTGTATCTCCAAGTTCCTCGCCCTTAACAACAGCTTTAAGCAATCTTCTCATTATTTTACCGCTCCTAGTCTTTGGTAGCTTATTTACAAAGAAAACAAAAGCAGGTACTGCTATAGGTCCAACATTTTTTCTTATAAACATTTTTATATCCTCAGCAAGTTCTGGACTTGGCTTATAGCCTTCTCTGAGCACAACAAAAGCTACTGGCACTTCATGCTTAATGGGATCTGGTTTGCCAATAACTGCAGCCTCAGCAACCGCCTCATGTTCAACCAACGCATTTTCAAGCTCTAGAGTACCAAGTCTATGCCCCGCAACTTTTAACACTTCATCAGCCCTTCCCAAAAGCCAGAGGTATCCATCATCATCCTTCATTGCATAATCGCCAGGATAATAATAACCCCTAAACTTGCTCCAATACACTTCTACATATCGCTCAGGATCGCGCCAAAGGCCCTGAAGCATGCCTGGCCAGGGTTTCTTTATAATAATATAGCCCTTTTCGTTTGGTTTTACTGGTTTACCCTGCTCATCAACAACCTCTGCGTCAACACCAGGCAAAGGTAGTGTAGCGGAACCAGGCTTTAATGGCACCAGTTCAATACCACTGGCAGGGGATATCATGAAACCACCAGTTTCCGTTTGCCACCATGTGTCAATTATTGGGCACCTCTTGTTACCGATTTTCTCGTAGAACCATTGCCAGGCCTCTGGATTTATCGGTTCGCCAACAGTACCGAGCAAACGCAATGAACTTAAATCATGCCTTTTTATCCAAGCATCACCTAGCCTCATAAACATTCTTATTGCTGTTGGGGTTGTGTAGAATATCGTTACCCCATATTTTTCAATTATGCTCCACCACCTAGCAGGGTTTGGGTAATCTGGTGCTCCTTCGTAAATTACGCTTGTTAAACCATGCAGCAAAGGTCCATACACTACATAGCTATGCCCTGTTATCCACCCAGCATCCGCTGTACACCACCAAATATCCTCATCATTTGGATTAAATGCCCATTTAAGTGTCCAGTAAACCCAAACTAAATAACCCGCAATGCCATGCTCAACCCCCTTTGGTTTGCCTGTGGTGCCTGATGTATAGAGAATAAAAAGTGAATGATTCGCATCAAGCTCCTCTGGTTTAACATAGACGTTAGCGTCAATACCATCAAGCAAATCATGATACCAATAGTCCCTACCATTTTCCATCTCGACATCACAACCAGTTCTTTTAACAACAATAACACTTTCCACACTTGCCGCCTGCTCTAATGCTTTATCTGCCCACTCCTTTAGAGGGATAACCTTACCCCTTCTGTAACCCCCATCTGCAGTAACTAAAACTTTGGATTCTGAATCATTTATTCTCTCAGCTAAACTCTCACTACTAAAGCCAGAGAAGACTACGCTATGTATGGCACCAATTCTCGCGCAGGCAAGCATAAACATGGGTAACTCGGGAATCATCGGTAAATAGATTGTTACACGATCTCCTTTTCTAACACCAAGATTTTTTAACATGCAAGCGATCCTATTCACTTGCTTATAGAGTTCATAATAGGTTATTACTCTTCTATCACCAGGTTCGCCCTCCCATACATATGCAACTTTATTTTTGCGCCATGTTTTAACGTGTCTGTCTAAGCAGTTATAGCAGGCATTTATTTTAGCGCCTTTAAACCATCTGTAAAACGGTGGATTGCTATCATCAAGAACATCATCCCATGTCTTAAACCATTCTAAGACCTTTGCGTGCTCCGCCCAAAACTCTTTAGGATCCTCTATCGCATTTCTCCAGTATTCCCTCAAATTATTGATTGCTGGCACAACCTTATTTTGTGTAGGTAAGGTTTTTGTTGCTTCCATAGTCCTCACCATAGTCAGGTATGCAAAAAATTTAAAATATTTGTTAACATTCCACTCGACAATTGCTTTTTTATTTTCCATATGGAAAATTAAATAATCAGTTAAAATTGTTAAGAAAAATTTATAAATTGTTAAATTTTATAACAATTTCCATGATAAGGTTTATTGGTAAATTTGCAAGCAACGATTTTATAAAATCTGCGAACTACCACCGTTCACAGAACGGTAGCTTCCCCCAGATAAACACACATACAGTTCACGAGCCCCGATGACCCATCTCACCTTCCTCAAAGCGGAAGTCTTTTGATGGGTGGCACATTTTCCTTGTACAGGAACTTGTGCTGAAAATATACATCCGAAAGTATTCAAATAATCGCCCACCGATTTCAATCGGTGGTACTCTTAGCGCATTTTTATAGAAAATATTTTGTTCAAGTTATTCTAACACTCAAAAACTTGGATTTAATATCAACAGTATTCGATGTTTCTAGCATGAAGATTAAAAAAACGATAAAGTCCCTAAGTAAGCTTAGATTAGATCCCTTCTTAAAAGACATATTGCTAACTCTTCTTTTTCTTGACTACTGGAAAGCAAAGTATTTTGAGGAGCATGGCATGCTAAATTATATCAAAAAAGTTTAGAAAACTTAGATGTTCTAATTAAGGGAATGGAACTAGCAATATGGGTTTTACTTTACCACAAAGACAAAGAACGGGTATTAGGCTATAAGGAGTATATTGAGGAAGTTATGGAAAGCATAGATAGTAAAATGGATGCTTTTATTCCTGAAGAGCCATATTCTAAGGAGGAAGTGGAGGAAATTAGAAGTCTATTAATTACTAATTAAATAATAGCTTTTTCCAATAGTAAACAAAAAAATTTATAACTTAGGAACAAAGTTAAAAAAGGTAAAAATATGAAGTTTAGAATTAGGTTAGCAAAGAGAGCAGAAAATGACTTGAAAAAGCTTAAGGATGAGAGGATAAAAAACGTATTGTTAATTGTTTCAAAGAAATGGAAAAATTTCCGAAATGTTTGATTGATATTAAAAAAATTGAAAGGCTTTAATGATGTATTTAGAGTAAGGATTGGTAAATTTAGAATTATTTTCCAAATTAAGAATAAGAAGTAAGGAAATAATTATTTTAAAAATTGAGAAAAGAGAGAAAGCTTATGAAATCCTTTAAAAAACCAAAATATTTTTTAGTATATGACTCCCCAGATAGAGAAAACGAGGTAGATTTAGCAATACCTGCAGAACTAATAACGCCTGCAGACATAAGGTTGCTTAGAAAGGAAGCTGGTGGGCTAATATGCTTGGCAGTTGCTAAAGAAATTGCTAAAAAGCTAGCTTTGCCATTTCTTTCTGATGTTTTAAAAAACTACGGGTTTGCAGAACTTGTTGAGAAGAAAATACCATACGGTGAGAAATCCTCATTCTCATTATCAATAAATCACATTGACACATTCACTGGCATCACAGATTATGACAGGGCTTTAACAATAAGAAAATTCGTTGAGGTTGCTAGAAGTGAAAACGCTAGAGAAAGGTTTTACAAGGAATTTAGAAGTCCAGGACATATTTTCTTATTAATTGAAAGGGAAAATCGCAAAGGGCATACAGAGCTCTCAATAAAATTAATGAGAAAATTTGGTTATTTTCCTTGTGCAGTGATTTGTGAGATGCTTGATGATAATTTTAAAGCTTTGAGTAAAGAAAAAGCTAAGGAGTATGCTAAAAGGAAGGGTTATTTATTTTTTGAAGGAAAAGATTTAATAAGAATATGAGATGGAAAATCTTGTCTTTGGCAATACTTTTCATTTTATTTATATAGATTTCTAATTCTTTTCTGATTGTTGCAGAAATTCTGAGGCATGAAATTAAGTTTGATGCCAAGCAAAACAGAATTATTCACATTCTTCACTCTAAAACAAACTTTACGATTGAAAAACATAACCATTGTTGATGAACTTGCCAATCATACAAAAATTTTAAAAATTGATAAGCTTGGCCAAGGGAAACGAAGGAAGTTTCATATGCAGCTCCAGTTGACAAAAATTTCACAGTTGTTTCAAAGGTTACTTATTATTTTGGGGAGAAGCACACATTATAGTTCCAAAAACGTTAAATGTGGTTAAAGATGTTGAGCAAGAAAAAATGGAGAAGAACACAAGGGTAGGATTTTCTAATTTTGGAGTAGAAAGCATGCATTAATGCTTTGTTTTTAGAATCCTGCCCTTCTATATAATACTATATAATATATGCAAGCAAGTATTTAAACGTAACAAGATTGCGTGCCTGTCAACCTATCACCTCCTTGCATAAAATAAGTTATATAAAGCTGCAAAACTCAAGCAAAATTCATAAACTGCCTTAAATTTGCTAGCAAAGCTTTTAGCATGAAAGCAATTGTAAAATTTCTTGGTTCTATGCTTTAGCAAGAAAAACCACCGCTCAATCGCATTCCTTTGCCCAAAAGTCTCATGCTTATAATTCAATCCTAATTTCCTTAAAGCATAAATGTACCATGGCCCCCTATCGCAAAGAATTAGCTTTGGCTTGCCAATGCAAGCCTTCAATACTTTCTTCATGAAAATCAAGGCATCCAGGCTGCTACGTCCTTTACTTGCATATGTTGCAATTATTTCGTTGCTGCTAACATCTATTGCAGCAAAAATATAAAAACCGTAAATTTTTGTCTCATCTACTGCAACAGCTTTGCGCTTCTTTTTCTTTGGATTAAATAACCTCTTAACTTTCTTGTAAATTTTTCTTACGGTTTCATGGCTTATATTTAGCAATTTTGCCGCTTTGCGCAATGATAAGCCAAGATAATAGAGTAAGCACGCCTTTATCTTTATTTTTATATCAACGTAATTCTTTTTAAATAGTTTTGCAAATAATAATTCAAGTGCTTGCATCGTTATCGCCT
>Ga0190367_1000355_pt1 | contig 34250 bp, 40 predicted proteins | sample 4872181011_MG_FD_171838 | JGI IMG/M metagenome (GOLD analysis project Ga0190367, IMG submission 171838) | Hydrothermal vent microbial mat bacterial communities from Southern Trench, Guaymas Basin, Mexico - 4872-18-10-11_MG | ecosystem: Environmental > Aquatic > Marine > Hydrothermal vents >...
ACCAACTTGTCCACCAGCTCGCGGGCCTCCGGGCCTAGCTTGGCGAACTTAACCACGTAATCGTAGGTGCGCTGGAAGAAATCGCCTCCCGCGCCTGGGCCGAGTTCCTCAAGGAGCTGCTTGACCTCCGGGATGGTCAGGGGTTTCTCCTCTATGACCTTCTTCCTCGGCAACTCTCACCCTCCGTGGGGCACGAGATGCTCTGGCATCACGAAGAGCGTCCTCACCTCGCCGCCCACCGGCACCTCCACGATGTAAGCTCGCCCGCGCTTGCCCACTACCACGCCCACGCGGCCGTGGTAGCGCCTGTGCGGCATGCCCTTGTGGATGGCTGGGTCCACTTTGATGACCACCTTCTCACCGACCGCGTATTGCCTGAGGATGCGGCTCAGCTTCAGCTTCCCCCGCTCCCTTGGGTGCTTGCGGAACACCTTCCTCGTCTTGTGCCTTGGCCCCTTCGACTGAGGCACGCTTCTCACACCCCCTCCATGAGCACGTCCACTACGTCTAGCTCAAGAGGTCGGGCACGCGCCCTTATAAGTTCAGAGATGCTCGGGCTCGTGCGACCACCATCGCCCGTAACCAGCTCCTTCACGTAGAGGCCGCCATCGCAGCGCACGCGGAAGCGCGCCCTCCTAGGGCCTAAGCGCTCCACCACCTTCAGCTCGGCCACGCGCCTCACCCTCAGCTTGTCCACACGCCTGTGGAGCACGCGGGTGGGCGTCCGCTGCCTTATCACGGCGCCCGAAAGGGCTTCTTCGAGCTGCCTCAGCTCCTCGTCCGATACGGGCCTATCGAACTCCACTAGGACCTCATATATCTTCTCGGCTTCCTCCGATTTTATACGCCTGATTAAGGCCCTATCGGCATATTTAAGGCCCGACACGCTCACCATACCTTCAGCACGCCTGTTTATCTCCTCCTCCAGGGCCTTCAAGTTCACCTCGCGCTTCCTCGGGCGCTTGACCTCGACCACGAAGGGCCTGCCACGGCCAAGCATTCTGGCATCTATGTCCTCTCGGCCGGCAGCGTGGAAGGCGGCTTCCTCTCCCTGGAAGGCCTCAATCATGGGCTCTGTTATCAGCTCCTCTATGGAGGTAGGATACATCTTTCCCGTCCAACCGCACCTTGGGCAGCCACGGCCGCCACAGCGCGTGCATATCCACCTGGCCTGCGGTATGCCGCGCACGAGCTTCCGGTAACGGCCAGCCACGAAGACAGGACTCACCTGGAGTTCCACGGAGCCCGAGAAGGGCTCGACCAGCACTACCACGTCGGGCCTGGCGTGCTCCACGGGCTTGCCCACGGCTTTCATGATGCGCTTGCCTACCTCCCTGCTCAGCTCATGGCGCAGGCTCTCGCCATGAGGAAGCCCGAACTCAGCCCTGAGTTCGTCCTCCCGCTCGGCTACCTCGCCCGGCAGCCTTATGCCCACGAGGAAGCTAGAGAACTCGTAGCCGGACAGGAGTTCCAGCGCCCTCGCGGCCAGGTCGTCCAGCCTTCTCATGACGTCCTCGCACAGGTAGCAGGCAGGTGGCTCGGGCGGCACGGGCTCGCCCATCTTCTCCAGCAGGAGCCTGGCGGGCTCGAAGAAGCCATTTAAGGCCAGGATACGCATGACCTCAAGGCCCTCTTGCTCGCCCGACTTAGCCTTCAGGTGGGCGGTCAGCAGCAGGACGGTCTTGAGCGCTCTCCCGCGTTCAGCGTTCGTGAGGCCGTAGCCCAGGAGGCCGAATTGCCTGCCGAGGCAGGCATCGCAGAGCGGGTAGTGCCTTAGGAGGGCGAGCGCCCTTTCGAGCAGACCCTCCATGGGCTAACCCATCCTGATGGGCCATTTCCCCTTGGCGAGCTTGAGGCCGAAGGGTGTGCGCCTGAGCTTCCTGAGCTGCTTGCCCATCTTCTTCATCATGTTGTAGTATTTGATGAGTTCCCTGACATCACGCTCCGTGGTGCCCGAGCCACGGGCTATGCGCCTTATCCGCGAGGAGTTGAGAATGCGCGGGTTGGCCATCTCCTCCGGCGTCATGGAGTTCATGATAGCCAGCCACCTCTCCACCTTCACCTCCATCTCCTCCATCGCCTCACTCGGCAGCTCGTAGGGCAAGCCGGGCAGGAAGCCCAGTAGCTTGCTCAGCCAGCCGCGCTTCCTCATGCTCTTCAGGACCTCGCGGAGCTCGTAGAGAGTGAAGCGCCCCCTAGCTATGGCCTCCAGCGCCTCGCCAGAGACCTCTTTCTCCGCCTCCCTCACCTTCTGTATGATGGCCTCCAGGTCGCCTATGCCGAGCAGGCGGGCTATGAAGCGGGTGGGGACGAAGTGCTCTATGTCCTCTACTTTCTCGCCCGTGCCCACGAACTTGATGGGAGCTCCCGTGGCCGCCACGGCCGAGAGGGCGCCACCACCGCGGGCTGAGCCATCTAGCTTGGCGAGGAAGATGGAGCCTATTGGCGTGGCCTGGTGGAAGGCGGCCGCCTGCACGCCCGCCTGCTGGCCTATGGTGGCGTCTATCACGAGCATGACCTCATCTGGCCTGATGGCGGCTGCGAGGGAGCGCATCTCCTCCATGAGCGCCTTCTCCTCCTTGTGCCTGCCGGCCGTGTCTATGATGATGAGGTCGGCATCTGAGAGCGCCTTCAGGCCCCTGAGGGCTATGCCAACTGGGTCGCGGCCATCCGGCTCGCCGTAGAAGGGGACGCCCACGTAATCAGCCAACTGGCGGAGCTGGGCATAGGCGCCCGGCCTGTAGGTGTCCGCGCAGACCAGGCCGACTTTCAGGCCCTTCTGCTTGAAGAAATAGGCGAGCTTCGCGGCGGATGTGGTCTTGCCCGAGCCCTGGAGGCCCACCAGCATGAGCACCTTCCGCTGCCCGGGCCTCACGTCCAGCTCGGCTGGCTTCTCGCCCACCAGGCGCACCAGCTCCTCATACACCACCTTGATGACGTGCTCGCGCCTCGATATGCCGGGCGGGAACTCCTCCTTCAGCGCCCTCTTCCTGATGCGCTCCGAGAGGGCCAGCACGAGGCGCACGTTCACGTCGGCCTGAAGGAGTGCCCTCTGGATGTCGCGGACCAGCTCGTTCACCAGCCGCTCATCTACGGCTGGCGCCCTGAATACGCGCTTAACGGCCTCGTAGAGGGCCTTGCCAAGCCTCGCCAGCACCATCTCCGTCCGACTGTGCGAGGAGATGTAGATAAGCGTGAGGGGTCCGGCAGCGCAGTCAGCTTATTGGGCTATCCTCACGGCCGAGGGGCTTGGGGACTAGGTGTCTCATCATCCGGGAGAAGTCTTCACTGGCCTGCTTCTAAGCCTTTCCACATGCGAGTCAGCTACGGCGACGTTCCTCACGGCCCTCCCCGGGCTCAGGGGGAGGTAAACTCATCACCCACTAGGGCCCCAGCCGCCCGCCTCCTTTTAAAGGGAAGCCCTTACAGGTGCCTGCCTGCGCAAGCGTTAATACGATGAGGACGGCCCGGTTGGGGCGGCTGCCTGGGGGCGCTGGCCTTGGCCTGGGACCCGAAGGCCATCAGGGAGAAGGCCAGGAAGGACTACGAGCGCGCCTGGCTTGAGACAGCCAGCCTGCTCAAGCGTGAGGGGCGCTTCCTGAGGTGGGAGAAGGGGCAGCCGGGCAAGCCGCATCCGGTCTGCGAGCTGGTGCAGCGCTTCCGCTCCATTCTCCTCTCCTACGGCTTCGAGGAGGTCATAAACCCCACCATAGTGCCCGATAGCGAGGTGAGGCGCCAATACGGGCCGGAGGCACCCGTGATACTCGACCGTGTGTTCTACCTGGCTGGCCTGCCCAGGCCGGACATAGGCATCAAGGCCGAGGTGGCCGAGAAGATCACGCGCGAGATCGTGCCGGGCGCTGGCGAGGGGCTCATAGAGGGCCTGAAGGCCCTCTTCAGGGCCTACAAGGAGGGCCAGGTGGAGGCCGACGACCTGGTGGAGGAGATGGTGAAGCGCCTGGGCATAAGGCCCGAGCAGGCCACGGCCATCCTGGCTCTCTTCCCGGAGCTCGCCACACTCACGCCCGTGCCCACCCGCCTCACGCTTCGCTCGCACATGACCGCCCTCTGGTTCCCCGTGCTGGCCGCCCTCCAGGACAAGAGGCCCTTGCCCATCAAGCTCTTCTCCGTGGGCTTGAAGTGGCGCCGGGAGCAGAGGCTGGATGAGACACACCTCTACGACTCGCACGTGGCCTCCCTCGTGGTTATGGCCGAGCAAATATCGCTCGAAGACGGCGTGGAGCTCGTGAAGGCCATTCTGGCCGACCTAGGCTTCAAGGAGGCGCGCTTCGTGGTGAAGGAGGCCACCAGCAAATACTATGCGCCCGGCATGGAGGTTGAGGTCTTTGTCCGCCACCCACGCACGGGCGAGTGGATCGAGGTCGGCGACATAGGGCTTTACTCTCCCGTCTCGCTCTCGAACTACTACATCCGCTACCCGGTTTTCAACGCTGGCTTCGGGGTGGAGCGCATAGCCATGATACTGGAGGGCTACGAGGACATTCGTGTGCTGGCCTACCCGCAGCTCTACGCTGAGGTGGAGTTCACGGACGAGCAGCTGGCTGAGATGGTGCGCATAGGCGTGAGGCCGCTCGCCCCCGATGGCTTTAGGCTGGCGGAGGCCATAGTGAAGGCAGCCGAGGAGAACAAGGACCTGCCGAGCCCCTGCGAGGTACTGGCCTATGAAGGCCCCTTCCTGGGCAGGGAGGTGCGGGTCTGGCTCTACGAGCACGAGCCTAACGCCCGCCTCCTCGGCCCAGCCGCCCTCAACCGCATCTACATCTACCAGGGCAACGTGCTCGGCCTGCCCGACAAGGGCCTAGAGCACGTGCCAGAGGTGGTGGAGGCCCGCGCCAGGGGGGTGCGCACGGGCATCAGGTATATAGACGGCATAGCCATGCTGGCCGCCAGACGCTTGGAGGAGGCCGTTCAGGCTGGCCAGGAGACCCTGGACTTGAGGGTGCGCATGGCCAAGAGGCCCAGCGACGTAAACATAGCCATAGATGACGTGGCCAGGCGCTACATAACGAGCCGTAGGAAGCGCATAGAAGTGAAAGGGCCTGTCTTCGTGGGCATCAGGGCTGAGATAGGCACGTCCTAGCCCGCCCAAGGGCCGGGGCTATGCCCGCATCGCAGGCGCCCTCCCAAGACTCGCCGTATAACGGGCAGGAGGGGCTGTGAGGGGCAAGCCTTATTGAAGGGAAGGCCCGAGTTCCAGGGCGAGGTAGGAGGGACGTGAGGGTCCCTGCTCTCCTCAGCCATTAGGGCGCTCTCCTCCCTCTGCCGCCTGAGGAAGGCTGGGGAAGGCGGGCAGCCTGCTGGCTACTGGCGCTCCATGTTCATGCGCATGGCCAAGGCCAAGCTCACCCCGCTACAGATATACCTGCTCGTGGAGGCGCGGAGGAGGGAGGGCTCCGGCCTCACGCTCACGGGCCTCGCGAGGGACATCTCGGCCCGCGAGGAACTCCCCCTCTCGACCGTGAAGTGGAACTTGGCCAGGCTCAGGGAGCTCGGGCTGATAACTGGGGGGCATAGAAGGGCTTTCGGGCTCACGGCCGCTGGGAGAGAGCTGGCCGACCATTTCCTAGAGGATAGAGTAGCAGAGCTCGGGAGGGCCAGAGGACAGCCAGAAGCCAATGCCACTTAGATACCACAAAAGGAGAGAGCCGAAATAAAAGGGGTGGGAGCCTACGTGCAGCCTTAGCTAGCTCAGCCCAGAGCGGGGACTACCTTCTTGGCGGCGATGAGGACGTCCTCCTCCTTCACCGTCTTGCGGCCCGCGTGCTGGGCGTAGTCCAGGGCTTCCTTGGCGATCTTGAGGCCGACCTCCTCCAGTATCTCGGCTAGCTTGCGGGCAGCAGAGTGGCTGACCCTCTCGGCACCAGCGCGCTTGATGATCCGCCAGGCGGCAGCCCGCGAGAACTCCGTCCTGGGCATGGCTGTCCTCCTCCCCTCGCGTTCACCGAAGGGAGAAGGGTATTTAACTCTTTTGGTCTTCTACACATTCAAGAGGTGGCCACAGGAGGGCCACACTATGCCATGCTGCGAGAGCTCATGAGCATGTCATAGGATATTATTGACAAGGTCATATAACATCCCGGCACGTGGTGCTTAAAAGCCAGCTTGACCATGCTGGCACCTACCGTTCCATTACGTGGCCATGGCGCCCGTGCTCTGTGCATGAGAAGGGTCATGCCCCAGCACGTGGCATGTGGTGGGAGGAGGGAGCTGGCTACCTCAGCGCTAGGGCGTGTCATCTGCGGGAGGTCAGGTGGGCGAAGCGCTTAACACAGGCATGGCTAACCTAGGGCTAGGTGCCGGTGCCTTGCCACTCACACCGGAACAGGTGAGGGAGCACATCCCCCTCACGGCCAAGTATATCTACCTGGACAACTGCGCTACCACGCCCGTGCCCAAGCCCGTGGTGGATGCCATGTTGGAATACTTCTACGAATACTGCGCGAACGTAGAGCGAGGTGCCTACTCCATCGCCAGCCTGGCGAACGAGAGGTGGGACCTGGCGCGTGCCAAGGTGGCCAGGCTCCTCCTGAACTGCGACCCGGACGAGCTCATATTCGCCAGGAACACAACGGAAGCCATCTGCATGTTCGCCTACGCGCTTGAGCACCCCCTGCTCGATAGAGCGGGTAGCGTCTTCCGCGAGCATGAGCCCTTGGTGCGCTGGAAGAGGGGCGATAACATAGTGTTCAGCGACCTAGAGCACCACTCCAACATGATGCCCTGGATACGCCTGGCAAGGCACGTGGGCGCTGAGGTGCGCGTGGTCCGCTTCAACAGGCAGACGGGCCAGATAGAGCCGGGCGAGCTTGAGCGTGTGGTGGACGAGCGCACGAAGCTGGTGGCCCTTCAGCACGTGAGCAACGTAACGGGCATGATACATCCCGTGGAGGAGTTCGTGCGCGTGGCCAAGGAGGCGAACCCGGACTGCCTGGTGCTCATAGATGGCTCCCAGGGGCCAGGGCACATGTCAGTGGACGTGGAGCACATCGGCTGTGATGCCTATGCCTTCTCGGGCCACAAGGGCCCCCTAGGCCCCCAGGGCTCCGGTGGCCTTTACGTGCGCCGGGAGCTCCTGGAGCGCATGGAGCCCATGGAGATAGGGGGCGGCACCATAGCTGACGTTACCACGCGCGACTACAAGCTGCGTGATGATGCGCTCTGCAAGCGCTGGGAGGCTGGCACGCCCAGCATAGCCTGCCTCATCGGCCTGGGCCGGGCAGCCGAGTATGTGGCCGAGGAGATAGGGCTGGAGCGCATAAGGGCGCGGGAGGAGGAACTCACCGAGCAGCTCCTAGAGGGCCTCCTGAACATACCGGGCGTGGAGGTCTATGGCGAGACCGAGGACCTTACTTGGCACGCAGGCGTGGTCTCCTTCAACATCGAGGGCTGGGACAGCCATGACGTGGCCCTCGCGCTGGACAGCGAATTCGAGCCACCAATACTCATGCGGGCTGGCCACCACTGCGCCATCCCTGCCTGTCGCGCCCTGGGCGTGTTGGAGCGCTACGGAGGCACGGTGAGGGCGAGTTTCCACTACTACAACACGCCCGAGGAAGTGGAGGCGGCCATCAGGGCCGTGAGGAAGCTGGCCAGCGCGTAGGCCTGCCAAAGGCAAGCCTCATAAGCTCGGAGGCCCCTGGCCCGTGCGGGCGATGAAGAGCTGTCCCTAAGCGCTGACGGATGACTGAACGCAGGCCTACCGGAGCCCGACGAAAGGCATTTTAGCACCGCCCCTGGCACCTCATGGCAGGTGATGAGGAGTCCGAACCCTGAGCCATGATGAGCACCCTTGAGCTGAGGTGGGGCTCCGCCCCCGAGCGGGAGGGGATGAGGAGGGCCACTTCGCTGAAAGCTGATGAGATATGCCTACTCCGACCCTCGACTTGCATGCTCATGGCTTTTAGGCAGCCACCCGGCCAGGAGGTTTGGCCGCGGCCGTGAGGAGCTCCATGGGCGGACCCTGAGAGGTGATGAGCCAGGATAGGGCCGAGCCAGAGAATTTTTAAGGTGCTCATGAGAACTCGCCAGCGGATGACAAGGTTCCCCGCGACAGCTGAGGCATGATGAGTGCGGCCGTATCCGATCCGCGGAGTCTTTCTCGCACCATTAATCCTTTAATTTGACCGCGGGTTGGCCCTGGTCAGATGATGGCTCGTCGGCGCCCCTGACCGGGCCGTGATGAAAAGCCATCCACCTGATGGGGCCGTGAGGAATTCAACCTGCGGGCGAGAGGTGAGCTGTGGGCCGCGGGCCTGAGCTCCTCGCGCGGAAGAGTTAAGAAGGCTAGCGCCTCCCTCCCGGGCGGCAGCCGTGGGAGCCCCGTGGCCAGCCGCAGATGTGTGAGCCCAGGCGGCCCTGAGGGGTGATGACACGACGGTCTCCTAAGCGCGGCTGGCGGGAGAGCTCCTTTCGGCCATACAGGCCTTTAAGGGCCTCAGCGAGGGTGATTTCGGCCACCGGGGGCCAAATGGCCTAGCTCATCACGGGCCTGGGCATGCCTGGCCGCGCCCTCTTATAAGAACTCCACGGGCGCGGCTGCCGTGAAAGGCTTATACGCCTTCAGGGTCCTATCGTGAGCCAGGTGTCCTCCATGCCCCAGAAGGTGAGGTGCTCTAAGTGCGGCTACGTTCTCCACGAGGAGGAAGAGGACCTCAAGCCTCCCGATGAGATAATACAGATGTTCGAGGAGGAGAGGTGCCCTAGGTGCGGCCACAAGCTCTCCGTGATACCAGTCCGCGTGGACATCTACCCCGTCAGGCGCTTGAGGAGGAGGGCGAGGTGATTGGGTAGGGGGCGGAGGACGCAGCTCTTCCCCTTCCACGCCCAGAGGGCCAAGTTGGTCGAGTTCGCGGGCTTTGACATGCCCCTTTGGTATGAGGGCATCATACCGGAGCACAGGGCCGTGAGGGAGGCCGTTGGCCTCTTCGACGTGAGCCACATGGGCCGCATCCTCGTGGAGGGGCCGGGAGCGGAGGCCTTTCTGAACTACGTGCTCACGAGCGATATATCCGGCCTTGAGATGGGCCGCTCACGTTACTCGCTCATGTGCAACGAGCGAGGAGGCATAGTGGACGACGTGGTGGTGCTCAGGACGGCCGAGGATGCCTTCCTCCTCGTGGTGAACGCAGCGAACAGGGCGAAGGACATGGCCTGGCTTAGGCAGCACGGAACTCCCTACGGTGTGCGCATCACGGACCTATCCGACCAGGTGGCCATGATGGCCCTTCAGGGGCCCAGGGCGGAGGCGGTGCTGGCCGAGCTGACGGATGCCGACCTCAAGGGCCTTCGCTGGCATTCCTTCACGGACGCTGAGGTGGCTGGCGTGAGGACGCTTGTGGCCCGCATGGGCTACACGGGCGAGGACGGCTTTGAGCTCTACGTATGGGGGGCCACGCCCGAGGAGCCGGAGAAGGCCCTCTCGGTCTGGGAGGCCCTGCTGGAGGCAGGCTCAGCATTTGGCATCAAGCCCTGCGGCCTGGGCGCCCGCGACACGCTCCGCCTGGAGGCGGGCTATCGCCTCTACGGGCAGGACATGGACGAGCAGACCACGCCCTACGAGGCTGGCCTAGAGTTCGCAGTAGATTTGGCCAAGGAGGACTTCCTGGGGAAGGCTGCCCTAGCCGAGCAGGCAGAGCGAGGCCCTGGGAGGAAGCTCGCCTGCCTCAGGCTGCTTGAGAGAGGCGTGCCCAGGGCAGGCTTCCCGGTCTTGGACGCCGGGGGGCGCGAGGTAGGGTATATCACGAGCGGCACCTTCAGCCCCCTCCTTAAGTGCGGGATAGCCATGGCCTACCTGCCGCCCGAGCTGGCCAAGCCGGGCGCTGAGGTGCTCGTGGCCATCAGGAAAAGGCGGGCCAGGGCGCTCGTGGTGGAGCCGCCCTTCTACGACCCAGAGAAATATGGGCGCAAGCGGACCGGGAAGGCGAGCGGGAGGGAGGTGTGAGGCCGTGAGCGCGGGCGATTACGAGGTGCCCGAGGGCCTCTACTACACGCGGGAGCACGAGTGGGCCAAGGTGCTCGACGATGGCACGGTGCTCATGGGCATCACGGACTACGCGCAGAAGCAGCTCCACGAGATAGTGAACGTGGAGCTCCCGGAGGTGGGCGCTGAGGTAGAGCAGATGGCCCCCTTCGCCTCCGTGGACTCCGTGAAGGCCACGAGCGAGATATACGCGCCCGTGTCAGGCACGGTGGTGGAGGTGAACGAGGCCCTCTTGGACCGACCGGAGCTCCTCAACGAGGACCCGTATGGCCAGGGCTGGATAGCCAGGATAAGGCCCCGTAGCCGCGAGGAGCTGGAGCGCGAGCTGGCAAATCTGATGAAGGCAAAGGACTACGCTAGCTACACAAGGGAGGCTGAGGGAGGCGCTGAGAGCGGTTAGCAACTGCCATTCAGGCCTAGAGAACTCTCCTGATGCGCCCTCCCATTTTCTTGCGCTCTTCTATGGCCCTCCTGATGGCCTTAGCCAGTTCATCAGATATGTATTTGGAGTTCTCTAGGATATACCTTATCAGCTGTGCCTTCCTCAAGCGCCTCACATCGGTAGCCCTATCCCCCTTCACCTTGGCGATGGCAGCTCCGAGCTTCTTCAGCTGGACGGCCTTTAGTATCTCAAGCTCCTCAGCCGTGAACTCGGCCGACAATTCCCTCCCTGTCCTCGGTCTCTCTTTGACCTGGTATTTAAGATTTTCGCCAGAATCGGCCTCTAGAGCTCATTCCACTTTCATAACAACCTCCTCTCCGTAATCCGCCACCACCCTCATGTAGCCCTTCAGCTCCTCGTCCAGCTCCGGGTCTCCCGTGTCCACCCGGAGGCTTTTCAGGCCAGCCAGCTTGCTCTTCGTGGCCACGACTATGATGTTCTCTCGCCCCACGGCCCTTATCACGCGGGGGCTTATCTGCTGGTTGCCGCGGCCGAAGATGAAGCCCTGACCGCCGATAGGCGTTACCACTATTTTCGCCCTCCGGCCCGTGATGAGCTTCAGGATGGTGGCCTCGCTCGCGTCCTTGGCCAGCAGCCTGGCCTTCCCGGGCCCCTCGGCCAAGATGACGTCCACGCCCAGGAGCGTCTTCTCAAGGCCTAGGAGCTCCAGGATGGGCCTGGTGGTGGTTCCCGGCCCGACCACGTAGACCACGCCGGGCTCAAGCTCCTCTACCACCTGCTTGGCGATGGCTAGCTTGTTCTCCTCCTCATCTGGCGTGGTCGGGCTGGCCACCTTCGTGCTCTGCACGAGCGCTGGCTCGTAGGGCGTGAGCACGTAGCCGTAGAGGCGGGCTGACAGGCGCCCCTGCCTGAATGCCTCCTCGTCCACATCCATGACCTCTGCCTCGCGCACGGGAAGTTCGCCCGAGAGGAAGCGCATGGCCACGCGGGCGGCCGCCCTGGGGTTCACGGCGAAGACCGCGCTGTGCATCTTCACGCCCGTCGGCACGCCCAGCACGGGCATCTCCTGGTCCACCGCGTCCAACACATCCCTGGCAGTGCCGTCTCCACCGCAGAACACGAGCAGGTCCACGCCCAGCTCGGCCATCCGCTTGGCCACAGCCTTCGTGTCCTCGGCCGTCGTGGTGAGCATGGCCTTTCGCTCCCCGAGGACCACGGGTTCGTAACCGCACTCCCTAGCCTCGTCCTCGCCCATGGGGCCTGCGCCAGCTAGGAGTTTCACCTTTCCCCTCATGGGCTTAAAGGCCCTCAGGAACTCCTTGGCCCTCCCCGGTGCCACGGGCTTGGCGCCCAGCTCTAGGGCCTTCCTCAGGACCTCGGCCCCATCCGTGCCCTTCAGGCCCACGGCACCCCCCATGCCAGCGATGGGGTTTACGATCAAGCCCAGCCTCGGGCGGCCATCAGCGCTCATGCCGTGCCCAAGGGGCTGGAGAGGTTAAATACTTAAGGGCCGGGAGGCGCTCCCGCCCGCTATGTCGGTGGAGCTGCTGAGTTGGCATGTCGAGAGGCCCCTGGAGGCGTATAGGGAGCTCTGGGCCGCCATCCTCGCCCTAGATACCATTTGCGTGGCCCTAGCCATCTGGACTCTCAGGCCCGCCTGGCTCTGGGCTCCGCTCTTGGCCTCAAGCCGCGCGCTGCTCCTGGCCCTCTGGACCGCGGCCCTAGCGGCAGTGAGTGCAGCTTACGGTTTCTTCCTCTACAGAAGGGACGCCAGGCTCGTGCAGGCCGTCCTGAGGGAGGGCGTGCGGGAGCGGAGGAAGGCTGAGCTGATGCCAGGGCTACTGGTATCGTTCGTCCTTCTCTTGGTCCTCTTCCTCCCCCTCCTCGTGCTGGCAGCGCTCGGCCTGCTGGCGCCCAGAGGGCCTGTGATGACGCTCGTAACGCTTGCCGCTGGCTCCCCCTGGGCCGCCGTGCTATCGGTTGGCGAGCTAGGGCTCTCTTGGCGGGAGGTGGCCCTGTTGGTCGTCGGGAGGCCGGGAGAATCCTCAAGCAGGAGGCTGCTGGTGAGGAGGGACCTGCTGCCGAGCGACCAAGCAGAGCTTAGCGCCCTATTGGACAGAGCCTCCGCGCCCATCGGCTGAAAAAGCTGGACATGCTCAGGGCCGAGATGCCTCAAGCATGGCTAGGCTCGGGCGGCCGGTGAGACAATACTTAAATCACACCCTCCCACCCCAGACGCAGGTGATCGAGCATGAAGCCCAGGTGCTGGCGCCGCATGGAGTCGCCCCCCTACACCAGGCGGGAGTATATAGATGGCATCCCGGACCCGAAGATAAGGAAGTTCACGCACGGCGACCCGAACAGGCGGTTCGAGTATGAGCTGGTCCTCGTGGCAAAGAGGTCGGGCCAGATAAGGCACAACGCGCTTGAGGCCGCTCGCGTGGCCACTAACAAGTATCTTGAGTCAAAGCTGGGCAGGGCGAACTACTTCTTCCGCGTCGTGCCTTACCCGCACCATGTGCTTCGGGAGAACAAGATGATATTCGGTGCGGGCGCGGACAGGCTGCAGGACGGCATGAGGCTGGCCTTCGGCAAGCCCGTGGGCACGGCCGCCCAGGTCTGGGAGGGCTCCACCGTCCTGCTCGTGCGCGTGGACAAGCAGGGCCTGGAGGTGGCCAAGGAAGCGTTAAGGAGGGGGGCCTCCAAGCTGCCGCTCCCCTGCCGGATAGAGGTAAGGAAGCTCGTAGAGGCGGATTAAGGCTCAGGCCCTGCCTTCCAGCTCGTCCTTTAGCCGCTTGATGGCCTTCAGGGCAGCAGCTACCCTTCTCGCGGCCTTTTCCCTTGCTGTCGGCAGGGAGAAGCTGCTACGGAACTGCCTCACATCGCGCATCAGGTGCTCTATGGCCTCCTCTATGCCCTCCCCACGGCTCCCTGCCTCAAGCAGGCACCTGGCGAGCCCTACCAGGCCGAGCGCGTCCAGCTTGTCAGCCTCCCAGAGGATGCGCTCCTCAAGCTCCTTCAGCTCGCCTGGCTCAGCGTGGTGTTTGAGGATGGCCTGTCTCACGAGCCCCACCCGCTCCTCTGGCCAGCCTTCCGCCAACAGGAAGGCAGCTGCCAGGCGGGCGCTCTCCTCCGAGTGCTCAACGGCCCTCCTTCCCACGTCGTGGAAGATGGCCGCCAGCCGGACGGCCTCCACATCAGCACCATGCTCCAAGGCTAGGTCAGTGGCGAGCTTGAGGACGCGCTCCGTGTGCTCCCAGCCGTGTGCTGGGTCCGCCTGGGCTAAGAACTCCTTGGCCTGCTCGATGGCCCTCGCCTCGCGCAGGTAGCGCTCCACAGCCTCAGCCGCCCTCGTGATGCGGGCGTCCTTGAGCAGGTCAGCGTATTCCGGCTTATTGGCTATGAGGAAGACCATCATCTCATCATGGCTCACGCCACCGTGGCTTCCCCTCAGCTCCTCAGGGCCTAGCTCATAGCCCTCCTTGGCCGCGACGAATATATCGCCTGAGAGAGGGTTGTGCAGCCCGTATTCGGCCATCTTATCGCGCGTGAGCACCAGCTCCAAGCGGCCGTCCGACCTAAGGCGCTCCAGGGCTTCTCCCAGCTCCGCCTGGTCCGCCAGGTAGATGTGGGCGGCCCTGTGGGAAGGGCATATCACGGCCTCAAGGCCCTCTAGGAGCTCGGCTAGGTCCACGTTCTCCCTCACGGGCACCATGCCGTGGTCAGCCAGGAGGACGAGCAGGTAGTCCTCATACACATCATCTAAGACGTGCGTTAACTCGCCCAGGAGCGCATCTACTTCCTCCAGGTGCTCTAGGAGTTCCCTGCTGGTGGGGCCGTAGAGCTCGCCCACCCGGTCTATGCCGGGCAGGTTGATGACCGCCAGCCCGGGTGCATGCTCTCTCACAAGCTCGGCCGCCCTCCTGAGGGCAAAGGCATCCTGCTCCCGGGGGTCATGGGCCTGGACCTGGGCCTTCGAGACCACCAGGTCGGCCCCGCGCGTTATGGGCTCGCCCACGGCCAGGGAGAGCGCCCTCTCCCTCTCGAAGAGCGTGGAGGCCCTCAGGCGCTCGTCAGGTGGCTCAGCATCTAAGTTCACCAGCCTCCCGCTCTCCCGGTCGTAGAAGACGTTGCCCACCAAGCCGTGCTCGGCTGGCTGGCGCCCGGTTATTATGGAGGCGTGGGCTGTGTAGGTTACCGTGGGGCAAACGGAGCGGCAGGCCTCAGTATGGGCCCCATGGGCCGCGACCTCGTCTATGGCGGGCGTCCTCGCCAGCTTGAGCGCCCGCACGGGGCACCCGTCCAAGACCACCATGATGGCCGCCCTTCTACTCCCGGCCAAGCTAGCTCGCCGTGCTACAGGTGCCGCTAGGCTTTATTTGCCCGATGGGCAGCCTCGCCCGGGTGCCTTACTTGCAGGTCTCGGTGGTGGAGAAGGAGGCCGTGCCCGAGGAGCCCATCGTGGTGGTCGGTCTGCCGGACGTGGGCCTGGTGGGCGTGATAGCCACGCACTACCTCATCCAGAAGCTAGGGCTGCGTGAGGTAGCCTACGTGCGCTCCGACCTCCTGCCGCCCATTGCGGTCCTCCACGGCGGCCTGCCCCACTCACCCGTCCGCGTCTTCGGCGACAAGGGGTTGGTGGTGATACTCTCTGAGACGGCTGTGCCAGCCGACGCGGTGGCGCCCCTCTCGCGGGCCATAGTGGATTGGTGCCGGGCCAAGAGGGCCAAGCTCATAATATCCCTCTCGGGCATACCCGTGCCCAATAGGCAAGACATAGACCATCCCGGCGTCTTCGGGGCCGCTAGCCTGCCAGAGACGCTGGAGTTCCTCAAGCAGCACGATGTGAAGGTGCTTGAGAGCGGCATCATGGTAGGCCCCTACGCGCTCATCCTGCGCTACTGTGCTGAGCAGGGCCTTCCAGCCCTGGTGCTCTCGGCCCAGTGCTTCTTCGCCTATCCGGACCCGGAGGCAGCGGCAGCCGTCCTGAGCGTGCTGGCGGGCTTCCTTGGCCTTGAGCTGGACGTGGAGGAGCTGATACAGAAGGGCGAGGAGATAAGGCTGAGGGCACGCGACATCATGCGCCGGACGCAGAGGGAGCTGGCCCGCATGCGAAAGACACAAGAGTATGACATACCGCTCTACGTGTGAGGTCGGGGGTGCTGGCCGTGGCGGAGGCCGCCAGGAGGAGGCGCAGGAGTCTCATGGAGATGCTCTGGGAATACGCTGAGGAGGTGGAGAGGGCCGCGGAGGAGTTCTTCGAGAGCCTTCTGGCGCCCGGTAGGCCTTCCTGGGACGTGCGCAACCGCTGCCTTGAGCCCCTCACGCACATCTCCGTGGCACCCGATGAGGTGGTGATCACCATGGACCTGCCCTTCGTGAAGCCGGAGACCATCCGCGTGAGGCCAGTGGAGGAGGGCATCATAGAGGTGGTGGCGGAGATGAAGAAGGCGCTCAGGCCACGCGACCTGGGCGTGGTCCACGTGGAAGGCGAGCTCCGTGAGATGCGCTGCCGGACCCGCCTCCCCGTGCCCGTGGAGATGAAGGCCATGAGGTTCGTGTTCAGGAAGGGCATCCTTGAGGTGAGGCTGCCCAGGAAGAGGCAGGCCAGGGCCTGAGGGAGCAGGCCAGCGGCCAGGAGTTCCAGGTGAGCGGGAGGGAGTGGTGAGGCCCCCTTGAGGCGCCTTCTCGTCTGCGTGGTAGGCATGCCTGGCTCAGGCAAATCGCTCGTCTCTCAGGTGGCCCGCGAGCTCGGCTTTGATGTGGTGGTCATGGGCGATGCGGTCAGGGAGGAGGCCGAGCGCAGGGGCATCGAGCCCACCGGGCCGAAAATGAGGGAACTCATGCAGGCCCTGAGGCGCGAGAGGGGGCCAGCCGTGGTGGCGGAGCTCTGCTTCCCCCTCATAGACCGCGCTGGCCCCCTGGTGCTCGTAGATGGCATCAGGAGCTACAAGGAGGTGGAGGCCTTCAGGAGCCGCTACGGCCGCGTGGTGCTGGTGGCCGTCCACTCCTCGCCCAGGACCCGCTTCAGGCGCCTTAGGGCGCGAGGGAGGTCCGATGACCCACGCGATTGGCAGGAGTTCTGCAGGCGAGATGAGGTAGAACTCCAGGTGGGCATAGGGGAGGCCATCGCCCTGGCCGATTACATGCTCGTGAACGAGGGAGCGCCCGAGGAGCTGAAGGAAGCAGCTAGGTCCCTGCTCTCAAGGCTTGTGAGAACTTGGTCCGAGGGCGAGGAGGGTGCTTGATGGCCGGGCGAGCGGGAAGGAGCGATGAGATAGAGGTCATCGTGGAGGCGCCCGTCTTCCCCACCGAGGACCCCGAGAAGGTGCGCAGGGCCGTGGAGAACGTGCTATTCGGAGGCGAGTTTGAGCTCAGGCCAGCCCCAAGTGGGCTGGGCCACGTCCTGGTGGCGAGGGCATACGGCAGGGACGCCTTGTCCAAGCTCAGGGCCTTGATAAGGATAGAGCGTATATCAGATGCCGCCCGCTCCGTCCTCCTCTCTGGCATAGAGGGCGACAGGCTGGTCTTCTACCTGAACAAGCAGGCCGCTTATGTGAGGCACATCTCCTTCTCAGAGCCCTCTGGCGAATCCCCATTAGGCCCAATCAGGTTCGAGGTCAGGTGCTCTGACCCGCGTGAGCTGGTGGACTGGCTAGCCCCCAGCAGCATGGGCCCGCCCCTGTATAGGCTATAAGGGCTGGGGGCGCTTTGGAGGCGGCATGAAGGAGGTACGCCTCATAGGGCTTGAGACCATCCCCATCGTGGAGGAGGGCGATGACGTGGGGGAGCTCATCTGTCAGGCGGCCGAGCGCGAGGGCGTGGGCCTGCAGGATGGCGATGTGGTCGTGGTCTCCCACATCATAGTCTCCCGGGCTGAGGGCCGCGTGGTGAATCTGGCCGATGTGGAGCCCTCCGAGTTCGCGAAGAACATAGCCCGGGAGCTCGGGAAGGACCCGAGGCTCGTGGAGGTGGTGCTGCGGGAGAGCAGGGCCATCGTGCGCATGGGGGATGGACACCTCATCTGCCGGACCAAGCACGGCTTTGTTTGCGCCAACGCGGGCGTGGACCGCTCCAACGTGCCAGGGGAGGACAGGGTGGCCCTCCTGCCCGAGGACCCGGACCTCTCGGCCAGGCGCATCCGCGAGCGCATTCGGCAGCTCACGGGCAAGGATGTGGCCGTCATCATAAGTGATACGCACGGGCGCCCCCTCAGGCGAGGCACCATCAACGTGGCCATAGGCGTGTCAGGCCTAGAGCCCATCTGGGATAGGCGTGGCGACGTGGACCTCTTCGGCTACGTGCTAAGGGTAACCCAGGTGGCCGTGGCGGACGAGCTGGCCTCGGCGGCGGAACTCCTCATGGGGCAGGCTAGTGAGGGCGTGCCCGTGGTCATCATAAGGGGCTACGGGTATAGGCCCTCCGAGCGGGCGAGCGCCAGAGAGCTTGTGAGGCCGAGGGAGGAAGACCTATTCATGTGATGGTATCTATATAGTGGTATAGAGATTTCTTGCAAAATAAATATCTTGACGCCTCCTCCATGATATTAGCGGTGGTGCCCGTATGTGGAGGAAGCTCACGGCCATAGAGGTCTCGGCCACCGCCATCTGCGCTGCCCTCTACGCGGCTGGCTGCTACCTGACCGCCTACATAACCTCGCCCTGGGGCTTCGGGCAGTTTAGGCCAGCCGTGATAATCCCGGGCGTCTTCGCCATCGTCTTCGGCCCCTGGCCAGCCGCCATCGGGGCCGCCATAGGGACCCTCATAGCCGATTCGGTGAAGCACGGCACTCTCTACATCCCCAGCCTGACGGCAGCTGTGCCCGGCAACTTCATAGGCTTCTTCATGTTGGGCAAGCTCCTCCAGGGCCGCTTCACCTGGCGCAGGTTTGTGCTCGTCTCAAGCGCCATGCTCGTGATAGCGAACGCCTTGGTGGCCTTCCTCTACATCCTGACCAAGTGCGCCTTAGGTGTCCTCGTCCTGCCACCCGAGGGAATAGTGGTCATCTCGCTGGGCCTCACCATCTGGTGGTATGCTACCATGCTGCCCTTCATGCTCTTCGCCACCCCGCCCTTGCTCAAGGCGGTCTCGGCCGCTGCCCCGAGCTTGGTGCCGGAGGACGTGAGGACGGCTAGCCTGGCGAGGGAGGACAAGCTCCTCTTCACCCTGGCCCTGGTGGTGCCCGGCTTGGTCTTCACCTGCCTCGGGCTGCTGCTGGCCTTCACGCCGCTGGGCACCTGGCTCTTCCCGGGGAAGCTCGCGGCCTCAGCCCTTGAGCCCACCAGGGTGCTGTTGATAGCCAGCGGCGGGGGGCTCTTAGCCCTCGGGCTGGTCTTCGGCGCCTGGGCTAGGTTCTGGGCCAGAGGCTGAGCAGAGGAGGGCGCTGGGCTTGGCAGCCGAGCGACCCTTCAGGCTGGTGGGCGTGGCTGGCACGTTCGACATGCTGCATAAGGGGCACAAGGCGCTCCTCAGGAAGGCCTTCGAGGTGGGCGAGAGGGTAGTGGTAGGCCTCACCACCGATGAGTTCGCGGCTAGGATGCACAAGCCCCACGAGGTCGCGCCTTATAAAGAGCGCCTAGAGGAGCTTTTGGTCTTCATAATGCGTGAAGGCCAACTCCACAGGACGGAGGTCGTGGCCATAAATGACCCCTATGGGCCAGCGGCCTGGGACGATGGCTTCGAGGCCCTGGTCGTGAGCGAGGAGACGGCCCCGAGGGCGGAGGAGATCAACGCCCTGAGGGCCAGGAGGGGCCTGAAGCCCCTGGAGCTCGTGGTCATCCCCATGGTGAAGGCGGAGAACGGGAGGCCCATCTCCACCACGCGCATCCGTGCAGGCGAGATAGACCGCGAGGGGCACCTGCTCAGGCGCTAACTGGCTTTTTGAGCGCTCCCCGAGCCCCTTGTTGGTGCTTATTAGGCCCGGAGCCGGGGTTATGTCGGTGGGCACTTTGGCCAAGGAGGCACCTGAGGAACTCCTGAGGAAGGCCATGCTGCACCTGGTGAGCCCGAGGGCGGAGGAGCGCCTCAGGAAGACGGGCGTGGTAAGGCGCGGTTGAGGGGGTCGCGGCCATGCCCCTCATACTCCGCGTGAGGCTGAGGCGGGCGGGTGAAGCTGAAGAACGCACCATCGAGACCAGCGCCCAAGTGAACACGGGTTACCTCTCAGGGAACGCCATGTTGCCCGAGATATACCTGCCTTTGAGCCTGGCCAAGAGGCTTGGCTTTAACGTGGAGAAGGCCCGGAGGGATATCTATGCCATCATGTGTGGCCGCGTGGAGGTGTTCATCTTAGGCGATGTGGAAGTCCAAGTGGTGGTGCCCGATAGGGACACGCCCTGGGTGAAGGCGGTTGCCATCACGGTGCCAGGCGGGCGCTCCTACGCCATCATAAGTGCTGAGCTGCTCCACTTCCTAAACGTGGCCGTGGTAGACACGATGGGCTTCGGCCTCTGGGCTTTCAGGGACGAGCTGGGCAAGAGGGTGCGCGAGGGAGCGCCCCTAGAGCTCTGGCCCAGCTGAGGCGTATCTTCGCTCGGGAGCTCCTGCCTCGCCATCTACATGCTGAGAACGCTTTAATGGAGGCATGCGGCCATTTAACCTGAGCTTGAGGCGCACGGGCATAGCTGACCTACCGCTCCACAAGGGAGGCGTGCCCAGGTGGCTCATGAGGAGGATGGTGCGTCTCGCGGATGCCATAGCTGTCCTGCTCGTGGAGGAACACGGCCCGCGTGAGTTCGTGCGCAGGCTGGCGAACCCCTTCTGGTTCCAGGCCCTTGGCTGCGTCCTGGGCTTCGATTGGCATTCCTCTGGCATCACGACCGTGATGACGGCCGTCCTCAGGCAGGCCCTCAGGCCGGAGGAGCACGGCCTGGCTGTCTGTGGTGGGAAGGGGAAGCGCTCCCTGGCCACGCCCCATGACATAGCGGCTGCCTGTGAGGCGCTTGGGCTCGGCGAGGAGGCCAGGGAGGAGCTCACCTACGCGAGCAGGATGTGCGCTAAGGTGGATAACGCTGCCGTGCAGGACGGCTACGCGCTCTATCACCACGCCCTCTTCGTGGCCGAGGATGGCACCTGGGCTGTCGTGCAGCAGGGCATGTGCCCGGCCGATAGGACGGCCAGGCGCTACCACTGGCTCTCCGAGGGCCTAGAGAGCTTCGTGGTAGAGCCCCACGCTGGCATAGCGGGCGATGTGGTGCGCTCCCGCGTGCTGGACATGACGGCCCGCGAGAGCGAGGGCTGCCGCCGCGCCTCCGTGGACCTGGCCAGGGAGGGGCCTAAGCGCGTGAGGCGCTTGCTCAGGTCGCTGAGGCCGAAATGGCAGGAGACACTCTGCCGCTGGCTCCCTGGCGGGCGAGAGAGAGGGGGAGGGAGCCTGAGGGTAGAGCTAGCCTATCTCCGCATGCCTCTCAACGCCAACTGGGACGCCCTAGCCCGCGCCTGCGAGCTCCAGCCGGGGGATTACGAGGAGCTCCTGGCCATCAGGGGCCTTGGGCCAGCCACCGTGCGAGCCCTAGCCCTGATAGCTGGCCTGGTATATGGCGAGGAGCCCTGCTGGCGGGACCCGGCCAGGTTCTCCTTCGCCTTCGGAGGGAAGGATGGAGTTCCCTACCCGGTCAATAGGAAACTCATGGATGAGGCCACATCCATCCTAGAAGAAGCCTTAAGCAGGGCTAAGTTAGGGGAAAGGGAGCGGATATTAGCGCTAAAGCGATTAAAGAGCCTCATGTTCAAAGTAACTGCGGTGAAATAAGGAGAAGCTAGGGTGTTGGCTGTAAAAATGTGAGGGCAGGATGTTAGAGCTTTTACGCGAGCCCGCCCTTCCAAGGCCTGGGAGCTAAGGTGCTGGTGGACCGAGGCCAAGTCCGGGAGGGAGGCCGTAGGCTGAACTTCGGCGCCCTGAGGACCGTGGCCCAGGTGGGCACCATAGCCTTCTCGGCCTACAACATCATAACCGACCACCAGAACATTCTCCACGCCCTCCGGGAGGGCGTGGCCCAGGCCCTCATGGGCCTCGACGTGGCGTTAAAGGGCCTACTCACGGCCACGCTCGGCCTGGCGAAGCTCCTGCTCGCGGCCTCTTCTCTCCTGCTGCCCCTGATGGCGCTCGTTGTCCTGACGTGCTACGCGGACCCGGATGACCGGAAGGCCCTGGCGGCCCTGGGCGGCCTGGGCCTCCTCCTGGCCTGGCTCCTCCTCATCCCCAGGGCCGGGAGGCTCGCGGCCAGCGGCCTCTGCCTCCTCGTGGTGGGCGGGAAGTTCCTCGCCTGCGGCATCTACATTACATTCTCGGGCCTGAACATCGTACTGAACGCCATCTGGTTTATCCTGATATGCCTCTTTCCCTTCCTGGACGTGATGGCTAAGAAGCTCTCCACCTTCCTCAGGGCCATAGGCAGCGCCTGAGGAGCACCTAGAGGAAATCTGTGAGCTTCCTCTGCTCCAGGAGGCCCCTGAGGAGCACGCTGGCCCTCAGCCACGCGCGCAAGGGGATGGAAAGCCATCTGGCCGCGAGCTCAAGGGCCTCCTCGGCCGTCTCGGCCCTCAAGGGCTCGGAGCGTAGCGCTGCCCTCACGGTCTCCCGCACCTGCCAGACCCCGACCGGGAAGGTGTAGCCCGGGTGTATCTCGCGTATCACGATGGCGCGGGCCTGCCTCCCCATGCGCACCAGGGCCTCGCACACGGCCAAGCGGGCCGCGTAGTAGGAGCCGCCGGGCCTCGCGTAGGTGGTCCTGCCACGCCAGCTCTCCCAATCGCCTATCACGAGCACGTCCTCAAGCGGGTTCCAAACTGAGCCAGGAGCCCAGGCTTCAAGGAGCTCGTAGGACCAACTCTCAGGGGCCAGGATGACCACGTAATGGTTGTCCAGGTAGGAGGCGTGGTAGATGAGGAACTCGTTCAGCGCCGGGAGTTCCCTCACCTTGTCCGCGAGGGAGCGCGATATGATGCTGTCCACGGCCGTAATGCTCCAGCGCGTTGGCACCAGGCGCCTGAGCTTCTCAAGGCCGAAGGCCCCCACGCTGAAGGCCCTCTGGATGCGCGAAACGGGCACGCCGCGCTCGTAGAGCCACAGGACGGCATCTGCGGCTCTCAGGTCCGTGTCCGCGTAGGCCTTCTCCAGCCTGTGGTCCCACCTGCCCACCTCCACGTCCAAGGCCCTGAGGGGCGCGGAGGGGCCGAAGGGCTGGACGCCCTCATCCAATATCACGACCTTCCTCGGCTTCCGCGTGAACACGGCCTCGGAGCCCACCGGCCTGCTGGCCAGGGCGAGCTCAAGCGTCCTCTCCATGAGCTTGCCGGCCCTCCATGGCCTCCGCACGTCCACCGTGAAGCTCCCCCTCACGAGGGCCGTCCTCATGCGCACCAGCTCGGCCATGGGCAGGCCCAGCCACTCCTCGGGCGAGTCCATGAAGCTCGTGTCGGCCTTCAGGGGCGGCACCAGCGGCCCAACGCGCACGAAGGGGTAGCCCAGCCTCCCCACGAAGACGGCTGGCGGGCTGTTGCCCTCCACCTCGGTGCCCAGGTCGGGCATGAAGGATGCGTAGTAGCGCAAAGCCTTCAGGAAGACGCACTCCCTCCGGCCGCAGAGCCCCTTCCCCTTGCACCTCAGGCAGAGAGCCCTCGCGTAAACGCGGCTCACGCTGGCCAGAAGCCTCCGGGTGCCTGGGCCGAGCTCCGAGACTATGCGTGGGTCCTCCACGAGGCCCTCAAGCCATCTAGGCTCTACGGGGACGCGCCTCCCCCTCCGCCTATCGGGTGGCCTAGGAGCCATGTCCTCCTGGCTAGGAGGGAGCTGCACGGGAAATAAAAAGTTGGGAGGGGCTCGCCCACGGGAGCAGGAGCTCGGTGGACCTGTTCTCCGGTCTGCCCCCTACCCAGCCCTCAGGGCCGGGTAGGCGACTACCTCCGCCTTCGGCACCACTATCGCGAGCCTGAGCACCCCGCCCTTCATCTGGTAAACGCAGAAGGCCCTCACGGCCGTGCGGTTATCGCCCTCGCGCACGATGGCCGCGTTCTTGAACGCGAAGGCACGCCTTATCAGGCCGCTGGTGCGCTGGAGTCTCGGGCGCGTGGAGCCGCAGAAGGGTGCCACCCACCTCACCCGCGCCCTTATGCCCTCACCATCGCGGTTGTAGAGCCAGGCGGCGGCCCTGAGCGTTATGCGGAAGCCCACGGCCAGGCGCGTGCCCTCGGGCCCGCTGGGCCAGCCCTTCACACGGAAGGCAGCGGCCAGGATAATGCCACCGTGCACGGAGTAGGACACGAAGGTGGCGTTGCCCTCCACCGTGGCCCCGTGGACCGCCATCACGGTCTCGCGGAGGCGCGGGTGGTAGAAGGCCATGAGGACGAACGCGATGCTCACGTTGTAGTAGCCGCTCTGGCCGTAGGACGGATCCTCATACTCGATGTAGATGGGCTCCTTGTTCCTGAACGCCATGGCCAGGCCTACAGGGCGCCCATCGTGCCTTACCACGTGGAAGTCCGTGTGGGCCCACGTGGTGCTGTTCGCCTTAGCGATGGCTATGGGCGTGCGGTTGGCTAGCTCGGCTATGCCTGTGAAGACGAACGCGTAAGCTAGGACGGTGGTGTGGCGTGGCCCGTGCACGGTAAGCGTGTAGAGCACGCCAGGCGCTTGGCCCTTGTGGGCGCCCATGAGGACAGCGTTCTCGAACTCCAAGTTCTCCACAAGCAGCTCGGGCCGCTGGTCCTGCTCTTCACTCTGGCCCGCCTGGTCAGCGGTGGCTGGCGCATACATGGTCGCGTAGGCCGTGAAACCAGCTATCGAGAGCCCCGCTAGCACGAGCGCGAGCAGGAGGTGCCTGACGCGCACCTCGCCATCACCGGGAAGGGCTCCCCCAGACCTAATATAAGCTGGCGGAACGAAGTGTCTGGACGCTTGGTCCAGAAGTCTTTTATATAAGCTAGACACGCCCCGGGGTGGAATGCTCGCTTGGTTCCTGCTCTTCAGCACCAGCATGGAGGTCCTGGAGGGAGCCGTGGCCCTCCTGACCGCCTACTACGCGCTGAAGTTCTACCGGCTCGTGAGGGAGGACAAGCTCCTCAAGCTCTTCCTGGCCTTCCTCTCCATGGGCCTCGGCCTAGTCGTCCACGGCATCACGGCAGGCGGCGTGCTCATCTCCTTGGCCAGGCTTAGGCCAGCGCTCGCCTTCCTCACCCTCAGGGGCTCTTCCTACGCCCTCTTCACCTGTGAGGCAGCTGGCTACATCCTCCTCTCCCTCACCTATGCCAGGCTGCCCAGGGAGGAGGAAGGAGGGGCCGAGGGGCCGGAGGGAAGCGCAGCCCTTCTGCTCGCCACCGCGGCAGCGGCTAGGCCCGTGAGACCGGAACTCCTGGTCGTGCTCATGAGACCCCCGCCCGTCCTGGAGGGCATAGCCCTAGCGCTCCTCATCTACCTGAGCGCCAGGACTACCTCCAACTTCTTAAGCAGGAAGGAGGTGAACCCCTTCCTCGTCTGCTTCAGCTTCCTATTCCTCACGGCCGCCCGAGCCTGCTTCCTCCTCTCCTTCGCCCTTGCGGCCCTCTACATCACAGGCCATGTCATCCAGCTCCTCGCCTTCCTCAGCTTCCTCCTCCTCGTCCTGCGGGTGATGAGGTCTTGAGGAGGCGGAGGGCGCGCTACAGGTCCAAGCTCAGGATAATAACGGACATCTTGGCCGTCCTAGTCGAGGAAGGTGGCCCAGTTGGCCCCACCCGCATCCTCTATGGCGCCAACCTATCGCACGAGAGGTTGGTGCGCTACCTGGCCGAGATGGAGGAGAAGGGCCTGGTGGAGCGCCTCACGGGCGAGGAAGGGCGCGCCAGGTATGTCATCACAGAGAGAGGGCGCCGCCTGCTCAGGGAGATGAGGCGCATAGAGGAGTTCCTCCAGGCCTTCGGGCTTGAGATATGAAGGCATGTCTAAGCCCTTATGACGCTCTAGCGTTCCCGCCTGAGGAACCCAGCCCGAGGGAGAGACGCCTCCGCGCCCCCCTCACCTTCCTCGTCTCCACGATCTCCTCGCGCTCGAAGAGCTTAGCGCCCACTAAGAGGGCTCCCACGGCCCAGGCGAGCATGTAGAGCGCGTTCAGCAGGGCCGTGTGCCAGGGGCGCCCGTAGATGACCACGTTATTTATCATCAGCATGGCGTGGGTGAAGGGCACGGCCAGCAGGACCAAGCGCATGACGAGGGGGAGCTCCTCGAAGCGCATGGCGAAGGTGCCAGCTAGCATCATGATGGGCACTATGAAGATGGTGCTGTAGTAGGTCTCAGCATCCTTCACGCTCCTGGCGAAGCATGAGATGACCACGCCCAGCGAGGAGGACAGGAGGACCGTGAGGGCGGCAGCGCTTATCACCACCAGGGCCTGCTCGGGCCTGAGGGCGGGAGCTCCGCCTCCTACCTCGCCCACCCCGGCGCCAGCCAGGGCCCAGGCCACTATGGCGTTGTAGGCCGCTAGGCCTACGGCGTTGGAGGCCAGGTAGATAACGGCCGCGAAGCCAGCTGCCAGGAGCTTGCCGAGCAGGATGGAGGTGCGCTTCACGGGCGTTACGAGCAGGACCTCAAGCGTCTTCTTCTCCCTCTCGCCCGCGAAGCTGGTGGTTATCACGGGCATGGGGCCATACATGGCCGACATCACGAGCATGAACGACAGCATGAGGAGGGCGAAGGGCACGTGCCTTATCAGCCTCTCGCGCACCTGGAGAGTGCGGAGGCGCTGCTCGAAGGTGCTCCTCAGGGCTCCCTCTATGGCAGCTGCCACCGCGCGAGCTCTGACGCTCGTGGGGTCCACCCACACCTCCACCGTGCCCACGCCCTGCTGGACGAGAGCCTCCGTGAAGTTCGCTGGCACGCGCACGTAGAGCACCGTGTCGCCCTCCCTCACCAGCTCCTCGCCCTCGGGGGCGGGCACCTCGTGGACGACCACGTTCATGTTGGCCGCAACCGCGTAGATCACATGCCGGGCCAGCTGGCCTAGCTCGCCCTTATCCTCCACCGTGAGGTGCATGTCCATGGGCTGCGTCATGGGGCCGCCGGGCACCATAGCCCCGAAGAGGATGGCGTGCATGAAGCCCACGGCCAGCCAGATGAGCGCGGGCGTTATGATGATGGTGAACAGTGTCTTCCGCGAGCGCAGTTGCTCGCGTATCTCCTTGAGGGCTATCACGGCCCAGGGCCTCATTCCTGCTCGCCCTCCACAAGCTTCACGAAGAGCTCCTCAAGACCCTTCTCTTGGAAGCGCTCCTCAAGCTCCTTTATGGTGCCGAGGGCCACCAGGCGCCCCCTGTCTATGATGGCCACGCGGTCGCAGGTGCGCTCCGCGTCCTCTAGGTCGTTCGTGGTCAGCAGGACCGTCCGGCCTCCCTCGGCCAGGCGCCTTATCAAGCGCCTTATGCGCCTCACGGCGAAGATGTCCAAGCCCATGGTGGGCTCGTCCAGGATGACGAGCTCCGGGTCGTGCACGATGGCCCTGGCCACCATGAGGCGCCTCTTCATGCCGCCACTATACTCGCCAGCCCGGTCGTCGGCCCGCTTAAGCAGGCCCACAAGCCTCAGGGCCTCCTCCACGCGCCTGGCCAGCTCCTCGCCCTCAAGGCCGTAGAGGCGGCCGAAATACTCCAGGTTCTCCCGGCCGGTCAGCATCTCATAGACATCACTCTCCTGCGGCAGGAGCCCTATGTGCTTCCTGGCCCTCAGGGCCTCCTTAGGCATCTCGTAGCCCAACACGAACACGCGGCCGGAGGTGGGCCTGAGGAGGCCGCATATCATGCGCACGGTCGTGGTCTTGCCAGCCCCGTTTGGGCCTAATAGGCCGAAGACCTCGCCTTTGTAGATGTCAAGTGAGAGCCCGTTCACGGCCAGGATGTGGCCGAAGCGCTTTGAGACGTTTTCGAGCTTCACCACGACCTCGGGCATCTTTATGAGCCCCCACGGGCCGTGAAAGTGCGTCTAAAAAGTCTTCTGGCTGCCCTGGCCGAGGGGTGAATATATCATGTTTTTAGCCAGCGCTAGCCCGAGCCATATCGCGGGCCCATGACCGGACCGGCACTTGCGGCTCCCCAGGGGCCGCTGGTGGCCGATAGCCCGGTTGTGGGAGGCCCGCGTCAGAGCTAAGTGCCCTCTTCTTCCTTGTCCGGCGGCAGGGAGAGGGAAGGCTTTGCCGGGCGAGTTCCCGGAGCGGCTGCTCACGGAGGAGGAGATAAGGCGGGCGCTTGAGCTCATAAGAGCGGGCTACCGGCATGAGATAGCCATCAGGGGCTCCGAGGCGTTTGTTCGGGCCGTCCGCGAGGTCCTCAAGCTGGTGGACCTGGCCGGTTATAGCGACCTCGTGAGGGCCTACATAAGGGCCATCGTGCAGGTGGAGGGTTTCTCCCAGCTAAGGCACGAGGAGGCCACGCTCTGGCTCAGCACGGAGGCCGTGAGGAACCCGGTCTTGGCCGCGAGCTTCATCGTCCAGAAGGCCGTCCAGATGCGCAACTACTTAGAGGGACGCCCCTTCTACGGCCATAGGTGCGAGTTCGAGACCACCCGCGTGCGCTACGAGTTCGTGAGGGAGCTCAGGGAGAAGTGCCAGGACGAGCGCGTGAGGGAGCTCTGCGATGAGGTGCTGGCCGAGCTGGAGGCCTCGCTCTACGACCTGGTGCCCTGAGCACTCGGTGGCCCCTCTCTTGCTCCTGTCTCTGGAACTCCCGTCCGGAGGAGCGAGTAGGCACGGGCGAGCCTGTGGATGGCCGTGATGTGGGTTAGCGCGGCCAGGAGAAGCACAGCCAAGCGGAGAGCTCCCGGCCAGAAGAGCTCAAGCCAGCTGGCCGCGATGATTATGATTAGCCTCTCCGCTCTCTCGGCCAGGCCCACGCCAGCTAGCTCGGCTCCCAGGCTCTCTGCCCTGGCACGCGCATAACTGACTAGGAGGGAACCCGAGCAGGCCAGTAGGGCCTCTAGAGGGCCACAGAGGCCGCCTGCCCAGAGGCCGAGGATGATGGCCATGTCCGCGTAGCGGTCGAGCATGGAGTCCAGCATGGCGCCCGAGCGTGAGGCTAGGCCGTGAAGGCGGGCTATGAGGCCGTCCAGCACATCTGAGTAGCCGGAGAGGAGCACGAGGAGGGGGGCCGAGAGGGCCACGTAGGGCCAGAGGAGGCGCCAGCGCCAATACGCCAGGGCGGCCAGCGAGGCCCAGAGGAGGCCGAGGGCGCTCACGTGGTTCGGCCTGAGGCCCAGGCGGTAAGCCAGCCTGGCGTGCCCCTCCAGAGCACGCGACACAGCCTGCCTGAGCTTGCTCAGCAAGGCGTGGGCACCGCAGCCCTTATGGCGCGGGCAGCATTTAACAGCACGTGCCGAGCGGGAGCGTGCTCGTGGGCCAGGTAGAGGTAGGCGGGCGCAAGGCCCTGGGCGTGCGCGTGGAGCTCCCCGGCTCGCCACCGCTCCTGCTCATCGTGGCCGAGAGGGGCTTCGTAATGTGCGGCTTCCTCAACGTGGAGGCAGCCGAGCGCCTGGGCGTGGCAGCGGTCATGGTCTCAGGCGTGCGCACCTTCGAGGACGTGCTTGAGGCTCCCGTGAGAGCCTGCACGAGCAGGGCAAGGGAGCTGGGCGTGGAGGAGGGCATGAAGGGCCGCGAGGCGCTAGAGCTCATGATAGGATAGCGATAGCTCGTGGCAGGGGATACTGCGATAGAGGTGCCTGTCCCAGGGAGGCCTTTGAGTATAAAAATCGGGGCAGGGCTTGACGCGGCGATGAGCTCTTCCCGCCTAGTAGGTCCTAGCCAGCCTGAGGACCGTCTTGGCCTCGCGGCCGCATATCGGGCAGGGGCCAGCGGGCTTGGGCTCCCCGTCCTCGGGAGTGCCTAGCACGCGGGCGTCTACCTCCTCCTCCATGCGGCGCCCGCACTCGTTATCGCCACACCAGGGGAGTTCCACCACGCCGCCCCGCTCCTCCAAGATGGCCCTCGCCTCCTCCACGCTGGCCACGGCCCTCACGCGCTCCCTCATCCAGGCCCAGGCACGCTCCCTCAGGGCCATGGTCATCTCGTTAAGGAGTGCCTTCACGGCCTCCACGAGCTGGCTGAGGGGCACCTCCTCGCGCTCAAGCGTGTCGCGCCTCACGAGCGTGGCCTGCTTGAGCTCCACGTCCCTAGGTCCTATCTCCACTCGGACGGGCACGCCATGGCGCTCCCAGTAATAGAACTTCTCGCCAGGCGTGATGTCGGGCCTCAGGTCCACCTCCACGCGGAGACCAGCCTCACGTAGCAGGCGCCCTGCCTCCTCGCTCGCCTGGCGAACCGCCTCCTCCACGCCCTTGTAGGGTATGGGCACCACCACGACCTGCACGGGCGCCACGCGGGGCGGCAGCACGAGGCCGTGGTCATCGCCATGGGCTGCCATGACGGCCGCCACCACGCGGCCCGAGATGCCGTAGCACGTCTGCCAGACATACTCGTGCTTGCCGTCGGGCCGCTCGTAGGTGATCTCGAAGGCCCTGGCGAAGTTCTGGCCCAGGTTGTGGACGGTGCCTATCTGGAGCACGCGGCCATCGGGGCATATCATGTCGAAGGCTATGCTGTAGAGGGCGCCAGCGAACTTGTCCCACTCGGGGCGCCTTGAGATGAGGTAGGGCACGCCCAGCTCGTCGAAGAAGCGCTTGTAGATATTCACAGCCTCCCTCACGTTCCGCTCCGCGTCCTCGGCCGTGGCATGGCAGGTGTGCGCCTCCTTGAACGTGAGCACCTCGCGCATCCTTATGAGAGGGCGCGTGGCCTTCGTCTCGTAGCGGAAGATGTTCACCACTTGGTAGAGCTTCATGGGCAGGTCAGCGTGAGAGCGTATCCAGAGCTTGAACATGGGGCCGAAGGCCGTCTCGCTCGTGGGCCTCAGGGCCAGCTTAACGCCCAGGGGGCGAAGGCCGCCGTGCGTTACCCAGAAGCACTCCCCCTCAAAGCCCCTTACGTGCTCGGCCTCCTTGGCCAGCATGTCTTCGGGTATTAAGGTCGGCAGGAGCACCTCGTGGTGGCCCGCGCTGTCCAAGAGCTCCCTGATGATGTCCAAGATCAGTTTGCGCAGCCTGAAGCCGTAGGGCAGCCAGACGCCACAGCCCTTCACGGGGTAGCGGTAGTCCATGATGTCGGCTTCCGTCAACATGCGCCTATACCACTCGCCAAAGTTCCTCGACCACTCCTCCCGGCTCACCCGGACCGTGGCAATAGAGACCACCACACCAGGGAAGGCCATGAGGTCCTAAAAGGGTTAGCTTAAGATGGCGATGAAAGCATGATCGTGCAAAAACCAGGTCGCGTGGGTCGGCGAGGGCGGTGCCCTCACTCTGGCATGGCTACGTCGATCTCGATGGTGCTCACGTTCACTGTCCTGCCGTCGGCTGCTTGGAGGCGCTCGGTTCCTATGCGTATGTCCCGGACCTGCAGGTCCTTGATGAAGGCCCTGCGCATGAGCTCTACTGTGTCCACGGCCTTGCTGATGGCGCGTCCACGGGCCTTGATGGTAATTTCTTTTGCCCCGGCGTTGAAGAACGTCAGAGCGGCCACGACGTAGTTCATCACCGGCTTCCTGCCGACCAGCACCACGCTCTCGGCCATCGTCGCCACCTCGGTCTTCGCCAGGGGCGAGGGGTCCCCCTTTTTATGCTTTACGGCAAAATAAAGCACGAGGCCGCTTAGCCATCTAGGCGGGAGGGCATAGGTAAGCCTGCCTGAGCTGGCCGCTAGGCTATCTGAGGGGAAGGGAAGAGCAAGAAACAGTAGGGACTAGCCAGCCCGGCCCCTAGAACTCGGCTATCTTCAGCAGCCGCTCCCAGGCGGCATCTATCCAGGCCTGGAAGGTTCTCACGTCCTCTGGGCTTATGCCGGCGAAGCGCCCCTGCATGGCAAGGTAGGGCTCCACGGGCAGCTTGAGTTCCGGCACCTGGGCGATGAGCTTGCTCGGCCCCGTAAGCCTGATGACCTGCTGCCCATCCTCCCAGAGGGCCTCCCAGAGCGGGAACGCGCAGGTCTGGACGGCCAGGCGCCCTACCTCGACCGTCTTGTCGGCTGGGAAGCGCCAGCCTGGTGGGCAGGGGCTCAGTATCTCTATGTAGCGCGTGCCCTCCATGTCGCGGGCCTTGCGCACCTTGCGCATGAGGTCGAGCGGGTAGGCTGGCGTGGCCGTGGCCACGTAGGAGATGCCGTGGGCCACCATGATCATGGGCATGTTCTTCTTGTGCTCCCTCTTGCCCAGCACGGGTGTGGTGGTGGTCTTGGCCGCGTAGGGCGTGGCACCGCTGCGCTGGATGCCTGTGTTCATGTAGGCCTCGTTGTTGTAGCAGATGTAGAGGATGTCATCTCCCCTCTCGGCAGCGCCCGAGAGCGCCTGGAGGCCTATGTCATACGTGCCGCCATCGCCAGCCCAGGCTATGACCGTGATGTCCTCGATGCCCCTCGCCTTCAGGCCAGCGGCTATGCCTGCCGCGCAGACGGCAGCGGCCTCGAACATGATGTTCATGAGCGGTACGGCCACGGCCGTCTTGGGCCAGGGCCCCTGGATGATGCTTGTGCAGCAGGCTGGCACGACCACGATGGTGCGCTTGCCGAGCGCCTTCAGCGTCAGCCTGAGCGATAGCGAGGCACCACAGCCAGCGCAGGCAGCGTGGCCTGGCAGCAGGTATTCCTCCCGCGGGAGCTCCCTTATGGCCCAGCTTACCTCACGCGAGCTCAAGCCCTCTCACCCCATACCAAACGCCCTCTCGGGGCTGGCCCTTCTCCATCCACTCCAGGGCCTTGAGGGCCATGGTCTCCATGTCCTTATAGGTTACGTCTCGGCCGCCTATGCCAGCTATGAAGCTGGTCATCATGGGCTTCTCCTCCAACGGGTAGAGGGCCCACTTGGTCTCCATGGCCAGGGCGCCCTCCGCGCCATAGGAGATGTGCCTGTCTATGACCACCACCTTCTCCACGCCCTTCGCCAACCCCCTGATTTGCTCCACCGGGAAGGGCCTGAACACGCGCACGCGGGCAAGCCCTACCCTGTGCCCGCGCTCCCTCAGCCTATCGACTGTGATGCGCGCCTCCACGCCCATGGTCCCCATGGTGAGCAGCAGCGCGTCCGCGTCCTCGCACCTGTAGGTCTCCACGAAGTCCAGGCCGGTGAGGCCGAAGCGGCGCTTGTAGTCCTCGCCTATCTTGGGCAGGAGCTCCTTCACGTTCTCCATGGCCTCCTGCATGAGGTAGCGGAACTCCATGTAGTGAGCCGGGAAGACCAGGTTGCCGTGCGTGATGGGCTCCTCAGGGTCAAGCGTCCAGGCGGGCTTGAGGGGAGGCAGCCAATCGTCTATCTCGTCCTGGGGCGGCACGTGCACTGGCATGTAGGTGTGGCTGAGGATGAAGGCCTCAAGGTCGACCATGACGGGCAGCATGACGCGCGGGTCCTCGGCCAGCCTGTAGGCCTGGATGATGCTGTCGAAGACCTCCTGGTTGTCCGCGCAGTAAATCTGCACCCAGCCTAGGTCGCGCTGGGCCATGGTGTCGCAGTAGTCGGTCCAGATGTTCCAGCCGGGCCCCATGGCCCGGTTCACCACGGCCATCACGATGGGCAGCCTCGCGCCAGCAGCCCACCAGAGGCACTCGTGCATGAGCGCTAGCCCGTGGGCGGCTGTGGCCGTGAAGGTCCTGGCCCCAGCGGCCGAGGCTCCTATGCAGGCCGTCATGGCGGAGTGCTCGCTCTCCACGCGGATATACTCGGCCTTCAGCTCGCCCTTCTCCACGAACTCCGCTATCTTCTCCACTATGGTCGTCTGAGGCGTGATAGGGTAGGCGGCCACGACCTGGACGCGGGCCACCTTAACGGCCCAGGCGGCAGCGTGGTTGCCCGTCACCATGAGGCTGAGCCAGCCCTCCCTGGCCCTCGCCCCAGCGCTCACGGCCATCAGGCGCCCACCTCCTCGCGCACCATCTCTATGGCCCCGTAGCGGCACTCGGAGGCGCAGACGCCACAGCCCTTGCAGTAATCGTAGTTCACCACGGGCTCCCCTTCCTCGCCCACGTAGATGGCGCCCTCCGGGCAGAGGAGCCAGCACATGAGGCACTTAGTGCACCTCTCCTCGTGTATGATGGGCCTGAAGGTGCGCCAGGTTCCCGTGAGCCCCAAGGCCCCCGGCGTGGGCCTGGAGATGGGCGCTATGGGCCAATCCCGGTAGGTCCTCAGCTCGGCCTCGGCCAATCTCCCACCCGGCAGGTATGGGCGGACCACATGATAAGGCTTAGCCAGTGGCCGCGCGAGGGGCAAAGGCCTATGCCGCGCCCGGGCACGATGCAGCACGAGGGGGCGCCCCGCCTTGCTGCTCAGGGCCGAGTGGGTCGTGCCCGTGGCCGATGCGCCCATCAGGGATGGCGCTGTCCTGGTCGAGGAAGGGCGCGTGATGGCCGTAGGCCCCTTCGAGCGCGTGAGACATGAGGCTGGCCGCGATGAGCTGCTGGACCTGGGTCGTGCCATCATCTTGCCGGGCCTGGTGGACGCCCACTCGCACGTCTGCTACACGGTCCTGCGCGGCCTAGAGGACAACGCCACCCTCTTCGCCTGGCTGGCGGCGGGCATCATAGGCCCCAGCGAGCTCCTCGACGAGCGCGACTTCCTCTGGTCCGCCAGGCTAGGCTGCCTTGAGGCCCTCAGGGCTGGCATCACCTGCCTAGCCGACTGCACCCCCTTCGGCAGCTCGGTGGCCAGGGCGATATCGGAGGCTGGCCTGAGGGGTGTGGTGTATCAGGAGGTGTTCCAGGGCGAGAGGGAGGCAGAGGAGGCGCTCAGGAGCTCCCTCAGGGCCGTCGAGGAGGCGAGGAGGGAGGCGCGCGGCCCCATCAGGGTGGGGCTTTCGCC
>Ga0190367_1000356_pt1 | contig 34233 bp, 43 predicted proteins | sample 4872181011_MG_FD_171838 | JGI IMG/M metagenome (GOLD analysis project Ga0190367, IMG submission 171838) | Hydrothermal vent microbial mat bacterial communities from Southern Trench, Guaymas Basin, Mexico - 4872-18-10-11_MG | ecosystem: Environmental > Aquatic > Marine > Hydrothermal vents >...
ACTTTCGTAGATTCTCCTCCTTTCTCTAAACATACTTAGTAAGGCGTATATCAGCAAAGCAAGGAGTGCAAGCCTATAGTCATAAAAAAGAAGACCTATCAGAAGGGCTATAAACAAGATATTAAGTGCTAATCCTAACCATATACGAGGCTTTCCCTTCTTCCCTAAACTTGCTCCATAATCTATCTCCTTTAAACGTCTAGCGAAAAAAGGTTATGAAGGGAGGCAGTCTATAGCTTCTTTTATCAACTCTTCTCTCCTTTCTCTCAGTCACGACCTTCTCAGCTGGCGTTTTTCCTTTAAAGAGGGCTTCTTCTATTTCGCTAAGAGACGGTGGAGGCTTTAAGCCTCCTGCACGTGTCCGATGAGCAAGGGCGAGACTCAGGCCGAATTTTATATCGCTTATATCTACGACTGTTCTATTTTTGAGAGCTGCTAAGGCTTTTGCCGTCTTGATGGCGACTATATCAGGTCTATAACCATCGACTTCCAGTTCACTACAGACTTGAACCACAAGATCGAGGAGATGCTCCGGTACCTTAACGTCGCTTAACATTGCACGTGCTCTGATGATACTTTCTCTGATCTCCTCTTCTTGGGGTTGCCAAGCTTTACAAAATTCCTCTGGGTTTCTTTCAAACTCCAGGTTTCTCTTCACAATCTCCTTCCTAAGTTCAGGATCCCTCAAAGTATTGATCCTTACGCTTATAGAGAACCTATCTAGGAGTTGTGGTCTGAGCTCTCCTTCCTCCGGATTCATAGTGCCCACAAGGATGAACTTCGCCGGGTGCTTCAAGGAGATGCCTTCTCTTTCGACGACATTCCAGCCGAAAGCTGCTGCGTCAAGGATGCTATCAACGATGTGATCAGGAAGTAAGTTAACTTCATCTATGTAAAGTATGTTTCTATTAGCTCTGGCAAGAATTCCTGGTTCGAATACTACTCTACCCTCCTTTAAGGTGCGTTCAATGTTAATCGTCCCCAGAACCATGTCCTCGGTAGCTCCTATTGGTAGTTCTACAACTTTCATCTTGGTTCTGATAACAGGTAATCTTCCCTCCTTCTCCAGAATGTTTCTACACCTGTCACAGAGTTCATTTACCTTTGAGGGGTCATCATTAAAGGGGCATCCCACCACGACTTCTATCTCAGGTAGGAGTCTTGCAAAAGCTCTTACAATGCTAGACTTACCAGTGCCTTTAGGACCTATTATCAGTAGGCCGCCAATACTCGGATCGACTGCAATGCACATTAAGGCTTTCTTTAAATTTTCAAGTCCTACAAATGCTGAGAAAGGTAAGGTTCTATAGTTGTAATAGTTGTAGTCGATCGTTCAAACCCCAATTAAAATACACGTTCGAGTTTAAAAAATTACCCGAGAATCTCTTGTCCAAGGAGTCTTCTTAAAAAGGGCTGAATCGCCACAAAAATAATATAAAAGTCTGTGAGTATCTCAAAAGCGGGCCCCCGTCGTATAGCCAGGCCAAGTATATCGGCCTTTCGAGCACTAGGAGAAGCTAGCTGAGTGCGAAGATAGCCGAAGACCCGGGTTCAAATCCCGGCGGGGGCATAGTCAGCTTACTTGTTCTTTGTTAGAGCTTTATCTCCACGAGCATTAGCCATTAACATCTATGAAAACAAAACCACTTGTTAGCATCAAAGCTGCTCGGCGTTAAGCTTAAATCATGTTGTACTATTAGTTTTTATGGACGCGGGGGTGCCCGAGCCAGGACAAAGGGGCGGGACTTAGGATCTACCTCCGAAAGGAGGGCTAGATAAGAGCTCCCGTGGCGTAGGCCTGCGCGGGTTCAAATCCCGCCCCCCGCATGTCTGCTAAATTAAATTTCTCCTACAAATGACGGACCTTCCCATAATTGTAGTTTCTTTTTAAGATCCGACACCTCGCGCTTCAAGTAATTTATAACGGTTCGATGTTGTCGCCCATCAATTATCATTTGAATAGCTGTCTTGACTATGCGTAGTTGATTAAAGTCACCTATTATTGCAACGAATCTGTCGTATACCGAGACGTATGCCCCGCTCATCTCCTCAAGGGTTTTCCAAAACTTTCCTCTCTCACCTATTATCCTACCTTTAATTCTCACTAAGTTCTCTCTACGTTTAGCATATTCCTTCAAGTCTATGACTTCAAGAAATTGATCGTCCTCGAGTAAGCGTAAAGCGCGTTCTGGGCTGAATCCATAGTTTATTGCTTCAACTATTCTCTTAGCCTTATACACGTCACTTAGAGAGGATTCTTCTGTGGGCTGTATTACGGCTTCTAGGGCTCTTGTATCTATCCTTATACGAGTTTTCGTACTCTCCTCTATCCTTTTCTTTACCCGTCCTCCTTCTCCTATGAGAACGCCTACTCGGTCAGGATTTAATGGAATTGTTAAGGCTCCTACAACTTTCCCCCCTCGATTTACGAGTCCCAAGTCCCAGCACCAAACACTTATTAAAAAACAGTTGTTAATTAAGTTAAAATAGGTTATGTCATGAGCTATTTTGAAGAGGATTTTGAGAAGGTTAGAAGACGGGACGAGGAGAGAAGACGTAAAAGACGAAAAGATGAGGATGCATTTGAAATAGTTGAAGAAGTTTTCGATCGACCAACTTTAATGGCTCTTTATGATTTAATTAACGATGGAATAATCGATAGGATGTTTGGAGTCGTCGCCACGGGCAAGGAAGCAAGAGTATACTGGGCAAAAAATTCCAGAGGGGACGATCTAGCGGTTAAAATCTTCTTAAAGGAAACATCGGATTTCCGGAGGAGTATAATCAAGTACATCGACGGAGATCCCCGATTTGCGAGAATGAGGCGTGACATTAGGCATATAATAAAGATCTGGTGTAGCAAAGAATTTAAGAACCTAAAGGAAGCTTTTGCGGCAGGAGTGAGGGTGCCTGAACCCATAGCTTTCCGAGAAAACATACTAGTCATGAAATTCATTGGAGACGATGGAGTACCCGCACCACTAATAAGGGAAGTCCCCCCCGGAGATCCAGAAGAGGCATTTGGTACGGTATTAGAGTACATTAAAAGGGCAGTACTGAAGGCGAAAATAGTGCACGCAGATTTATCCGAGTATAACATAATGAACTGGAACGAGGAATTATACATTATCGATTGGGGATCGGCTGTTCACATAACACATCCGCAGGCATTAGAGTTCTTAAGGAGAGATATTTCAAACATTGTAAATTTCTTTAGAAAACTCGGAATTGAGACTCCGAGCGTGGAAGATATCTATAAGAGACTCATAAGAGAGATTCCCTAGAAGTTTGAAGTAAGTTTATACGAAGAGCTCGCCCCCTTCCTCTTCTTCTTCAAGCCATTTGAGGAGCCCTTTCTTTTCCAGCTCCTTAACCTCATCTCGGGCATATCGATACAGTATATCTCCTCTCTCCTTTGGCTGAAAGTCCCATATGCCCACGAGTACGATGTCACCTAAGCGTAGCCATACCCTCTTCTTCATTTTACCAGGTATTCGACACAATCGAGTATAGCCGTCTGAGCATCTAACTTTTACGCGATCGTAGCCTAGCATTTGAACTATTACACCTAATACCTGATCTTCACCTGTAGGAAGAGGGGCTTCTCTTTTCTCTTCTCCACCTCTCTTTTTCTTAGGCAAGTCTACCTCCTCTCCTTACGCGGGGTCAGTGCCTATAAGCGCTTCACAATCAACCTAATAAGTAGTATTGCATTATAATATATGTTTCTCACTTGACCTCTTCTATGCTTCTGAGGGGTTCTATCTCTTTATCAACTCTTTCGAAACCTCTTTCTAAAGCTTTATTTAATGCCTGTTTGAGCTCCAGATTCCTATATTTAAATGGGTTCACAGTGATATCGATCTCTACAGTTACTGTAGGAAAAATGTCGCCTGATACTTCACACTTCACCACAAGGTCTATGATATCATTTTCTGATATGAAATTTAGTAAGGTATTGTAAACTTCTTCCACAATAACGTCGAGCAGCTTCTGTTTATCGCTTTCAGAGAGCTTTCGAGGGAACCTCTTCCTGTACTTTAAAGACATTTCCTACTATCCTGCTTCCGTAGTTTCCGTGGATGGCTGTCTTAATTCCTTTTCGAGTTCCTTTCGAAGGTCTTCAACCTGTTTTCTTAAGAGATTTTCATGTTTCTGCAAAGTTTTTAACCTGACCTCCATGATTTCCTTTTTCTCCTCTAGCTCTTTCTTCAGCTCTTCGACCTCAGCTGAGACCAGTATCGGTCCTACTAGCTTGTAAAGTTTTAACCCTTCTCCTTTTTCTAGGGCTTTGCTAATCTCATTAAGTGCGGCTTCCACGTCCTTAAGTTGAAGCTCTACTTGCTGTCTCCTCAAAATCACTAACTGTAATTCGTTTTGTAGTTGCTGAAACTTCGCTACGCGTGTTCTTAATCTTTCAGGTAGTGCTTCAGCCAAAGACCTTCACCCGACTAGCCTTTAAAGGCTAATGTTATAATATAAATCATTTGGTCGTATAAGGCGAACGGTTTTCATAGGAAGATTTAAAAACTCTACTTGTAGTATAAGCGGCAGGGGAGTGATAAGCGATGCCCTTAAGGCCTGGAAGATGTTACAGACATTTCGGAACGCCACCCTATACTAGGTTGGAGTATATCAAAAGTATCCCACCAGTACTTATACCAAAGTTCGATCTGGGGAATCCTAAGGGAGACTTCGACATGATCGTTAAGCTGGTTGCAAAGGAATCAGGACAGATAAGGGCTAATGCTCTCGAGGCGGCAAGAAGGCTCTCAAACAAGTATTTAGCATCGAGCATCGGAGAAGCAAATTATCACCTACGTATTGTAAAATATCCTCATCATATTTTAAGAGAAAATAAAATGATGGCGATGGCAGGGGCAGACCGATTACAGGACGGCATGAGACTGGCCTTTGGAACACCCATAGGGCGTGCTGCAAGGGTTCATAAAAACGATGTTATAATACTGGTGAGAGTAAATAAGAACAACGTAGAGATAGCTAAAGAAGCTTTAAAGGTTGCATCAAGCAAGTTATCCGTCCCTACGAGGATCATCATTGAGCAAGCAAAGAAGTGAATGCAGTAACTCTCGAACACTTTCTCGGTGGTTATCTTGAGCGCCCCTGCTAAGATCCATGCTACAAGAATTGAGGCTTGTCTAGAGGTCTGGAGTTACATCCTCAAATATAATGTAAGGAGTCGTGAAAAGATTAGGAGAAGGCTTGAGGAAACCTACAATAAGTATTCCGTAGAACCCATTAGAGGTCGAACCAAGATAAACATCTTTGATAAGGAGATGATAACCCTCTACCTCGTCGGGAAGTATGGTCTGGGACTAGATGAAAGTGAAATACCCAGTAAGGCTTTTAGTAAGGAGATTAAAATAGAGAAAACTGTTGATAGTATTCTTAAAGGAGAGAATGTTGAAAAGGTTATCAAAAAACACTTCAGAAGGGTTGATGAAAATATCATATTCAGAATATTACGCTTTGTATTAACAAAAATACTGCTTGGCTGGGAAGACGAGGATGCTCTCATAAAGGTATTCAGCCTATTCGAGAAGAAGTTCACTAAATATGAGAAGAACTTTAAATCGTTTGTAAGATTCTACGTAGCTCTACGTATTGCCGAAAAAATAGTTAAGAAGGAGGTTCAAAATCGTTTAGAGAAAGAGGCTTTAAAGCATTCACTTTGCCTGAAGTTTAACATGCCGAAGAATGCGCCGTCAGATAACTTCATACGTGAGATAGCCGTAAACGTCTTTAAAGGGGAAGAACACGAGGTCAATACGGTTCTTGCATTTCCAGGTCCTCAGAGCCTAGAGATAAAGCTCTAGTGATACTCAAAGGCTTAACAAGAAAATTCTGAGGAAAAGTCCTCCGTGAGTTACTTCCCTTTCCTCTAGTATTTTAAGTCCCGACCTTAATGCTGCCTTTCTTAAAGTCTTTACTCGAGGTGTTATTACAGCTATAATCCCCTCCTTCCTTAGCACTTTCTTGCAAGACTTAAGGAAGTCGAGGTACAGCGAGTATAAATGGGCTCTTAGCCTTATACCATAGGGTGGGTTCACTAAGATTACGTCGAAAAAATTTTGCGGGAAAATATTTTCGAGCTGTCTTGCATCGCCCAACATCAGCTTAACGCGCTTTTCTATACCAGCTTTCGATATGTTCAGGGAGGCACCTCTTAAATGTTGAGGATTTATATCAACACCAAAGAGTTCGGCTTCTGGATTGAGGTATGCGGCTTCTATTAGTAGAGTTCCTGAACCGCACATCGGATCCAGTATTCTAGCAGCTCTTTCTGCGCCCGCGAGCTTTGCCATTAGATATGCTACTACTCCATCAAGCGCAGCAGGATGATAGTAAACGCGATAATCTCTCTCCCTCAGAGACGTGCCGAAGCTTAAGTCTATTAGGAGAGCGAAAGCTTTCTCTGAAATCTCTACAATGAACCTTACACAGGGGTTATCTAACGATATTGGGGGGTTGTAGCCCATGATTGAGACTACTTTCCTAGAAATTTCCTCCCCTACGAGGCTTGCGGCTTCCTTTGATGTGAAATTCGTATCCACATCTTTCTTAATGACGACGCAGAACGACGTGTATTTAGTTGAAAATATTCTTCTTAGCACATCGAGCGATTCATCCAAGAAATCATTTAGTAGCTCTCTTACGCGATCTAACTCCTTTGTGTAGGCTTCATGCCAACATAACACCTCAAATATTTTCTCTAACGATCTTGCATGAGTGAACAGTTTATCTAAGACCCTCCTCCTTTGCGTCACCGGAACTTCCAGAAGCACATATCCTCTAACGCCGAAGGGATTAAGAGAAGTCCGACTTGTGATTGAGCCTACTAAAAGTTTCACATCTTTTAGAGCAATATCTTCAAGACCAGGAATTGTCGATAACAGGATCTTTACGGTCTTAGGCTCTTTTCTCTCATGTAGTTCCATGACCAAGTAACCTTCCTCTAGGGAGCAGGGTCTCATATGTAGTTTTTAAGTATATTTAGAAACCAGTACAAGAAGCTTGAAAAATATTTTCCTCGTAATAAGCTCTATAGGGACATCCTCGGGGCGGACAAGGTTGTGGAGGTATACATAGTAAATCAAAGCTTTAACAAGGTTTTCTAAAGTTACATTAAAGATAGTTGAGCATCGCACCAGAAGCACCTGTTCTGAGAGCATTATGGCAGTGTTAAAAACTCTACCACTTATTCCCATCTTACGTCCGTAATCCTGAGGTTTTTGTCTCGTTAAAATTATTTCGACAGAAGGAGGTGATTTCAAGCCCAGAGACCTAAGATAGGATAAAACGTAGATGACAGCCTTATAGCATGTTTCCTTAGAGATTCTACAATAGTCCCTGTCCGATATTCGAATGTCTATTTTCAATCTTCTAACCTGGTTAAGATTCGCTTCTCTTTTTCACGAGATCACTTATTATTACACAGAGTGTCTCATTAAATAGGCATGTGTATTTCTCAAAATCTCCGCTTTTAACTACCTGCCATAACGGGCTATCACGAGTAATTATGTACTTTATTCCGTGGCTACTACGTGAGTAACGGGAGATTAATCTTTCCCTTCGAAGCTCTTCCAAAATGCTTTTTACTACGGTTAACAGAACTGGTTGCGGAGATAAGCCTGCAAGTATAGCTATCTTTTTCCCTGTAAAGGTTATGCAAGTACCACGGCTTCTTCTAATCAAGTCTACTAGGATGCTGATAACGGTTAATCTAAGCTTTTCATAGTCTCTGTAGGGGATATCATCGTTAAAGTGACTAATTCTCAATAGTCTCGCCATTACTAGCATGTGCATTTAGTATAAGTGGGCTCGTATCGGCTCTTCTAGAGATACATTCAAAAAATATGGGGAAAATATCATTATTATATAATTTAATGCTTACTCGCATTTACTCATCTGACTATCACACGCTTAAAAAGAAATATTAATGGCAAGTGTTAATTCGGAGAGTAGGAATGGGCGAACATGGGTATAGTAGGGTTAGAGGAACTGTATCTACCAGATTCCTCAGCAATCACGAGAGGACTGCTGAGGAGTGAGATAGAGAAGGGAAAGATAAGAGGCAAGATCGTAGTACACAGTATACTCATTAGAGCATTTGAGCGGCTAATGAAGCGGCATAATAACCCACTAGGATTAGTGGGACTAAAGGAATTGAACGTTATCAGAGGGTTCATAGAGTCCGGCAAGGTGAACGGCCTAACAATAGAGGTTTCTAAAGATCTACCAAGCGGCTATAGATATTTCGAGCCTCTCTCCTTAGAGGAAGTAGATGAAATGCTCCGTGAACTTGCTCTTGAGTGGAATGCGACCTTAATAACGTGTGATAAGCTTCAATTTCTAGCGGCTAAGTCTCTTGGAGCGAAGGTTCTTTTCATACGAGAGGATAAAATCAAGTTAACGTTCGAGAAGTTCTTCGATAAGGATGTGATGTCCATACATCTTAAGGAAGGAGTAGTACCCTTCGCTAAGAAGGGAACGCCTGAAAGGTGGTTCCTTGAACCTATAGGAGATAAGCCCATGACACGAGAAGAGCTAGAGAGGATAGAACGAGAGATTCTTGAGGCCGCCAAAGGCGGAAAGGAAGGCTTTATTGAAGTAGAAAGGCCTGGATCAACAATAGTTCAACTGAAACATTTTAGAATAATTATAGTACGCCCTCCTTTCTCCGACGGGCTTGAAATGACTATAGTGAGACCTCTTGTAAAACTAAGGCTTGAAGACTATAACCTGCCTAGAAAGCTTATTGAGAGGCTTGAAAAGCGTGCTGAGGGAATACTAATTGCAGGGGCTCCGGGCATGGGTAAGACTACTTTTGCACAAGCTCTTGCCGAGTACTATCACAGAAAAGGAAAGATAGTGAAAACGATAGAGTCGCCGCGTGATATGCAATTACCCGACGAGATAACTCAGTACTCAAAGAGTTATTCTACATCGGAGGAGATACATGATATACTCCTATTAAGCAGGCCTGATTACACCTTTTTCGATGAAATGCGCGATACTAGGGATTTTGAGATATATGCTGATCTGAGATTGGCTGGTGTAGGAATGGTTGGTGTAGTACATGCTACTAGTCCAATAGACGCTATACAAAGGCTCATAGGCAGGGTAGAGCTCGGTATGATACCTTCTATCGTAGACACAGTAATTTTCATTAAAAACGGTAGAGTCGAAAAAGTGTACGAACTCGAGACGGTTGTTAAAATACCTCATGGATTAAAGGAAGTGGAGTTATCGCGACCTGTAGTAGTAGTCAGGAACTTCCTAACTAGCGAACCAGAATACGAGATCTACGTTTTCGGCGAGAGAACATTCGTTGTACCCATAAAACGTGAGGTGAGTGGAAGGGAGATTCGAGCCCGCAACCTCATAGACAGGACAATGAGTAAGTACATTCCCGCAAGCGGATATGAAATAGTCGCCAATAGCAACGGTGAAATAACAGTCTTTGTGGGACCAGAATACTTAAATTCACTTTCAGCTAAAATATTCAAGAAGCTAAAAAGGATAGCTAAGAGACTGGGAGTGGAGATCGAAGTTAGGCCCCGAACCTAAAATCTGGGGTTAAGTTGATGTATATGAGCGAGATTTCCTGTAAAAAATGCATGTATTATGTACCTGATACTCCATACCCTGGCATGGGGTCTTGCGGTAGATTAAGAAAAACTATATACTCTCCGCTAAGTCCCCCTTGCGGTGGAAAATTTTTCTCCCCGGCTTCCTCTTCATCGCAAAGTTTAGCTTCAAATCCTTCTCCCGTAGCCGTTCCGACTACTGAAAGGTCGGTGGCACAGTATACACCCTCAATAACTATAAGCCCTAGGCTAGACCTTACACCTACGGGCATACCCTTACTTGATGATCATATACTCAGAGGCGGTTTTCTGAGAGGAAAAACTTATCTCATAGCTGGTGAGACTGGTTGTGGTAAAACTATATTTTCTCTCCAATTTCTCATAAACGGTGTCTTAAAGTTTAATGAAAGCGGCATCTATCTAGCTATAGATGAGCCGGCTGCACACGTAGTTAAAGGACTAACCCTCTTTGGATGGGATGTCAAAGAGCTTATTGAAAGGCGTAAGCTCTTATTTCTAGACATGAGAACGCACTTTAGAAGACTCTATTTAAAGGAAAAGGATAGAAGAATCGATCCCAGAATAGTAATCGGGAACATTATAAAATATATCGAGAAGATTAATGCTAAGAGGCTAGTAATAGACCCGATAGCTCCGCTAATGTACGGAGGATCGGAAGAGGACGTTCTATATGCTAGGGAGTTTTTAAGAGAAATGGTTTTTGAACTTGAAAAACTGGGTGATGTAACAACTATTATGACTAGCGAGATACCTACTGGAAGCAGTAGGCTTAGTAGATTCGGAGTTGAAGAATTTCTTGCCACGGGGATAATAGTCTTAGGGCTAGAGGAAATAAATGGTAAAATCTACAGGGTAATGTATATACGAAAGGCCAGATGGGCGCCTGTTAAGCCCGCTAAATACGTATTTGATATAGTTGCAGGGCGTGGTGTAATTATTAGGGGGCCTTTATCTGAGATTTTGAAGAAAGAGTCCGAAATGGGCTTTGATTAATTATAACAGCAATTAGGTGTAAGGAATGACCTTACGTAGGCTGGGGGAGTCTCTTGCTAAGGCGGTCTCGAAGCTTGGAAGAGTAGCCTTCATCGATAGGAAAGTGATCAAGGAGGTCATCAGAGATATTCAGAGAGCACTTCTTATGGCGGATGTCAGTGTAGAGCTTGTGGTGAAGCTTTCTGAAAATATTGAAAAGCGAGTTTTCGAGGAGGAAGTCCCTCTTGGATTTACACGTCGTGATATTGCGCTTAAAGTCGTCTACGAGGAGCTATTGAAGCTCCTGGGAGGGGAGAAAAGCCCCGAAATACGCGTAACTAAAAAGCCTTATGTAGTAATGCTCGTTGGAATACAGGGTTCGGGTAAAACCACTAGTGCTGCGAAGTTAGCGTACTTCTTTAAGAATCAAGGGTTGAAGACGGCGCTCATATGTGCAGATAATTTCCGTCCAGGTGCGTTAGTTCAATTAAAACAATTAGCCGAACCTTACGGAGTTCCCGTATATGGAGATCCCCAAAAGGATCCCGTGAAGGTAGTCAAGGAGGGCATTGAATACTTTACTAAAGGAAAATTCGATATGATAATTGTAGATACTGCGGGAAGGCATAAGGAAGAAGCGGCACTAATAAATGAGATGAAGGCTCTCGCTAAAGCCATAACGCCAGATGAAGTTATGCTTGTAATCGATGCTACGATGGGTAAACAAGCTGGAGTTCAAGCGCTACACTTCCATAAGGCTACGCCCATAGGCTCTATCTTCCTTACTAAGCTTGATGGTGCAGCTAAGGGAGGCGGTGCACTTGCTGCGATAGTCGCAACGGGCGCGAAGATCAAGTTCATAGGAGTAGGTGAGAAGGTAGAGGAAATAGAAGTCTTTGAACCTACAGCCTTTGTTAATAGGCTTTTAGGAATGGGGGATTTACGTGCGCTTGTCGATAAAATTAGGGCTTACAAAGCGCTGGAGAAGGATAGAATTGAAAGGATACTTAGCGGTAAATTTACGTTGCTGGACTTTAAAGAACAGTTAAGAGCTATGCGAAAGATGGGGCCTTTAAGTAAGATCCTGGAGCTATTGCCGGGCGGGCTAGCATTTAAGGTGAGTAGCGCCGAACTACAGTTAACAGAGACTAAAATTAAGAAGTGGATGGCTGCATTAGACTCCATGACCGAGGAGGAGCTGTTAAGTCCAAGCATCATAGATAGGTCCCGCATAAGGAGAATAGCTAAAGGAGCGGGAGTGACTACCAAGGATATTAAAGATCTGCTTACAACATACAATCTAATAAAAAAGCAGTTGAAAAGGGTCTCTAAAAGACGATTTAAATATATGCAGTCTTTCTTTGGAGTGTAGACGTGAGACGCAATATAGTCATCCTAGTAACTAATTTAGAGAAGCTAATATTGAACGAATCTCTTGTTGCAAGAACCATAGTGGGAGGACTGCTTATATCGCATGACATTAGGCGGGACACTTGTTTAATCTTTCACTTAATGAATGAAGAGTACTCCATGATTTTCAGGGGTGCGAGCTTGAGGAGAATATATCCCGACGAAAGCTCGTTAGGGGGTGTGCTGAGAAAAACCTTTAGGGCGATCAGGTCCTCACGTCACAAATCATCCCCTCATACAGGCGTTATTGTGCTGAAAAGAGGCTTTAATGATCTTGTTAAGGAGTGTCATGGTGCTAAGTACTGGGTGGCGAATACTGGTGAAGATCCGCTAAAGATAGATCTCGCGGCAGAATCAATAAACGTTTTTATACCTATGGATGTAGATTGCAGCATAGTACAAAAAAGTTTAAGAGAAGCGATATTCAAACCTCTAAAAATCCCGCTAGCTAAGTTTACCATAGATCAAATAGTGGCTGTCGTGCAGTTCCTCATAGACTGGAGGCTGCAGAAACTTGGATGAATTAGACCTAGCTAAACGAATTTTATCGAAGTACCCCCTTTGTAGCAACTGTCTCGGAAGATTATTCGCTTCGCTGGGATATGGTCTGAGCAATAGGGATAGAGGTGTAGCTATAAAGACCCTTTTACTGATGAAAGCATACAATGTCGCCACAGGATCAGTAGACGTTGAAACGGTATTACTCCTAACAAAGAGTGGATTTGAGCCCGCCATAAAGCTATTGCGTAACAAGAAATTGGAGGGCTATGAGAGCCTTAAGGCCGAAAAGTGCTATATATGCGAAGACCTCCTTGAGAGCTCAGAGTTTCTAAAGGCTGTTGTCGGAAAAATACTGGATAAAGTTAAGGAATACGAGTTTGAGAGTTTTCTCGTAGGGACGCAGGTAGATGCTGAGATTCTTGAAAGAGAGGAAAGGATAGTTTCAGAGTTCGGTATCCCATTTTCTGAAAGTATAAAGAAGGAGATTAATCGAGAGTTGGGGAAAAAACTGCAGGAGGCTATAGGTCGCGACGTAAACTATCGAAATCCCGATTTAACAATTTTAGTACATTTTCCTCAAGGGGAGTTTTCTCTCGACGTTAAACCTCTCTTCATTTATGGGAGGTATAGAAAACTCATGAGAGGGCTGTCCCAAAGTGCAGGAAGACTTCACGTTAAAGCGAACGTTAAGGCTAAGCCCAGCGTTGAGGAGTTCATCGGACGACCCTTGCTAAAGCTTACAGAGGCTGAGATGGTAAGGCTACATGGAGCTGGTAGAGAAGATGTAGACGTGCTCATGCTCGGAAATGGAAGACCGTTCGTAGCAGAGGTCGTTAAGCCGAAAAAACGCAATATTGAATTAGAAAGAGTTAAGGAGATGATCAGAGAATACAGTAAGGGAGCGATCGAAGTAGAAGATCTGAGGTTTACTGACAGAAAGACTATCGCTAAACTTAAGGCATTATCACAGCACACCACTAAGCTCTATAGGGCGGTAGTAACGTTCGAAAACGAAGTTGCTGAGAGTCAATTAAATTTAGTTGAAGAGGTCTTTAGGAATAAGGTAATAAAGCAACGAACACCTTTGAGAGTTCTACGTAGGCGTGCGGATAAAGTGCGGTCGAAAATTGTATATGAAGTTAAGGCAAGAAAGCTATCTAATGGAAAGGTTGAGTTTCTGATAAAGTGTCAAGGAGGTCTATACGTGAAGGAACTCATAACAGGGGACGAAGGCAGAACAAAGCCCAGTATAGCAGAGGTCTTGGAAAATAAACCTATAGAAATAGTTCTAGACGTCCTCTACATAGAGGAGTTCGGCGAAGATATAGTTCCGAGAGGTTGTTGAGCACCTTTGTAAGGCATTATGTGATCCTTAGTGGTTATTATCTTCTTTATTTTCCCGCCAACTTTGACAGCTATAATGTAAGCCCTCCCTCTAATTTCAATAATCTTACCTACCTTGCCTTGGTATCTCCGGTGAGGAGCCGTTTTTATATAGTTTGGTGAGATGTCTATGTGTACTAAATCGCCTACTTTATACTCGTAGAGTAGGCGGCCCAATCCTCTGAAACCTTTCTCTCTTAGACGCTTCCTTAAAAGCTTTCGTGATTTGTATCGATATCCGTGGGTTCTCTTAACCACTCACTCTCCCTCCTCTTTTTCCACAGGTCGTACTATTTAATGATTTCGTCGCGGGATGAGTCAACCTCTCATGTAACATTCAGTTCCTGTCGAGAGACAGGGGTATTTATATGTCTAGTTCCTCGAAAAATGGCCTGTGAGAAATAGAGCAGTCCTCTTTGCAACCAAGGTAAGGCAGAATTAGAATAGCCTCGAAATGGTTTTATAGTTGATGTTAAAAAGAGAATGCAGAGGAGCTGATGGTGAATGATAAAGGTCATCGAAGAGGAATTGCTAACACTTCCCGAAGTTAAGCGACTACTGCAAGAGAAAGCTAAAAGAATGGAGCTTAGTAGCACAGAGCAATTGACATTAGACTACGCTACTAAATTCAGCAAGCTTGAGGCCGAAGATGCTAAAACGCTATTAGAAAAGCTCCTTGAATTTGGCATGAAGAAGGAAACTGCAGTACAGATAGTTAACATACTTCCAGAAAATGAAGAGGAGCTTCGTACACTGCTTATGATGGAGGAGAAATTCTTTTCAGGTGAGGAGCTTAAAGCCATGATAGAGCTAATTGGTAAATTTAGGCTAAAGAGCTCTTCATGAAAACACTTATAGATAAATTTCTATTTAAATTCACTATAAAATGTGAGGGTTCATTAATGAAGCCTTTCCCGCGTAAGCCTCTATATTACGAAGAGTACGCGTATATTCTCGACTATCTACCCCATGGATACTACACCTCGGAGAGGATATTCGTTAAGGGTCCTGTAGCCCAGGCTCTAGGTGAACAGTATTTTATGTTGCTTGAACTGGTACCCTTCCAGGGAGTTCCCATACAGCTATTAGAGAGGGTGTATATAGGTAGAAAGGAGATAAGCCTCAAGATTCAGAGGGTTTCACGAAGGTTAAGGTACGACGATTTAACTCTTAGGGCTAAAGATATGCTTGAAAAGGCGGTAGAAATAATTGTTGTGAATAGAGAGAAGGATTTTATCGATTTCTTCAACAGGGCTCATCCGCTCACTCCTAAAATGCATAGCCTGGAACTTTTAAGAGGAATAGGAAAGAAGACTCTATGGAAGATCCTTGAGGAACGAAGAAAGAAGCCTTTTGAAAGCTTCGAAGAACTGCAGGAGAGGGTAAAGTTACCCGACCCTAAGAAGCTGATTATAAAGCGTATTCTTGAAGAGATAATAGACGAGCGCGAAAAATATCACATTTTCACGATCCCTTACCGCTAACCACCGCGTACTCTCATAATCTTCTTTCTCCCCATAACATCCCATACTTCTACTTCAGTTCCTGAGGAGAGACGAGATCTGATCTCCTCCTCGACGGGCATGGGGACCTCATAGACTTCATATGTTCCCAGATCCATCAACTGTACGGTGTTTTCGAAAACAGCTATTACTTGGGCGAGTTTTTTAGATACCTCCGGAACTTCTACTCTAGAATCTGTAGGAACCACTATACTGCGCTTAACGTTATCAAATAGTCCTATGGCGACAATCCTTGCTTTTGCGGAGCCGTGTTTACCAGGCTTAGATTTTTCTACCTCAACGACCCTGCAAGGCTCTCCATCTATAACGATGAAAGAGCCTGTTTTTATGCCTCCAGCCTCAACTGGGCGCGTGGACATGTTCTCACCGCACGAAAATTTCTTTAAACTATTTTCCGTCCCCTTTTAATATAAGTTTCTCCCCACCAACATATAGTGAAGATATGAGCCGCGAAGGGGGTTAAACCCGCTTTTCTATAGCAAAGCTTTTTACCAGTATCATGGTTATGCTCATGGACCTATCCGGGAGACGGTAGGGATCAAAAGTGAGTGTCATCGAGGTAGAGGATTTTAGCTTTAAGTATGAGGGTTCAGATTTTTGGGCAGTAAAAAACATAAATTTTAAGCTGGAAGAAGGCGAATTAGTGCTAATTACGGGGCCTTCGGGCTGTGGTAAGAGTACTCTCTGCCGAGCATTTAATGGTCTAATACCTCACTTCTACAGTGGGGAGTATAGGGGCAGTGTAAGAGTTTTAGGACATGAGGTTAAAGAAACTCCTACCTATGAGCTTGCCCGCTTTGTAAGCATGGTTTTTCAAAACCCCGAAAACCAGCTCTTCGCCTCAACAGTAGAAAGGGAGATAGCTTTTGGATTAGAGAACCTTGGTTTGTCTCGAGACGAGATACGAGAGAGGCTTGAAGAGGTGCTTGAAATAATAGGTATTCGGGATCTGAGAAAGAGAGCGCCTTTTGAGCTCTCAGGTGGTCAACAACAGAAAGTTGCTATAGCCTCAGTAATAGCTATGAGACCTAAAATACTGATTATGGACGAACCAACAGCGAATCTCGATCCCGTAAGCGCACTCGAAGTATTTCAACTTCTATTAAAGTTGCGAAGGGAACTTAGTATGACAATAATAGTAGTTGAGCATAGACTTGAGCTAATTTCATCGTTTGTGGACAGAATAATTGTAATGAATAGTGGACAGATAGTGCTTGATGGAAGTCCGAGGCAGATTCTAGTCCTCCCGGAGGTGCAAAGAATAGGGATTGGAGTCCCGAAAATCGTGCTCCTATGTAAAAGGCTTCGTGAAAAAGGTGTGAATATCCCATCGCTTCCACTTACACCAGAGGAATTTGCGGAGGAGGTGAACAGGTATCGAACAAGGCAAAGTTATTGAAATAAGGGACTTATACTTCACCTACGACGGTGTGCAGTACGTTTTGAACGGCGTAAACCTTTCGGTAAGGAGCGGTGAGAAGATAGCAATTATGGGGGAAAATGGTGCTGGGAAAACTACCTTAATAAAGCATATCAATGGTCTTCTCAAACCTACGAGGGGCGAGGTAAAAGTCCTTGGCTACGACACGAAGAAGACTCCCGTTTCTCTCCTTGCCCGACACGTAGGGCTAGTTCTTCAAAACCCTGATCACCAACTTTTCGCGGAGACCGTTGAAGAGGAAATAGCTTTTGCTCTCAGAAATTTTGGATATCCAAACGATATTGTGAAGAAGAGGGTTGAGTGGGCGCTAAATGTCATGGATTTGGCACGGTACAGGAGGACGTCACCTTTTCTCTTAAGCGGTGGGGAAAGAAAGCGTGTAGCAATAGCTTCAATACTAAGCTACGACCCAGAGATAGTGATATTTGATGAGCCTACAACCGGGCAGGACTACCTTCAAAAGCAAAAAATAGCACAAATTCTGAATCTACTATCCCTACAGGGGAAGACTATAATTGTGGTTACTCATGACATAGAGTTCGCGGCAGAGAACTTTGAAAGAATAGTAGTATTATCGCGGGGAACGATAGTCGCTGATGGAAGACCTGAGGACGTGTTCAGCGACATTGATGCTATTCGTAAAGCAAGACTATTACCGCCACAAATAACGGCTTGTGCAATCGAACTTCAGAAGCACTATCCTCAGATCAACGTGAAAACTATAAGTGTAGATGGTCTATGTCAGCAGATCTTAAAGCTGGTTAATCCTTTCCTCTCATCCTAAGGACTTCTGTCCAAGGATTATTCTTTAGAAACGAGGGCACTTCAGCCTCACTGCTTAAATCCGTACCTGAAACTCCTCCTCGCTCAAGTAGACCTATAAGTTTTTCAATATTTTCATTAAGCTTGAGTAGGGAGACGTTTAAGCGAGTCAGGAGGCTTACGAGGTTGTTCAGAACTTCGTCAAGGTCCTTTGATGCTTTGGGGAAAAGAGAGGTTTGTTGCAGCATGCTCAGAAGTCCTACTAGAGGGATGACTTGCTCTTCTCTCAAGCCCTGGGGGGCTGTCTTTAGTCTCTTTCGTGCTGGCGCACCTATAGCTTTTCTGTACTTCCATAATGCCTTGTACACGGTCCTAACAGATATTCCAAGTTTGGCTGCAATTTCCTTTGGTTTAAGGCCAGCGAGGTATTCCCTAACAGCTTTCTTTTCCGTAGCGGTTAGCTCGGTGAGTGCATCGACATTCACAGAAACACCCAATATTCTTTCACTAGACCGTACTTATGAATATTCCTAATCCAATATAGGCTCGCCTATTCCGATGCTTATCTCGGTGGAGAAGATCCAGGATTCCCCTTTAAATAATAGGTGAGGTATGCAATGGACTCTCCTGGAATCTGAGTCGAGGAAGCCTACTCCCTCAACTTTTTCCAGAAAACCTCCTCCCGCCAGAAGTCTCAGAGACCTAAACATTCTTCTTTCTTCACTCTGTGATAATGCCAATGCACCATATACCTTAAATTTGTCCAGAAGGGGGTATATGAAGAGCGTAAAGGGAAGCCTGGCTAGGGCTGATGTAATCTTTGAGAGAGACCCTTTGTCCCTAACATAAAATACGAAGAGTTTTGGAAGAGCTTTATAGTTGAGTTTCAGTTCGACTATATTTCTTGTGATGAGGGTTCTAACGTGTCTTCTATAGTGATATAGGGCGAGGTTTGGATGTATCTTAAGCAACTCAGCGATTTTCTTAATGGGTGTAAAAATGTCCTTCTCGAGTTCCTTAACTATAAAAGCATCAGTTTCATCTAAGCGGCTAGGGGGCTGTATTCGAAGCAGATTTTCGCGAAGCTCCCAGTAATCCAGTTTTGAGTCGAATTCTCGCCAGTTAAAGCCTAAGCCGCCATAGGAGGGTATAAGAACATCTGGTTCAGGTATCCAGTAAACCGGATTGTAGGCCCGCGAAACTTCTAGAACACCACCTTTTTCTTTAAGAATACCGGTGTACTTTGATAGAAAAACGTTTGGAAATGCATAAAGTGCGAGCGAGTAATAGCCTACAGCTCCCTCAATGCCTACTATCGATATGAGGTATGGTAAGATAAGATTAGAGGGAGGGGTTTTTGCAAAAACAACGACTGGTTGTAAGTCAAGTGCAAAGTAATTGGGACAAGCTCTTATTTTTCCTTCCTTCCTTAGAGCCCTAACACGAGAGTAAAGAGTAGTCCTAGGAACACCAACTTTTTCAGCAATACGTTTAACATTAGGTTCTCCCCAGCACAGTTCCCTTAAAGCGTGAATCATTAAACTGTCAAATCTCATTCGTTCTTACCCGCCCGAGCATACAGAAAATATTTGTGAACGAGTATAAAAATATTAATCAGAAAGGGGTGTACGCTTACATTCTTATAAATTCTTGTGCCTTAGGAATCCTTAAGGGAAGACCCTTTCGCTTCCTTATTTCTAACACAAGGTTCTCTAGCATAGATTCTGGCACAGGAGCCCATCTACTGAATTGAGTGCTCCAGAAGGCCTTACCCTGCGTGGAGCTTCTCATCTCATCCGCTAGTCCAAAAGTTTCTGATACAGGTATTTCGCCGGTAACGTGCATTAGCATGCCAGTTTGTCTCATGTTTAACACTTTACCTCTTCTCCTAGTTAGTACGTTTAAAGCTCCACTGAGTTGCTCCGCTGGAACCTTAATGTCTATTTTAAGAATAGGTTCAAGTAGTGTTGGTCGAGCGGATAAAAATGATGCGAAAATGGCATCCTTAGTTGCAGGCATGATCTGTGCAGGTCCTCTGTGAGCTGGATCCTCGTGCACAACAGCGTCATGTAGTATAACTTTGAGTCCTCTAACAGGCTCTTGTGCCAAAGGTCCGGCTTCCATGCTCCATCTGAATCCTGAAACGATTGTTTCTCTAATCTCTCTTAGGTGCTGAATACCTTTTGTACGGTCGACAATTATATTTAAGTTCTCATCAATAGCCCAAATATTTCTAGCGTCATTAGAGTCCCAGTCTGCTTCTTCCCTTAGGATCTTGGCTCTTTCTCTCCAATCTTGTCCGTCGTAGATAATGCCTTTAGCTAGAAGCTCCATGGTGATATTGTCAAGAGGTTCAACGCTAATATACAGTTTATTATGTTTATTCGGAGATTTTCCTTCGATAACAGGACCTTCTTTCCTTACGGTCTCTCGATAACGGACAATGGGTGGCGAGGTTACTACCTCAATTTTACTTCTCTGCTGCAAGTCCCATAGAGCGATTTCTAGGTGTAGGGTGCCCATACCGCTTATAAGGTACTCCCCAGTTTCTTGATTAATATGTACTCTCAGCGTGGGATCCTCGATGGCCATCTTTCGCAAAGTCTCAACAAGCTTAGGTAGATCACTGCTTCTCTTAGGCTCAATAGCTATAGTTACCACGGGCTCGCTAATGTATCTCATCCTTTCAAAAGGTCTCATCTCATCTTTAAACTTCATGTCAACCACTGTTTCGCCGGCTCTTGCTTCGTCGAGTCCTAGTAAGGCCACAATGTTACCTGCGCTAACGAAATCCGTAGCTTCCCTATAGGGGCCCATGTATAGTCCAACTTGCAGAACTTTCCTACCAGTTTTAGCGTTAATTAAGTAGACTTCATCGCCTGGTTTTATAGTACCACTAAATATGCGTCCGGTAGCAACGAGACCTGCGTGAGGATCAGCTATGACCTTGCTAATGGCAATAACTAATGGTCCATCAGGATCACACTCAAGCATTGCTCGTCCAATTTCGCTGTCCAGATCGCCATGCCAGATCTTGGGTACCCTATATCTTTGTGCCTCGACAGGATTAGGAACGTGTTCGATAACCATATCCAGAATTGTAGCGTAGAGCGGGAACTCTTTAGCAAGCTCTTCGTGATATCCTTGCTCGTAAGCATCAACAATGTAGCTGAATTTTATGCCTTCTTCTCGCATTCGCGTGAATGTTAAACCCCACTTGTGGAGAGCACTACCGAAGGCTACTTGCCCTTTTAGAGGGTTAACCTTCCATTTCTCCTTAAATCCGGGCTCGCCGTAAAGCTCGATCAAGTTATTAAAGTCTTTAATTATTTGAACGAATCTTTCTTGAACTTCCCTGGGCTCAAGTCTAAGTTCTTTAATAAGCCTATCAACTTTGTTAATGAACAGAAGTGGTCTAACTCTCTCTTCTAATCCCTGCCTAACCACGGTCTCCGTTTGGGTCATGACGCCCTCAACAGCATCAACTACAACGATTGCTCCATCCATGATACGCAAACTACGGGTTACATGGCCTGTGAAATCAACGTGCCCGGGTGTGTCAACTAGGTTAATTACGTAAGGACGGCCTTTCCACTCGTGAAATAGGCTTATATTGGCCGCCTTAACGGTCATTTGGCGTAGCTGCTCTACTTCAACGTAGTCTAGTGCGAGAGCTTTACCCGCAGTTTTAGGACTTAGTAACCCTGCACCCATTAGCAGGTTATCGCTTAGAGTCGTCTTTCCATGATCTACATGAGCGAGAGTTCCTATATTGCGTACCTGTTCCCGATTTCGCATGATCTTCGCGATATCTGCTACTTGCTTGAATCTAACCATCTTCCAGACACCTCAAAGACGCCTATGCGAATAAATACGCCAGAATATAAATCTTTAGTGTCCATTCGTTTTCATGTGATCGTCCACAAGAAAGTGTCTCTCGTATGCCAAAAGAAGTGTTTATATGCCGTTTGAGACGATTTAAAGCCATCAATTGGGCTAAGAGTTACTTATAGGGCTAGTGGGTTACCGTACTTCTCCTGGAAAAATATTTCTTCTAACCTCTTCCTGGGGCGTGGCGGTGGGGCTTCAGCGGGATAGCCTACTGGCAGCACCGCTACCGGATTCAGGTCCTTAGGAGATCCGATGATCTCTTTAACTCGTTCAGGCTCAAAGGCACCTATCCAACAGGTTCCTAATCCTAGATCTGTAGCTACTAAGACTATGTGCTCTAGTGCTATCATAGTATCTAATGCATGCCAGCGTGGGGAGGTCTTGGGGTCTGAAAGTGCAACTATAACTACGCCTGCGTCTGCTATAAACATCTGGTGATGACATGCTTCTGCAAGCTTCTTTTTCCTTTCAGGATCTGTGACAATGACAAATCTCCATGGCTGCCTATTACCTGCCGAGGGTGCTAAGCGCGCAGCCTCAAGTAATTTCAATAAGATATCTTTCGGTATAGGCTTGGGTTCATATCTCCTTATACTCCTCCTTTGCTGTATTACCTCAAAAACTTTGGACATGTTAGTTAAAGTGGTCTTAGCACTCATAAACTTTATGACAGTCAAAAAGTATGATGAAGGTTCCTTGGACATGGGCTAGGATATTAGAAGTCTTAAAGAAGATAAAGATTGATGAAAGAGCGCTTAGACGGTCAGAGGAGAGGATGGATGCTGTGTGGAGATTGAGGAGCCTGATGTGTTGCATCTTATAGTTGGCGCCCTAATATCCTTCATGGAGAGCACATGTTCCAAAATGTGACGACCCTTCCCGCAGAAGTGCATGAATCCTCCTTCAAACGGTTTAAATGCTCTCTCATTATAGGGGCATAAATCTGGGTAATCCAGAGTATTACAACTTATCCGAGCTTCTGGAGAAATTAAGCAAGCATGAGGTGTGCTTGATAAGCTGACCTTTGCCCAGAAGCAAGAATGAAGGTTTCTATGGGAGCGCCAGGAAATTTCTAAAACAGTTAGGCGTTAGAACAGGTATAATTGTTGGAGCAAGAGTCTTAAGCATTGAGGAGGCCAGGGCCATTTATAGGAAGTGGCTTAAACTATTCAGCTAATTCTCTCCATGTTCGTAGCGGTATCTTAAAAGTGATTAATTAATTCCTACAGCTGCTGAAATTCTATAGCGACAAAGAAAAGGAATTTAATTGTTACAAGCCAGCTATTCTCATAAGCTTTCTTCGAAGCTTTAGCTCAAGAGTCTCAGCTATCTCTCTCTCCTTCTCTATTAGGTTTTCTCTTTCGGGCTGATCTCCTTCTCTCCACTCGCCTGGAGGGGGCGGAATATAATTTCGGTCAAGTCTGTAGAGTTCCGCTTTAGTCTTCTCCTGTTTCTCCATATAAAGTGTCCCAAAAGTATAACTTGCCTTCTTCCCCGGCCATAAGTATAGGCTATAGTCCTCATTCCTGATACTCCAGGAAATGCCAAAGTGTCCTGCGATGGCATAATCTCTCTCCTTCTCCTCTTCTCCGGTCAACAAAGGTAGTAGGCTTTTACCCTGGACCTTAGGAGTAACGCTCCACACACTTCTTTCTAAAGGTATCTGTAGAAAGTCTATTATGGTAACCATTATATCCGGAGTCTGAACAAAAGCTTCAATTCTCTTTCCTGTATCCACTTCTGGGTGTTTTATTAGTAAGACTATTCTGGATAACTCCTCGTAGGGCCATGGTCTTACTTTTCTTATTATACCGTGTTCTCCTAGGGGTTCACCATGGTCGCTCAGCAAAACGATTAGGCTGTTATCCCATAGGTCTAACTCTTTAAGTTTTTCGAAAAATATTCCCATCCACTTATCCACTAGCGTCACTTCTCCAGCGTATTGAGCTCTAATATGCCTTACTTCTCTCTCAGTAAAACTCTCTAAAAGTCCTCCTTTTTCCCCTCCTATAAACGGTTGTATTATTGGCAGGTCGTCATAATCTTTCGGCGCGTAGAGGGAGTAATACTTTTCGGGAGGGTCCCATGGTTCATGAGGGTCAAAGCAGTCAAGCCATAGGAAAAGCCTATCCTTTCTTCCTCTGTTAACTTCCCTTTCTAACCACTCAATGCCTGCCTTAACGACTTTAGCTATGAAATGATCTTCTTCATTTTGCCAATCGTGTCTGTTCCTTAAGTACTGTATGAAGACTTTCTTATCCTTCTCTGTGAAGTAGTTTTTAGGATGCCATTTGGATAGATCCACTTTTATGCTGGGGTCGATTATGTAGGGATCAGCCTCCTGTCCTCGAATGAATTCTACGAAGTCGAAGCCTCTCTCGTAGGCCATTTTAGGTTTATGAAGATGGTAGGTGTCTGTGATGAAAGCCGTAGCGTAATCGCTATCCCATAGGATCTCGGCTAGAGTTACATCTTCGGGTTCTAAATGTTGCCAGCCTCTCCACATAAGAGTGTATCTCCCGGTAAATAGAGCTGTTCGAACAGGTAATGTTGGCAAACCTTCAGCGTAAGCTCTCTCGAAGATCACGCTTTCCTTAGCGAACTCGTCTATATTAGGGGTTTTAATCCAAGGATTACCATAACACCCTAGATGGTCGGGTCTCAAGCTATCCAGCATGATCACTATTACATTCACTTTGAAGCACCTTTACTTCAAGTAGACGAAGAGCCTATTTATTTTTGCTCACACCAGTAACGCTTACTTTATTAATCACTAGCATAGCTATGGAGATGATGTTTCGTGTGAATGATTATAAGTTTGGAGAGATCGTTGTTGAGGGTAAAGTATACAGCAAGGACTTAATACTTTTACCTGGAAGGATAGTTGAGAATTGGTGGCGACGAGAAGGTCATGAATTATGTCTTGACGACCTAAAAGAGGTATTAAAAGAGGACATAGAGGTCCTAGTTGTAGGTACGGGGTACTACGGTTTCATGAAAATATTACCAGAGGTGGAGAGGGAGCTTAAGAAGCAAAATATAAGGTTAATTGCTTGTCCCACGGGAGAGGCGTATAAAGTTTACAATGACCTCGTTGAGAATGGGAAGAGAGTCGCAGGGGCTTTCCACCTGACGTGTTAACTTTAATAGTCAGAGGAGCAAATGAACTTATGGTATGATGAATAAACAGTCGGCCGAACATTGTATGAGGAGCTCGAAGTTTGCTGACCTAATGTAACCTCAGAATTATCGTTAGCAACAGGAGGAGCTAAGTTAAGGTACTAATAAGGTACTGAGGAGGAAGTTCACACCAACTATTAATAATCAAAAGCGAGCACAGATAACCGCTATATAATTAATGAGGCTATATTTGCTATTTTCGGCCACTTTTCTGCTGCTTCTTTTGCTACTGGACCTCTTATTTCTGTTCCTCGAGGTTCACCTTCTGGCGTTATCAGTATAACTGCGTTATCTTCGAACTGGATCCACGTACCATCCGCCCTTCTATAGGGTTTTCGTTGACGCACAACAATTGCATGCATTATCTGTCTTCTAAGCTCTGGCTTGCCTTCCCTTATAGATACTACGACTACATCTCCTACCGCTGCGCCTGGGAGTCTTCTGCGAACGGTCTTCTTCTTTAATACGCCTATCACGCGGCCGGTCTGTCCACCTGAGTTATCCGTTATCTTGACTAAAGTATTAGTAAAAATTGCTGGGGGTATATGGGGTATCCTATCAATACTTGCACCTTTCTTCATCCTCTTTTTCGCCATACACTATCCCCCTACTTCTTTTTACCTAAAACAACAAATGATACAGTTTTCGCTATTGGTCGACATTCCCCTATTATGACTAGGTCTCCTTCTTTAACTTCAATGCAGGGTGGTAGGTGAGCGTGTATCTTCTTCCTCCTCCTTTCATAACGCTTATACTTCTTATCGTAATGAAGGTAGTCATGCCTAATTACGACCGTATTGCGCATTCTCGTGCTCACTACAACTCCCTCTAATATTAGTCCACGCACTGAAAGTCTTCCATGAAATGGACAGTTCGGGTCATCGCATTCCTCTTCTGGAGGAGTTATTCCGGGTATCCCTATGTTTCTCGCAGGCGACATCTATCAATCCCTGTTTAAGCACACACTTTATCGTAAATACTTTTTGTTCTCTAACTCACCAGTATTTTAATCTTTTCTTTATCCGGTCCTCGGGTCTCCCGTAAAGAACTTCCCCATTTACTCTAAGGACTGTTCCGTCAGGGAGGGTGAACCGAAACACACAGATGGATTTAGGTACTTTTTTAATAGCGCCACTTTTCGTACGTATGAAAATCATCTTCATTGTCTCATAAACTACAGTTCCAGAGATCCCTTTTAGGAACTTATTGTTACTCTCAACTACCTCTACTCTTAAACCTATCAGTTCATGTTTCAAAAATTTCTTGGAGTGATCTTCAAGGTGTTCACGCACCTTTTTTCTGCCTTAATTCCTCTTCACGCTGAATAGTTAGAATTCTCGCAATAGCGCGCTTTAACTCACGTATCCTTGATGGGTTCTCAACAGGGCTTCCAGAGGATAGAAGTCCTCTCAATCTCATAAGTTCAAATCTAAGCTCGTAGAGTAGCTTTTCTCTTTCCTCTCTACTCATTTTCCTTATCTCGGAAGCCTTAGGCTTGGGCACCGCTACCACCACCCTGTTCAGTGCTCATCGGAAGGATCTCTATTCTCCCGGGTATTCTCTCTACGGGCTTAGCTATCTTTACCTTTACTCCGTAGACTCCGAGCTTAAGTAGGACTTGGACAGTGGCTTCATCTACCAGGATTTCGCGAGGTCTTCCTGACTTAAACACTATACCATCTCTGAATTTCTCAAAACGTGCGCGTTCGCTTGTAAGTTTTCCACTAATAACTATCTCCGCGCCCAGCGCTCCTGCGCTCATAATTTGTCTTAAGGCCACGAATGCTGCTCTCCTAAATCTTATTCCTCTAGCTATAGCTCTAGCTATCCTGTACGCCATAACCTTTGCGTTAAGCTCCGGATTAGGTATTTGAATGACGTCTATCTGGGGGTTTTCGATACCGAACTTCTTCTCAAGAGTTTGAGCAAGCTCCCTTATTCGGGAACCTCTTCTCCCGATAACTAAGCTGGGTCTTTCCGCATATATAACGATGCGGTTCCCGATGGGGGTTTTCAATAGTTGAACTTCGACGTATCCTGCTCGGCTTAATTCGTGTTCAAGGAACTCATGTATTTCCATTCGTGTTAGTCCTTCTTTAATAAACTGCCTAACTAAATCCATTTGATCACCTTACTACTTTTCCATTAAAGCTATTTCTACGTGAACTAACTGTTGGAAGTAAGGTGTAGCCCTACCAAAGGCACGGGGAATATACTTTCTAATTTTAAGACCTTTATGGGCAGCTGCATGTACTACCCAGAGACGAGTTGTATCGAGCCCTTTATATTCTGCATTGGCCTCTGCGTTCTTTAAGACCTTAAGTATTTCTTTAGCAGCCTTTACAGGCCATCGTCCTGAGGGCCACTTGGTTAATTGTCTTCTATGCGCAACTTTCTTATGGAAACGGCGGAACGGTATGGGACGACGCATGTTTATAACATTCTCGAGTAACTTTTCGGCATCCTCTACCTTCAAACCCTTAATACACCTACAGATCTCTACTGCATGCTTCCATGAGATCCTTAGATCGCGTCCACTAGCTATCGCAGTTCGCATAGGATCTAGGTCCTGTGCTGAAAAGTTCCAGCGCCCACCCATTAGACTACCCCGCTCCTCCTTTCAAGCTCCCCTAATCTCTCACTTCACATATTTATTAAGATTATCCGAGTTTTCCTCTCGAGATGGATAGTGATCGCGGAATTCCACCAATTACTTGAGCTCTATCTAGCTTTACTCCTCCAAATCGAGCTTCAATAGAGGAGGAGTGGTAAAGGATTAAAAATGTGTTGTTAGGCTAAATAGGTAAGTATGAAGAGAATTAAAGCTCTGCTTAAGCTTGCACGCATAGACCATGGTATTATGGTTTTACTAGCAATACTAGTTGCTGCATGGGTTTCCTTAAACGGGGATTTCGAGAGGTTCGCTATCAGCTTTCCAATAATAATCATGGGAGGACTTTCAGGATTTTTCGTAGAGGTGGCTACCTTTATCTTCAATGATTATTTTAACATTGAAGAAGATAGGATAAATGCTCCTTATAGACCGCTAGTAATAGGCTTGCTTTCGCTCAGAGAGGCTTTTGCCGCTGGAGTTATGTCCTCGCTTCTAGCCCTCTTACTATCCTTCTCACTGGCCATTAGATGGATGGCGTGGACACAGGCGTTAGTGATATTGGTAGCACTTACACTAGGTATTCTCTATGATGTGGGACTTAAGAAGGTGTTTATATTGAATAACTTGATAGTCTCCTCTCTCACAGCCCTCCCATTCATTTACGGAGCACTGCTCATTCCGTATACTGTACCCTGTACAAAGATCTGGCTTTTCTTCCTCATAGCATTCCTTGCGGCCTTTGGTCGAGAAGTTACCAAAGGTATCTGTGATATGAGAGGAGATTTAAAAGTCAATATAAGGACTTTTGCCACGCTTTATGGAGAAAGTCTTGCAAGTAAAGTAGCGTCTCTCTTCTACCTAGTTGCAGTTGTTCTAACTAGCGTTCTTCTAGTCATCGCTAATCCTAGGGAGCCTTTCTCCTGGCTTTTTTATCCCCTAATACTCCTTACAGACATTATTTTTGCATATTCTGTCTACCTTCTCATTTCGAATGAACCTCAACGTATTGCTGAAAAAGTCAGGAGGATAACGCTGATCGGCATGATTTCAGGCATCATCAGCTTCGCGACGGCTGTTTAGAGCCGTTAAAATACCAAAAACCATATTATACGGTGATGTAGAATATTTTCAGTGAGCTCTCTCTATGAGCACTCAGCGATTTTTAAGTCGGGGCCCCCTCCCTGCCCTGATTTTAGTCGAGAAAAGGTGATGTAATGGGTGCTATTAGAAGACTAGGGAAGGTACTACACGTCACGAAGACGGGGAGGCTATTAGTTAAAGTTGAAAACATGCCTCATCTTTTCGATGATGTTTTTGATGAAAAGTTAAGGCGTGTAGGAAGAGTCTATGATGTTCTTGGACCCACTGTGTCCCCCTACGTATCGGTAGAAATAGAGGATAGCGTATCCCCTGAGTCCTTGGTAGGAAAGGTTCTCTACATAACAGTTCGCGAGAGGAAGGGGAGGGGGAGAAGAAGGAGAGGTAGTAGGTGAAGGCTTTGGAGGAACATGTAGCTATGGAAAGGAAAGACCTTTACGAGGACCAGGAGAGATGTCCCTACTGTGGGAGTGAAAAGGTAATTTTCGATCCCTCTTGTGGGGAGCACGTTTGCATCGAATGCGGCAATGTAATAGGTTATATAATCGACGAGGGGCCTGAATGGAGAAGCTTTACTCCTGAGCAAAGGGCAAAGAGAACTCGAGTAGGCGCTCCTCTCTCCCCGCTCAGACCTGACCAAGGTCTCTCAACTACAATAGACTGGAGAAACAAGGACGGAAGCGGTAATGATCTAAACTTTAGTAAAAGAATTCAGGCGCTGAGACTTAGGAGAACGAATAAGATGTTTAATACAGGGGATGGCAATGAGAAGAATCTCAGAATAGCTTTAGGAGAAATAGAACGCATAGGTTCACAACTAGGTTTGCCAAAGGCTGTGAGGGAAGAGGCAGCAATGCTTTATCGTAAAGCTGCAAGAATGAAGCTAATCAAAGGTAGATCTGTTGAGAGTATGGCTGCTGCATGCATTTATGCTGCGTGTAAAACTAATATCATTCCGAGAAGTCTCGATGAGGTCTCTAAGGTTTCTAAATCAGATAGAAAGGAAATTGCCAGGAGTTTCAGGCTTTTAGTTGGAGAGGGACTTGTACGGAAAGCTCCACCCTCCAGGGCCGTTGACTTTATTCCTAGAATAGTATCTCGTTTAGATCTCTCTATGAGAGTTCAGCAAACAGCAGTTGAAATACTTGAGAAGGCTCGTGCTCTTGGTCTCACAAGCGGTAGAATGCCTGAAGGTCTGGCTGCTGCAGCAGTCTACCTGGCTACGCTCCTTCATGGAGAACGCAGAACTCAGAGAGAAATAGCATCCATAGTAAGTGTTACAGAAGTAACCATAAGGAACAGATTTAAGGAGCTTCTTCAAGGGTTAAATCTTATTGTGAGAGTGTAGTACAAGTGAAAAGATATTAAGAACTTTTATTTTTATTATTCAATGAAGCTCCCTTTCTCTTTTTAATTACTAACATACTCTTCACGGCTTTATGCCAATTATGGGAGCTAGCCATCCTGCTTTTCAACATCTTCGGAACTCAAAATCCATTTAGAGTTCTTCCTTCAATATTTGCTAAAATTCTGGTTCCTAATTACGAGAATATTTAAAATATATATGATGAAAAATGCAAAAGAACAAAAACGAGTGGTAGTGGACTAGACCTATGTAAAACTTAAAAGTTCTCTAAGCCCTTATTATTATGAATTTAGCTTGACGAGACTTCAGGTCCTGAGGAGGCGCGGCCAGTGAGCGAAATTAGTGACATCATTGAGCGTAAGATACTAAGAGTTCTCGAGGAGGCTGGCGACGAGGGCGTTGTGCAGAGGGAGCTCTGGGATATAATAGGCGTAGATAGCAGAAGCGGTGCTAGGATTGTAGCTAGGCTAGAAAAAATGGGTCTTGTTGAGCGCGAAAGAATAATGTATAAGGGTAAAGCAACGTACATTCTTAGGGTTCCTAAAAGAGTCAAAGAGGGCGTGAGGATACCTGCTGAGCTTAGAGAGGTTCCTTGCTTCTCATGTCAGTACTTAGATATATGTGGTGAAGGGGGATCTGTAAACCCTGAAAGGTGTATTAAATTATTAAGATGGCTTGAGAAAAAAGCAGAGGAGATGTACAATGGAGAGGGTTAGAAGTTTCATAGCAGTGGATATACTTGAGCCCTCAATACTTGATAAGATAGAGAGCTTGCAAAGGGATCTAATGTCCTTAGGGGCAACACTGAAGCCCGTTGAGCGAGAGAATATTCACATAACGCTATACTTTCTTGGAGAAATATCCTTAAGCCTAGTAGAGGAGGTAAAAAAGGTCTTAAGAAGCGTGGTTTACGAGCCTTTCACAATAATGCTAGAAGGTTTAGGGGCTTTCCCCTCTCCGGGAAATCCGCGAGTAGTATGGATAGGGGTCTCACGAGGAGCTAAAGAGCTACGTGAAGTATACGAGATGATCATGGCTAAATTGCGCAAGTTAGGCTTTAGGCCTGATCCCCGAGGCTTCTCTCCTCACGTAACTGTAGCAAGGGTAAAGTCTAAGAATAGGGGGCAACTTCCAAGATACATTATGACACATACCTCTCTAGTTTTTGGAAGTATGAGGGTTGAAAGCATAAGGCTCAAAAAGAGTATTCTAACGTCTAGAGGGCCTATATATGAGACCTTGTACGAGAAGATGCTAGGGAAGTGAGGTAGCGATTTCAAGGAAGAACGGTAATCTTTTCACTATAGTGGGAGGATAAGGAGATCATGCTGGGCGTGGAAGAAGTTCTGAAGGAAGTTCTAGTTAAAGTAACTCCACGAAGGGAGGAGTACGAAAAGGTTTGGAGTCTAATTACGAGACTTTGTGATAAGCTAAAAGGAGTAGCTGAGGAACATTCGCTAAAAATCGACGTAGAAATAGAGGGATCTGTTGCAAAGGATACATGGCTAGCAGGTAATAGGGATATCGATATATTCATGCTCTTCCCGAAGTCTCTTCCTGAAGATTTTATCAGGAAATACGGCCTTCTTATAGCAAGAGAGGCCGTAAAACGTGTGGGAGGAAGTTACTACGAAACGTACGCCTATCACCCCTACATAAAGGGGTTAATAGAGGGCTATGAGGTAGATATAGTTCCAGCGTATCGCGTAGAGCCTCACGAAGTCCTAACACCTGTCGACCGCACTCCGTATCACACACGCTATGTTATCAGTAAGCTTACACAGGACATGAAGAATGATGTGAGGCTTTTGAAGCAATTTATGAAAGGCATAGGAGTATACGGCGCAGAAATTAAGGTAGGGGGTTTCTCAGGCTACCTCTGCGAGCTATTGGTAATACACTATGGATCTTTTCTAAACGTCTTACGCAACGCGATGGAATGGAGACCCTGGAGAACTGTCATAGACATTGAGGGTTATTACTCTCAACAAGAGCTACGTCGACTGAGAAAAGTTTTCGGTAACAGTCCTCTGATAATAATAGACCCCGTTGATAAGACTAGGAACGCGGCAGCTGCAGTCTCTCTCCAAAGGCTTTGCGAGTTTAAGGCTGCAGCAAGGATGTTTCTAGAAAACCCTTCCATCGAATTCTTCTTCCCTCCTCCACCTAAACTCTTGAAACCTGAGGACTACGAGAGGTTAAGGTTGAGGAGAGGATCAACTTTCCTAGTAATAGAGATCCCCTGTCCTAAACTTCCTCCGGATATTTTATGGGGGGAGGTTTATCGCTCATTGAGAGGGTTAAGGAGATTACTTGAGAAATATGAGTTCTCTGTTCTCTCGCAGTTAGCATGGAGTGATGAGAAGAGCGTAGTTCTCTTCTTCTATGAAGTGCATAGTGATAAGTTACCTGTGGTTGAAAAACACGTGGGACCCCCCATAGGGGCAGGAGAGCGTGAAGAAAGTTTTCTCAGAAAGTATCTTATTGAGAATGCCGAAGAAGTCTTCGCAGGACCCTTCATTGAAGGAGGAAGTTGGATAGTATTTAAGAGGCGTAAGATAAGCGACCTAAAAACTCTGCTTAGTGAACGTTCCCTGGAAGCCAAACATGGAACGCATATACGGGAGATATTCGCTAAAAAGCAACATCGCGTTTATGTGAACGAGGAGGTAGAGGAAATCCTTAGAAGACATGAGAGAGACGACTTCAACGTAAGGCTTTCCCAGCTACTTTCAGGAACATATTCTTGGCTTAAGGTCGCATGTGAGGAGGTCGTTAATGAGGAGAAGCATGTTGGTAATTGACTTAAATGACATTGGGAAAGTGTTAAGGGATCTCAGTCAAATTCTTGCCTACCCCACGGGGGATCTACAGAGAGCGCTAAAGAACCTAAGTGAGTTAAAGGCCTTGGGCGTGGAGAAGTTAGTGCTAAAGGGCAGGACCTATATCGGTAGATACGGAGTTCTGGGAAAAGGCTGTACAAGCATAGTGATCTTGGGAGTTTTAAAGGATGGTGGAAAGGTAGCGTTAAAAATAAGGCGAGTAGATGCCGATAGGAGGTCTCTTAGAGATGAAGCTGAAAAACTAAAGATGGCGAACAAGGTCGGCGTAGGACCTAAACTAATAGGCTATACGAACGACCTACTAGTAATGGAGTATGTAGAAGGGTATCCAATAATACAACTGGTAAAGGAGGAACGTGAGATAATTAAGAAGGTAGTTAAGGAGGTTATAGCACAATGTAGAAAACTGGATGAAATAGGTCTTGTACATTTAGAGCTGTCTAGACCAAAGGGACATGTGATAATAAGGAAGGGAGACTATAAGCCTTACATAATAGATTTCGAAACGGTTAGCGTGCGCTCGTCTAAGACCAATGTGACGCAAGTTATCTCATATCTTTTCTTTGGAAAGGGTTTTCTTCAGAAAAGGATTAGAGAAGTCTTTAATCTAGAGGAGAGTAAGTTATCGCTATTGCAACAAGCGTTAAAACGGTACAAGAAACGGAGAGATGAGGAAGCGTATCAGAAAATTCTTCAAATATTGTATGCTCAAGATTAGTAGGTCGATGAACGTTAGTAGCGTCAAGAATATATCCCCCTATAACCATATAATGCTACGAAAGCCCCGTGGTGTAGCGGTCAAGCATGGCGGGCTTTGGCCCCGCCGACGCGGGTTCGAATCCCGCCGGGGCTATTACTCTCTATTTCCTTAAAAGCTCCCCTACAGCGTGACTTATTTCAGGAAGTATCACCTGATCTAGTGCTAATTGTACTGCGTCTATACTTCCTGGCATTACAAAGACTAAACAGGTCTTATTGTTGATGCTGACTACGTACGCTGAGGCTCTTGAAAGCCACGCTAAGCTACCATGCTTCAGAAACGTTAAGTATCGGAATAATTCTCCGAATCCTGGTATTCTTCGATAAGCTACTTTTTCTAACGTATCTACACTTATATCTCGAGGGCTTAGTCCAGTCCCCCCAGTTATGAGTACTGTGTGACATCCTTTTCTACAAGCTTTTTTCAGGGCTTTCATCAGGAGGCTCTCGTTATTGGGAACTATAGTTTTGTAGATAACCTTATGGCCCTTTTCAAGTATTTTTCCCTCAATTAGGGAGGTTAACGTATCTATTCTTTTGCCTTCAAAAACTTTATCACTCGTTATTATGATGCCGAAAAGGACGGGTTTCACCGTATGAGTCTCATGTTCATGCATTTTGCTCATGCTCCTCCTCGCCTTAAATGCTTTCACTACTATTTAAGCAAACCTGGATACTTATCTCTAGAAGGTTCAAAGATAACGTTCATGTGGACAAGGTGATCTTCTACAGCTTTTTCCGAGTAAAAGTGAGAAGAACACCGGGCATAAGACCCGGCTAAATTGTATATAGCGGGGGGTGGATTTGAACCACCGACCTCCGGGTTATGAGCCCGGCCTTACCAGAGACCCCTTGCGG
>Ga0190367_1000357_pt1 | contig 34216 bp, 36 predicted proteins | sample 4872181011_MG_FD_171838 | JGI IMG/M metagenome (GOLD analysis project Ga0190367, IMG submission 171838) | Hydrothermal vent microbial mat bacterial communities from Southern Trench, Guaymas Basin, Mexico - 4872-18-10-11_MG | ecosystem: Environmental > Aquatic > Marine > Hydrothermal vents >...
TAAGAGACAGTAAAGGCAATAGATACCTGAGAAGTAGAGTACTTGAACTCTATAGTGAGAATGCTGAGTTAAGAAGAGCCTATGAGAAGGAAGCCTACGATTTAACAAGGAGAATCTTGACAAAGCTCGGATTAACAGGAAACATACTAAAATATAAGCTGACTTCCTACTACTTGTAAATTAGCCTACCTTTCTTTATTTCAATTCATTCTATCTTTACTAAGAAGAGTATTAAAAATAAAGAGTAAAAGATGTAGTTTTCTTCTTACAATTTTGATTCTAGGAATAGCTGGTATGCTCTTACCAGCACTGATTTAGCTGCATTAAGTACTTCTAGTGGATGCTGGTCAGCCTCAGGCTTTACCTCAAAGCTTACTGCACCTTTATACTTAATGTCGTGTAGTACTGCTAGGAGTCTTGCAACCTCTTTCTCTGTGTTAAGTGCCCCTGGCCTGTAGAATCCTGGATGCCAGTCGTAGAGTTTGTCTTCTACCTTCTTAGTACAGCCCATGTGTATGTGGCCTATGTAGTCGGGATATGATTTGAGTATTTCTGGCTCCTCATTTAAGAGTGGGCCGTGGCTTAGATCCCACATTAGGTAAACGTTCTTGTATGATGCTCTAACCTTGTCGATTATCTTTACTGCTTCAGGTAGAGGTCCTACGAGCCTCTTCTTATCCCACGCATAATCGAATGTTTCTAGGAACACAGGCATGTTATACTTTGATGCAGCTTCAGCTATTGCCTTTAATGTCTTTACTAGTGCGCTTATAGCTTTCTCCTTCTTATCCTCTGGAACTACTGGGCCGGAGCATAATGCTACAGCACTCATATCTCTCTTTCCAGCTATTATTGTCTCCCTAACTAGAACTTCCTCGGCTTTCTTTCTCTCAGCCTCGTCTAAGGCGTTAGGATTATACTTTTGAACTAGAACCTCTGGTTGTAATGCTCTAGCAAACTCCTTATCAGCTTTTATAGCGGCTATTTTACTCCACTCTTCATCACCTATATAGCCCACCTCTAATAATTCGAAGAATGGATCCTCAATGATTACCTTTAGCTTCTCCGCAGCATCCTTATCGCTCTTTATGAGCTCCGGGAAGATCATGAATGCTACTATTCCTATTTTGAATGGAAACTTTGCCACTACTTCGATTCCTTTAACCTTAGCGTACGCGTAGAACATAACATCAACCCCATTACAGCTAGTAACGGCTAGTATAAAATAAGACTTACTTATATCACTTAATTCGGCTTCCCTATATTACCTTAGGTAGTAAGGAACGTAATGTCCGTATACCTATTCTTAACATTTCCTCATATGATGGTTTAGGTATTGCCTCAATACTCACATAGTCGTTGTATCCTACCCTTAGTAGTCTGTAAAGTATTCTTTCCCAGTCAAGCATACCCATACCAGGAGCCAATCTATTGTTTTCAGCAACATGAACGTATCCTATGTGACCATCAGCTTTTAATATAGCATCATATGGACTAACATCCTCGATAGTCATATGGTATGTGTCATACAAGAGTTTAAGCCTCTTATACTCCTTGATTAATGGGAGTGCTTCATCTATAGTGTTTATTATGTCTGTTTCATACCTATTTATCGGTTCAAGGAGAAATATTGTTCCATTATTCTCTGTTTTCTCAAGAACCACCCTTATACTCTCCTTTAACAATTGAATTACATCGTTTAGTTGTCTTCCTTCACTCTTTCCTCTCGCTAAACCTATAACAACTTTATTTGATCCTTCAATTGTTGAAGCTATTTCGGAATATTTTATGAAGAATTCTATGGATTTTCCTCTAACCTCTTTAGAGGGATGGGTTAAGCTTAAGCCGTAATTAACGTAGGAGAGGCCGGTTGATATGGCTGAAAGTTCAAGCCCATAATTCTTCAAGTTCTTAGAAAGCTTGGTAACATCTACTTTGAAAGGGTCAGGTATATTAATTTCTATACCGTCAAAACCTAGTCTGTGCATTAAATCTAAAACTTCAAGTAATGGGGCTCTCACTGCTGCTTTGAAGGTCGTCTCCTCAACAAGAGCATACACTGCTGCTATTTTCAAAACATTAACACCTCGTAGCTATTATGTAAAAATAAGTTAAAGATGCAGGAAATTATAAAAAGCAATAGTACCCTTACTTTACTTGTTCGATCGGTCCAACTCCTTCTTCAGGCTTATTGTACTGGTAGTCCTTGGGGTCAATCCATGTTCTTGGTACTTTTCCTGGTGGGAAGGTCTTCTTAAGCCACTCTACGAATTCTATAACTCTCTTTATTACTGTCTCAATTATCGCTCTTCCCTTCTCTGGGTCTGCTTTTGAAGCCCAGCCTACGAAGCCCTTCGGGTAGTAGTATAGTTCTGGTAGGTGGCTTACATCGTACCAGTTGAATGGCTTGTCTGGGAATACGTTACCAGCAGCATTCACCCATTTGCCTGGTATTACTCTAACTACTCCCCAGTCACCCTCTTTCTTTAAGGTTTCAGCGTCGACTAGCTCTGGTGCTACATACCATGTTACGCTCGTCTCAACTTCATCAGCGTGTATGAACGGTTTCTCGAGTTTAACTCCGGGTGCTATCTCCTCTCCTGTACCAGCCTTTCTTAATAGGTCTTGTACCCAAGCCCACCAGCTTGTCACCATTATTAATGCATGGACTTGCTTTTCGATTATAGCTACATCCTTGGCTATTGGGAGTACGTATTCTTGTCCATGACTATTCCATACGATTATCTTTTTGAATCCAGCATTAGAGAGCCATCTAATTACATCAGATACATACTCTATTAATGTGGTTGCCCTTATTGGTACAGTTCCTGGAAGGCCATAGTGGTGACTTGGGTGGCTACCATAAATTATTGGTGGCGCTACTGTTACTCCAGTCTCGTATGCTACTCGCTCAACTATACTTGTGCCTATGATTGTATCCTCACCTAATGGTGCAAAGGGTCCATGATTCTCTATTGAACCCACAGGTAAGAATACTATATCTGTTTCCTTCAGTCTCTCCTCAAGTTCCTTACGATTCATTTGGTCAAGATAGATTTTCTTACCGAACTTATTGAGGACAGGTTTACCCCATCTTTCACTAAGAGGTTTGAGTGAAGACAAGGCTATTACCCCGGTAGATTTGAAATTTTTTAACCAATAGGAACATTACACTATGAGTAAAAATACTTTTAGATCGTAATCTATAATCGTAACTTACAATACAGAGGATGACGTAATATTATTTAGCTTTGAGAAGGAGATAAGTGGAAGAAGAACATTAAAATAAATATAATAAAATTAGTTTTTTATATTATTGCCTTCTCAGTCTTCTTATCGAATATATGTATCTTATCCATATCCAGCTTAAGCCATATGTCTTGTCCCGGCTTCAACACTATGTCTGGTGGCGCAATTACCTTGTATACCTTATCCCCTATCTTAACGTTTACTATTATGTCTCTACCTAAGGGTTCAATAACGTAAACCTTAGCTTTAATGGTGTTCTTTTCAGGTTTAATGAGGATTTTTACATGCTCTGGTCTGAAGCCTAGTATTATTCTCGACGTCTTCATGCCTTTCTTTACTAGTTCACCAAGTTCTAAGCCTAATGAGAGCTTGAACTCATTAGTTACGAATAGGTAGTCATTTGGTTCTTCAACTAAGGAGCCTTCAACAAAGTTCATCGGTGGCGCCCCTATGAATCCTGCTACGAATAAGTTTGACGGTTTACCATATAATTCGTCGGGTGTACCATACTGTTGTAATCTACCTGCATTCAATACTGCTATACGGTCAGCCATAGACATTGCTTCAACCTGGTCATGAGTAACATAAATTGTTGTTATACCTAGCTCTTTTTGTAATCGCTTAAGCTCAGCTCTCATAAAAACCCTTAGTTTTGCATCGAGGTTGCTTAAAGGCTCATCCATAAGGAAGAGATCCGGCTCCTTAGCTAGAGCTCTAGCTAGTGCAACTCTCTGTTTTTGTCCTCCTGAGAGCTGTGCAGGTTTTCTATCTAGTAGTTCATCTATTCTTAGAAGTTTAGCTACTTCCTTAACCTTCTTGTCTATTACATTCTTTGGTGCCTTCTTAAGCTTCAACGGGAATGCTATATTGTCATATACTGACAAGTGTGGATAGAGAGCATAGCTTTGGAAGACCATACCTATATTTCTATCCTTTGGCGGCCAGTTGGTTACATCAACTTCGTCGAAGTATATTTTACCTTTGGTTGGCTTGTAGATACCAGCTATCATGAGTAGTGTTGTTGTCTTACCACATCCACTTGGACCTAGCAGTGCTACGAATTCTCTATCCTTTATTTCAAGATTTAATTGATCAACTGCTTTAACTTTACCGAAGTATTTACATAGGTTAATTAGTCTTACACTGACCATTATCCTAACCCCCCACTAACTATTTAAAAATTTAGCTTTCTGAAATAAAAATTTCATGTAAGAGAAAGTATGTGTGGAGTTTTTATTCAGCATTTAACCTTTAACACCTCCAACATATATCCTTAACAGCACCTTCTGTGATACACTAAAGAATATCAATGTAGGTATAGTATAGAACAAACCAATCGCCGCTAGCATACCCCAGTCTATGAACTTAAACTCACCTATTAAGTGGTAGATTAGCACTGGTAATGTATAATACGTCTCGTCTTTAACGTATGTGAATACTAGTAGGAATTCTGACCATCCTGAAAGGAACGAGAATATTGCTATTGCTCCAACACCAGGTAATATTAGTGGTAGTATTACTCTTCTCCATGCTGTCAGTCTTGAACAGCCATCTACTAGTGCTGCCCACTCTATGTCCCACGGTATCGAATCGAAGAAGCCTTTGATAATCCATGAAGCCATTGGGCACTCTAACCCAGCCTTAATTAATATTATACCCATAAGCGTTATTATCCCCTTACCATATAGTCCTAGTTTATTGAGTATGATGAACATTGCTATTAACAGTATTATTGCTGGAAATGCATGCAATGCTATAATGAACTCCATTAGTGTTGTTCTTCCTTTAAACTCCATTCTTGAGAGAGCATAACCACCCAGTGTACTAATGAATACTACTAATCCCGAAGTACCTAAGGCAAGGAACAGTGTGTTTATCGTTATTGGCCAAATGTTAGGATACTCCTTTAGACCCATCTTTATAGGTGCCCATAAGAATCTCCAATTGTTTATAGTAAAGTTTGATGGGACAATACCTAAAATCACTCTGCCACTAAAGCTTTGGGATATTAACCATAAATACATACACCATATTGGTATTAATGGTATAACTGCTACCAGTATTACAACAATATACTTTAATATTGTGTGTAATATGTAGCCTCTTCCAGCCTTCATTTTCTTCTCCTTAACGCTCATCATGCTACACCTCCACCCTACTTGGTGCCATAAGTCTTTTAAATCCGAAAACTCTGAAGTATATCATTATCAGTATGATGCCTATTACCACAAGCACCATTGATATGGCTGCTGCATAGCCATACTGATATTCTGCGAAAGCTTTAGTGTATGAGTAGAGAGACCAAACCATTACTCCAGCGGCTCTAGCCACACCTGCATAGCCTCCTCCGCCACCAGCACCCCATATCATCAGTATATACTCATATGATGCCATTAGACTAAGGGTCTGCCACGCTGTTACGAATAGTATAGGCCACTTAAGCAGAGGTATTATTACTCGTCTCACGACTTGGAAATCTGTAGCACCATCAACTAAAGCCGCATTTATTAGATCTGGCGGTATAGACTTAATTGCAGCAGTATATATTATCATACCAAAGCTAGCACCAACATAGCCGTTAACTATAACTAGTAATAGTTGAGCATATGGTTTATCAAGTAACCAACTGCTAGGAAGCCATGATTTAGGTACACCAGCTAGCATTAACAGTTTATTAAGCATTCCAGCCGTAGGGTCAATAAACCATATCCATAGTAGTGCATAGATTATTCCAGGTGTTATTCTTGGCAATAGCCATGACAATCTTAATATCATTGACAGGATCTCATTCTTCACCAAGTATGCTATGGCCACCGACATTATAAGAGCGTAAACCACATTTATTGAAAGAACACTTGCAACATAGAACACAGTGATCTTTAGAACTTCCGGTATGTACGGGTCTTCGACTAAGAAAATTTTCTCAAAGTTCTCTAAAGTATATTTCACATTAAACTTAAGCAGATTCTTTATACTAAGGTCTGTGAAGCTTAAGTAGATTGTTAGTATTACTGGAGATATCCATGAAAAACAAATGAATATTAGCATTGGCAGTAGGAAGAGGAATGGCAAAATTTTTTTTCTCCTAGAAGCCTTTGATGCCTCACTAGATGAGCTATCTGCATTCTTTTCATGACCTCTTCTAATTAATGGCATATTGTTAGTCACCCTTAGAGGGTGCAATTATCATTTTAATGTATGTGTCTGAGACTTATAAACCATATTTGGTTATGATGAATGAGAAAAAAGATTTTTATTGTTCAGTTCCTTATACTTATTATATTTCTACTCTTTAATTATTAGTTGGTCTCCTAGCTCTTTTTGTAAAGCTGATACCATTTCATTTAATGCTTGTTCTGGTGTTGCCTCACCCTTTTCTACTTTAGCTATTGCTGTTATCCATGCGTCCTTGTAAACTCCGAACTTTAGGTGTATTGGCTCAAATGATGTATACTCTAGCATGTATGCTACTTCGCCGTGGAACTTTGACTTCTTGTAGTATGGGTGCTCAACTGTTGTTGATCTTACTGGTAGGTGACCACTGTCTATTGCGTGTTTAGCGTCTAGTGGTGCTGATGTGGCTAGTGCTATTAGTACGAAGGCTAGTTCTGGATACTTTGACTGTGATGTTACATAGTATAGGTATGGGCTTGATAGCGTCATTGGTTTGAATCCTGATTCTGGTGCAGGTACTAGTGCGAAGCCTAGGTTCTCCCATTCATAGCTTTCCGGTAGCTTACCTAGTTTTTCATGGTATGCTACTCTCTGCCATTCAGCCCAGTGCCATGTTCCACCAAACCAGAATAGTACACGACCGTTAACGAAGTCTACGTGTATCTTTCTCCATGGAGTACCTATCATTGTTGGTGGTAGTACTTTCTCTTCCTGGGCCATCTTATGTAACATCTTCAACATCTTCAACATAGCTGATTTAACTAGTACTAGTTTGCTGGTTTCTGGATCTTGTAATACACCACCGTACTGGTAGTACAATATCTCAAATGGCGTACCTCCGAAGTTTGGTCTATGGTAGAAGCCCCATTGCACTAAACCTTTGGCCATAGCCTCCTTAGCTACCTTAATTAAGTCTAATAGTGTTACTTCTCCCTTTCTTATTTTCTCTGGTAAAGCGTTAATCTCTTCTTCGCTCCAACCTAGCTTTCTTAGTACGTCTTTTCTAAAGTATAGTGGTCTTGCCTCAGTATCTTGTGGTAGAGCCCAAATCTTATCTTTATATTTTACAGCTTTCCATAATGTTGGGTAAACGTCTTCTACAAGGGTCCAGTACTTCTTAACGTAATCATCAAGTGATATTACATAGCCTCCTTCAACTAGTGTAGCTAGATCCTTCATTGCAATAATGTCAGGTGCTTCACCAGCAGCGAATGCTGCGGTAAGTTTCTCTAAGTAACCTCCTCTAAAGAATTGTTTTTCAACTTTAATTGTTACACCTAGACCGTAAGCCTCAAGAATCTTATTTAATATAGCTGCTGCACGTTCAATATTGTCTACTCTGGTTACATCTACGGGGCTTCCGGAAGCCCAAGCCTTTATAACTATTTCCTTAGGTGCACCAGGTGTCGCAGCTATAGTTTTAGTTATAGTTTTAATTACCGTTGTAGGTACGGTTGTTGTTACAGTTTCAGTAACTGTAGCAGCACCTGGTGCCACAGTTTTGGTTACTGTTGCGGTGACCGTTGAGGTTGCAGTGACTGTTACTGTTTCGGCTGGTGCTGCAGGCTTTATAAAATAGCCTACTGCCACTCCAATTATTAGACCTATTATAAGAAGTATAGCGCCAAGGGCTGAAGGGCTAATACCCTTATACATACTTTTTTAAAACCTCCTTTATCAACACTTCTTCATCATTAAAACTGCGGTAACTTTATACTTAAGTTTTGCGGTTTTGTGAGTCCCTCTAAAAACGTATATTTATACTAATATACAAGCTCTTACAGTTTTATTGTGAGAGCATTATATGGATCATGTAATTCTATTCAATGGTATTTATAGAGTTACGATAAAACAAAATAACTATTTTCTCTATGAGACTTCATTATTCTATTAAAAGTGACCATAAGATGCATATTTTAATGCATGGAAAATATCATATAAATCATGGATGATGTAGTAAATAGAATATTGATCCATATATCTATTGAATGTTTGGGATAAAACTTATATACTCTATACATCCCAAGAGGCAAATTGGGAATGAAGTGCTGACATATGCCAACTAAGCCTATCATCATCGGCCATAAAGCCAATACCCTTAGAGCCATATACCGTTACCTAAAATTGAGAGTACCCGTGCTAGAATTTGATGTCAAAAAGAAAAATGGTAAACTAGTTCTCATGCACGGTATGGCGCAAGAGCCTGCATCTTTTGCGGAATCCCTTCTTCTAGAATTACACTATATTCTCTGTTCAGGAGATGGTTTGGTAAAGCACATAACATTAGAGGAAGCATTGGATACTATAAACGGTAAAGCTGGTGTATGGCTTGACATTAAAGAGAGAGGGATTGAAGGCGACATAGTGAAAGTACTGGATAAAGTAAACTTCAAAGGACCAGTATACGCTTCATCAAAGTACCATATAGTTATAAGAAATCTAAAGAAGTTACGACCAGACATTGTTTGTGCAGTTTCACTACAAGAACAGCCAATAGATCCCTTAACGCCTGTTAAAATAGCCGATGCTGACATGATCTCTATAGAGCATACATATGTAGATAGGGACTTTATTGAAGTACTACATAAGAATAATATAAAGATTACTGTATGGACTGTTAACTGTGCTGAAGTTGCCGAGAAATTAATTAACTTAGGAGTTGATGCTATAGTTACTGATAGACCAGATGTTATACTCAAAGTATTAGGTAAGCCTGTTCCCAAATTTAATTTAACTCTCTTCTCCTCATTACTACTTCTACTTATGAACGTATTTATATTAGCATACTACTTCCACGGCGTAAACGACTTCATGAATGTAATAAGCTACTATAATCTCTGCGAGGAACTACCATAAATAACTTGAGCTAATCTAGCCCAGTATTATAGTATATTAATTATTATAACATATTAGATCTCAGAGATATATCTACCGTATTCTCCACTCTCTTCTCCACCAATATCTGGGGTACCCCAGTCACTAGGACATCCGTTGCCCAATCTTATTGGCTTGCTTAGTCTACTTAAGAGAACAACACGGCTCGGAATACTCTCTGAGACAATGGGGTAATTTGTTTCTTCTGATACATATCTAGCAAATTTTCTAACCTCTCCATGATTAGGCATGGCGCTTCTAGGTAACCTCTTCATTGAGGTGCCAACATGCATGTATGCCTTAACCTCAATATATGTGGGTTGGGCTATTTCGATTAGCTTAGCGAATCCTTTAGCATCTTTAGGCTCCATATTTATACCCTTCATTACGGTTATCCTCATAACTGTGGGACACGAAAGCGTTGGCAATAGTTCAAGAGTTTTCATAGATAACTCCCAGGCTCTTGGAACTAAGGGGACATTTAACTTTTGATACATTTCCTTATTATAGGCTTCAAAGGATACATAAAGTTGACTAGGCTCCTCCTCAAGAGTTGCTATAACATCTGGTCTTATCCCCCTAGTTACTAAGAATGTTGTAAACCCTCTTTTATGAAACTCTTGAATTAATTCACTTAAACGCGGATATAATAAGGGTTCTCCAACTAAACTTATAGCTGCATGTTTTGGATTCATAGCTTCCTCTAGGAGTTTACGGTTAACCTTTGGATTACCCTTATATCCAGAGAGTATCCTTCTCTGCTCTTTGATGGCATTTTCAACTATAAATTCTGGATCATCGACGACAGGCAGTCTTGTTTCATCCCATTGTATTCCTATATCTTGTGGTCTAAGCCTCCAACAGTGAATACAAGCATTCCAGCACCAAAGTGCAGCTGGACTCATTTGTAAACAACGATGACTTTCTATACCATAGAACTTACATTTGTAACAGAATCTACCCTCAGTTAAAGCGGCGTGAAGCCAATGACATTTCTTAACAGCACTATGATGACCTACGATATGGTATTTCTGTTTCTTAAGTATAGCAAAGAGCACTCTATATGGATCCTCTTGAGCCCGCTCTAAATCTATTTTAACTTTCTTTCTACGAACCATTATCTCTCAACCTACTCAGTCTAGTATAAACTATTACCTGCCAACTAAAAAGTATGATAGATTATCATTCAAGGAGAGATTTATAACAATTATGTAAGTTTAAAGTATGCCACCATCTCTCAAATTAGACTTAAAGGTGAATTAACCGCTATCTACACGCATTTTTAGCAGGTAAGGTTTAGAATACAAGATAAACTATTATAACCTAAAGAGCGGTATTACTTCGGTATTACCTGTTAAATGGTAAAATATTATTACCTAAGCCTTTTATTAATATGGTAGTCGCAGTGGGAGAGAAGTGTTTACTTTGAGTGGTGAACTAGTTAACGCTCTAAGAAGAAGAGCGCGAAGCCTGCTAAAACATGCATATATTTACTTAAACGATGGCGACTTTGATTTAGCTTGCTATAATTGTCAACAAGCTTTAGAATTATATTTAAAATCACTGATATATGAGTTATTTGGTGAAGAAGTAAAGATATGTAGTCTTAGGGAACTTTTAGGAATACTACACAAAAGACTTAGAGATGCTGGCAGATCTAGGGATGCAGAGTTAATAGAAACTATAATTGAGAATTATAGAGGAGTAATACTGGGTTTAGAAGATGCTAATGTTGATGCCAGATATGGAACAAAACCATATGACCGTAAGGATGCTATGGATTCTATAGAAGCAGTAGAACAGATTATAGAAAAACTTGAAAAGGTACGAAAGAGAGTCGTAGCGTAGAGGTAAGGGCTCTTTCATGTTATCCCGGTCTAACTGGGCCCATACGGCTATTGAAAGGCTAAAAAAACTACACGCCTGGAGGGAGCACATAGTACCATTAGCTAAAGCTGCATGGAAAATATTACCAGAAGCTAAAGTCTACATATATGGTGGTGCTGCAGAGAATAGGTTGACAGTACTAAGCGATATCGATGTTCTTATAGTTCATTCGAGTATCCCACTTAACCCTAAAGATAAAATGAGACTAAAGATAAAACTCTGGCAAATAGCCGAAGAATACGGTGTACCCTGGGATTACCCCTTCGACATACACTTACTGACGCCAGAGGAGTTTGAAAACTTCAAAAGAAACATAAAATTACTGGTAGAAGTTAGAGACATAGAGAACAATATAACGTTCTATACTTATCCCGTACACCTTATGAAGTAAAAGAGTCAGTCGGTCCGTGAATACTTCATCCCCTACCTAGGTCTTAGCCGTTGTTTCAATCATCCCCTAGAATACTATTATTTTTAAGCGGTTTAATTAAGTTTAAGTTGTTATATTCTATTATTTATCTAGGAATATACCAGGTTTATATAACAATTAGACATGTTAAGGGGGACAAATCAGTGATTATAAATTATATTTTAATATTATGTCACCTACGTTTACATTTAGATTTCTTGCTATTGCATGACACTTGACCATAAGCATGAAGAAAACATTCCTTACCTTACTAAGTAGTTCGTAGTTTCCTTGCCCTTTAGCTATTACTACATCATTATTTTTAATCCATTCTAGTATTTCAGGGGAATCCATAGGATAACCTGTACCGGGATCTCCATTGCTTATTGTTTTTATCTCACTATTCTTTATTCTATCCAGACCTACATCTCTGAGGTCATCTACTGTTGCATCGTTTATTAGTGGTCCACCTTTGACAACGAATGTTAGTTTTTCTAGTTCTGTAACTTTCATTATTGTTTCTATAAGGAGTTTATCAAATACTATTTCACCAGCATTATCAAAGAAATATAATAGCGTTCTTGCTTTCTTGAGTTTCCCTTTAAACTTAATATAGTCGTTTATCGCAAAAGGTTTATTCAGCGTCTCCTCAACTACCTTTCTTATACTTTCAATGTTCACACTATATGATAGTGCCCCAAAGTCTACAATGTTACCAGCTATAGCGATCTTGATAGCAGATAGTAGTGGGTCCGTACTCTCCATAATTCTGCTCTTGAGTTCTTCATATAAGGATAAGGCTATCTTATTTGAAAGTTTTTTAACCTCTTGATATGGATCATTTGAGCCTGTAACTTTCCTAATAATACCATAAAGTCTTGGTGCTAGTAGCATTGGTGGAATATTCCATTCAATACTAAGCAGATACTTCATTATCTCTCTTACAGCTTTCTCTTGAACTCTTCTATCTCGAGTGACCATACTAGAGGCTCTAATGGCCTGTCTTAAGTAGCATGGTACACATTCTATATCCATGATCATATTCCTGTCCACTCCACCCTTAAGTGAGGTTAATGTGCATATAAATGTAACCACTAATTGTTCTGAATGTTAGAACACTTATGTTCGAAAATGTAGTGTTAATAGTAACCTTGCCATTATAGTAAGCTTGGTGATCACGTATTGAAATACAATAAGGCATTAATATCAATTCTCTCATTACCCATTATAGCATCACTGATACTATTAATACTAAGTATGACCATTCCTGTACCTGACATTAAACCACCCACTATAGCATTAAAGGTAATTTCACCATCAACACTCTCACCTACTGAAGCTGATGCAGAACTTAAACTTTACACATTTAATCCAGTTACTGGTAAACCAGTACCAGCTAATGTACAAGTAACTATTAAGAAGGATAATAAAATCATAAAAACAGCTAACTTAAGGAGCTCAGAGGATGGCCTATTAAAACTGAAGCTCATTAGCGACTTAGGTATTACCGATAAAGGTGAATATGAACTAGTAATTGCAACTAGAGAAGATAAGGTAAGAATACCAATAGTAATGGTTGATGAGCCACCATACTATATCATGGTTATGACTGATAAAGCTTGGTATCAGCCAGGGCAAGTAGTTCACGCTAGAGCTATAGTATTTAAGGGCTTAGGTAGGCTTATCCCAGTAAGTAATGTTAATGTAACTTTCTCTCTGATTTCACCTAAAGGTACTAAAATCTACAAGAGAACACTGAGTACAAATAATTATGGTGTTGCTACAGTAAATATACCATTAGCCAATGAGCTAGAACATGGTAGGTATAAACTGAGAATCGAGTCTTGTAATGTAACACGTGAATTAGTGCTAACTATTGAAGAATACAAACTCCCCAAAATGAAAATAGAGATAATAACTGATAAGGAATGGTACCTTCCATCAGAAGAAATAAACGGCCTTATTAATGCATCTTACACTTTCGGCAAACCTGTAGCTAACGCTACTGCAAGATTATCAATAGTAGGCTATGTTGGTAAGTATAAAGAATTAGCAGAAGTAACGTTGAAAACAAATAACAAAGGCATTGCATACTTTCATCTTGAAGCACTAAGATATTTAGTTGGTACAGGAATTTACCGTGGACTATCAAAAATACTACTCAATGTTACTATAGAAGACAACGCAGGAAACATTGAAACGTCAATAAAAGAACTTATGGTATCAAATCAACCAATGATCATTAATATTTTTACACCCAAAATAACGCTTACAGAAGAAGAAATACCAATAACTGTACAAGCAAAATATCCTGATGGAAGAATTGTTAGAGAAGGTAAGGTTATTGTAAACGTCAATTCATATGATAATAAAGGTAGGGAGGTACCAATACTAAGTCTTACAGGTAATTTAATTAATGGTCTATTCACATTTAAAGTTAAACCATTAAAGAATACTACGTGGATTAGAATAGAAGTAACGGTGATAGATAATAAAGGCTACCATGTAAAGCAAGTTACCTCACTGTATAGATATAGCAAGAGAAACGAGCCAAACATAATTCTAATGTTGAGTAATTACACTGTAAGAGTAGGAGATAAAGTTACAGCATTAGCTAAGATAACATTACCTAATAAGGTATATAGTGGCTGGGTATACTTTGATATAATAAACCCGGTGACTAGGATAACTTTACTAACTAAGGTGGTCATGGCAGAGAATGGAGAAGCAAAGTTATCTTTCCAAGTGTATGATATCTTCTTGCCCTATGTGATAGTTAGAGCATATATTATAACTCAAGGCACAGAGGTCATATCTGACTGGGCTAGACTAAATGTCGAACCATCAGAAGATCTAAGAATAAGAATACACACAAACAAGAAAACATATCTACCAGGCGAAAATGCGACAATAACGATTATAATTGAGGATGAAAAGGGAAACCCTATAGAGGCTATTGTTGGATTAGCAATAATCGATGAAGCATTATACCATCTATCAAAGAATATGCTCGGATTTGAAGAAACATTCTATGAGCTTGAAAAAGAATATCAGAAACCCATGTATGAAGTTCATGGATTGCCACCTTCAGGTAAGGTTAAAGTCATTGAGGGTCCAAAAGAGTACAATATTTACTCACTAAATGTTAGGAAAGCAAAAGAGTACATAATACTGGTTAAGCATAGAAGAGAGTTCTTACAGGCATTAGCATTCATGACTTTCTCAGCTTCGCCATTAGCCTCTGGCATATTATTACTTACCTATAGAAGGTATAAAGCACTAGGAATACTTCTCTTAACCTTTAGCACGGCTATTTTAATGACATCGAACATTGTATTATATAGTCTCTCAGAGAAAGCATTACCTTATCCTGTGGAGGAAAGTGTAATAGAACTAGAGAAACCAAAAGTTAAATATATTACTGTTAAGCCTAGAAGACCGCAAATATTCTGGGATTTAGCTGGGGTCCTCGAAACCTTCAGAGGAGGCTATGCTGTTAAAACGGTTACACTTACCGCTACTACTACAACACCAGCTCCTAGGACAACAGGAATATCAAAGGGTATGGAGGAAGCTATTAAGAGTATTAGCGTCAGATGGTTCTTTCCTGAAACACTCTACTGGAGCCCTCAACTAATAGTTAATGGCTCACTGGAGCTAACTATACCATTAGCTCATAGTATAACAACATGGCATATAAGGGCTCTAGCCCACACCATGGATGGAAGAATAGCCTGGGGTAGTGGAGGTATCAATGTTTTCAAGGAGTTCTTTATAGAACCAGATATACCATTAAAGATGACGCAAGATGATGAAGTCTCAATAAGGGTAGCGATATACAATTACATTGAGAAAGCATTGAATATAACTTTAGTACTAGCTCGTGAATCATGGTTTAAACCATTAGAGCCACTAGTGAAGAACATTACGATACCAGCAAATAGTGTATCCAAGGTCTACTGGAGGATTAAAGCGCTGGAGCCAGGAGTACACACAATAACAGTCTATGCTATAGCAGGCAACTACACTGATGCAGTGAAAAAAGAGGTCAAAGTATTAGCTAACGGCGTACCATTAGAGTATAGTAAGAGTGGAAAAATGGATAAAGGAGTACTATTCAACTTAAAAGTATTCAATGAGACCTCGGAGCAGTCAATAATAGCATATTTGAAGCTTACGCCAGGCTATGGAGCACCACTAATAGAAGGCTTCGAAGCATTGGTAGGGTATCCATGGGGCTGTGTAGAACAAACATCCTCAAGACTCATACCATGCACCCTAGTATGGAAATATCTCACAAGCACAGATCAGCTAACACCAGAAATGAGAGCTAAACTAGACTCGTACATTCAAACAGGAATACAAAGACTACTATACCTACAACATGCTGACGGAAGCTTTGGCTGGTGGAAAAACGATCCACCAAATACCGCTATGAGTGCGTGGGTACTAAACACATGGTCTGAGATATTGAATGCAGGCTTCTACATAGATCAGGTAGCAGTAGAGAAGCTGAAGAAGTGGCTACTAGAACATCAATGCAACGATGGATCATGGGAGCCTAGCGGCTGGTTTGGCCACGGAAGATACAAGCCAACGAAAATAGTAATGACAGCATATGTTTTAAGATCACTACTTAAGGCAGGGGTTTCACCAACAGAAGAGCACATAGTCAAAGGAGTAGAATGTTTAAGGGAACACTTAAAGGACAGGGAACCTAAAGACCCCTACGAAGTAGCTCTGTCACTTATAGCATTCTACTACGCCAAACAATCAAGAGACAATTTAGTTAACAAATTGATCAAGTGGCTCAAGGATAACGCTAAAACAAGTGATAAAGGAATATATTGGAGTGGCGGGTCAAGCTTCGCAGGCCCAACAGAGACAACAGCATATGCAGCCACAGCTTTACTACTATGGAATGAAGATGTAGAGCTAGTACAGAGTGCACTAAGTTGGCTAATATCCCAAAGAGGCCCATGGGGAGGGTTAAAGACAACCAGCGATACAGCAGCATTCCTAAAACTATTATCACTCATAGCTGAAAAAACTAAAGAGATAAATGAAGGTGAAGTAAGAGTATACGTTAACGGCAGACTAGTTTATAGAGATAGGATCACTAAGGATAATGCTGATGTAGTTAGAATAGTAAGCTTAAAAGAACATCTCACAAGAGGCGATAATACTGTAAAGGTAGAGTCAACAGTTAAACCATTACACTACAATCTATACTTCCACCAAACACTAAGAGTAGAACTGAAAGCCACTGTAACACTAGACAAGAATAATGTTAAGAAGGGTGAAACAGTAAGAGCCACAGTAACCCTAACACCGCCAGACTCAAAGGTTAAACCAGTACTAATAAAAGTATACCCGGTAGAAACCAAAGGATTCAAAGTCATAGGTGGACGAGTTAGAGCAATAAACATACTAGACAGGAAGGAGAAGGTAACCTTCTACCTTAAAGCAGTAGAACCGGGAGAACACATCATAGGACCATTCATGGTAGAGTACACACTAATGTATGGTAGCAACATAGGAGGACTAATAGTAACCGAAACTGAACCACTAAGGATAACCGTATCAACTGAGGCAGTTGAGACAGGAAAGTACAAGGTGAACATAGAGAAACACTTAGAAACGGTAACAGGGTTAGATATAATAGCACAAAACACCCCAATACACATAACAATAACCATAAGAAACCTAGACATGAAAACCCTTAGGAACATAGTGGTTGAAGACCCAATACCATTAGGATGCAAAGTACAACTCGAGACACTACCATCCCTCACGTGGAACCAGAGCGGAATAGTAAGGAAGATTCAAGGTGATAAAGTAGTCTTCATGGTGGGAGAGGTTAAACCAGGGGAAGCAATAACACTAAACTACATTATCATACCAGTAGTCAAAGGCGAAATAGTAGTACCAGGAGCGATACTGAAAACAGGAAACATTATAATCAATGCAACCGAGCCAACAACACTGAGAGTCGTAGAGAAGGGGCTCTCAATAAGTAGAGAGCTGGACACAACAGCCCTAGAAGTAAATGATGAAGCATGGGTAATAGTAGAACTCTTCTACGCTGGAGGCTACGGTAGAATACAATGGGTAATAGTTGATATACCCATACCACCAGGCTTCACCTTCATAAAGGAAACCCTAGACCAAGTAGTAGAAGAAAACAAGAAGATAACAAGATACGATATACCAGAGGTTAGGAGAGTAGCATTCTTCATAGAATACATGGATCCAGGAGAAACATTAACCTTCAAGTTTAAGATAAAAGCCCAAATGCCAGTAAAAGCAGTAATACAACCGGCACAAGCAGAATCAATGTACACAACAGAAGCAAAAGCACAAAGCCTACCACAATTAATACAAGTAGACTAAACATGAGTGTTTTTTAATCATTCACATTCTCAAATATTTTTCAGTTTAGTAGCATTCTAAACACCTAGGCTAATTGAGACCAGAGAGGATTCTTAGTTACATCTGTCTAAGTATATCTAGTAGTTGATTAAGCCTAATCACCTTTATACCATACTTGGGTGCTGTAGCTATTATATCACTGTCTTCACTAGTAATCGGGGATTTAGGCTTACAAGCCAAGGCTATATAGGATGCATCATAAAATGTAATATTGTTTTCTACAGCTATCCTCATAGTCTCCTCTACATCTAAATCTGTAATCCTATATAACATAGTGTATCGTGATAACGCTTTAGATACCTTACATGCTATTGAGGCTTCATTTTCATTTATCCTATGAAACTTCGTATACTCCTTCCAAAAAGCATTACAGGCCTCATAAACCGTTAAGTCAAGAATAGCAAATCTAACTTTTCTCAACTTCTCAATAAGATCTCCACCATAAATAATTATCAGGGGTGTATAAACACTCGCATCAATAATATATGGTCATCTCCCCTTACGCTCCTCATCAACTATTCTAGCAAGCTCACAAGGATCTATACGCCCCCCTAACCTCTCCTTAAGAAGGTCTAGCTGTTTCTCTAATTCCTCCCGCTCAATCCTCTCTACTTCCTCCATTAACCTCCTTTAACTATACTAGCAACGTCTACACCATACTTTTCGAGTTTCTCCTTAAGCCACCTTGGTATCCTAATACTAATCACAGTACTCAATACGCCCCCTCCTGTATACACTCTGTAATACAGGGTTACTTAATATTTGTTTTAGTTACTACTGGTATCACAATGTATAACCCCAGCATAACCATAATGTATTGAGGGGCAAATGGATTGGAAGCCTTCAATTACCCTATCAGCAACTTAGTTGATTCTAAGATTCCCTACGTAACTTTGAATTTTTAGTTTAACACTCTCCTCCCTTATAGCGGTATTATTCATTTTAGCTGAAAACTGTATGATACCTTTGTTGGAGGTGTGAAGTTTAGTACGTGTATAGTTAGCTGGATGTAGAGTTTAAGCTACTCTATGGTTGTATTACTTGTACTTTTACTAAGCCAGATGATATCCTCATCAATTATTTTGTATCCTAACCTCTTAAGTAGGCTTTTGTATTTAGCCCAGGTTTGTATGAATAACTTGTTTATTCCAGCCCCTATGGCTAGTTTTTCAGATAGCAATACCACCTTTTCAAGTACCGTAGGGGAGGGTTCTATGGTTGACCATAAGATTAAGGAGGCTTCCTCCTCACTGTAATAGTCTAATAGGATAATGAAATACTCATTCTCGACTTCTAACTTGTAAGCTAGGGGGTTAATTTGGGGTGGAGTATACTTATCCTCCCACGCAGAATACCATGTAAAGAGTCCAGGTCTGTAGGTTCCAGTTACTAGTTTCATGTTGAGAGAGGGCTCATCAACTTTAAGTTCTCTTAATCTATAATTTACGTTTACGGGGATTGTGTATTCTAATTTCTTGATAGCCTTAATCTGTAAAGCTATAGGAGTGAAACCCAGTTTAGAGTAGAAACCTATTGAGTTTCTCTCGGGTATTGTATCTAAGCGTTTATAACCCTTAAGCTTAGCCCATTTAGTAGCCTCATAAACTAGTCTTGTACCTATGCCCTTTCCTCTCCTACCTTTCTTAACCCAGAGAACATTAATGTATGCTCTTGGCCCAAGCAAACAGTCATCATGCGGTAATAGTTCTATCTCACCAGCAACCTCACCATTAACTAATGCTGTAAAGACTTCGCCTCCTAACCTTCTATAAAGCTTAAGGTAGAATACACAAGCATCATAATCAGCCCACCAGCCACAAACCCTAAGCCTCTCACTCCTAGGTAAATTCTTAGCCTCTGGACAGTGTATGTCGATATAGTATTCACAATCATCATTAATAGCCTTCCTAACAATAATCATTATAATACAGTCCTCATATACACATTAAGTTAAGAGGGGAGAAAGGTAAGTTAAGAAATTTGCTACCTACTATCATTACTATGTAAGCTAGACTTTACCATATATTTCTATTAGTTTGCTTAAGACCTCATCCATACTTGGCCTTTCCCATGGGTTAACTTTGAACATTTCCCTGAGACCCCCCCTTAACTCTTCATTCTCTATTCTACTTAGGATATTTTCTACTCTCTGCTTGTTTACTGCGTCTTCACCATCTACTGTTTCTCCTAGTAGTAGGTATAGTATTAGGTTGGCTAGTTGGTATACGTCTATACGGTTCTCTAGCCCCCTCTCTATAGCTTTAGCTCTAAGATCTGAGAATACCTGTTCTGGAGCCCTCCACCCCGGGGTATAAGCGAAACGGCTATGAGCACTAGTTTGCGATAGTAGTTTTACTAGACTAGAGAAATCACCAACCTTAACAACACCATCAATGATAAATACATTACTTACTTTTACATCACCATGTACTAATCCTCTTGAATGTATGTATCTCAATGCATCACCAATCTGAATAGCAATAAGTAATACGTCCTTCAATGAAGGCTTCCATCCCTTAGCGAGTTGCCACTCTAGAGAGCCATAATCAGCAAACTCATAGACAAGTATTGGAGCTCTAGTAGAGTAACCTAGTAGCCTAAGTACGTGTGGGTGCTTTAATCTACTGAGTATCTCAGCTTCCTCATTAACTCTCTTAATTAGCTTCTCTGGAATAGTTAGTGCCTCACCTTCCTCAATAATACTCTCTAGTCCCCTTGGAACCTTGAATACAACAACTCTCCCTCTCTCATCTCTACACTTATAGGCGCAGCCCAACCACCACAACCGAGCTTGATACACTCCCAAACCCTCTCAAACCCTTTCGGAGCAATAAGTTGAGGTAACTCTACCTTAAACATTCTACCCTTTACATCAGGATAACCCTCAACCAAGTTAACAATTTTATTTGATAACAAATCCTCCAAGGCTATTATGGGTTTAGCTTCTGTAACCGTGGGCCTTACCTCTTTTAGCTTGACTCTACTAGTTAGTCTTCTCCTTACAGTTAATGCACTTGAAACCATTAGCATTGTTGCGATAATTGAACTCCCTATTACTATTAGATCATTTATGTTCATGTGCTAATCCCCTCCCTTAGTAAAGAGGGGGTGAGATACCGTTCTAACAGCAATATTATGTTCTAAAATAATATTATATTTGAAGGTACTAAAGTCTCACGGAAATCATAGAAAGAGAGATAATTAGAGCATCTAGTACTGGGACATATGGTTTAAGTTTTAGATTTCTATGTGAGACTAGAGAGTTCATTCTTCTTTACGTGTAACACCACGTATGTATAGATGTATCTTACGTCTATGATTATATACTGGCCTTGTCTCAAGGAAATATACTTCATAGTCGTCTGGTAGTATCAATCTTCCATCTCCAAAGACTAGAGTTTTAACCGTTGATGCTATTGTTGAGCGTAAATGTGCATAAGCATTTCCATGGACCCAGCCAACGACGGGGATCATATTCTTTAATGCCTCATCAATAAATCTTAGTTCATCCTTCCCTATCACTATTATTGCTGGAGTAGCTCCTCCAGCATGAATGGTCACTAGCCCTCTAGCTATCCCGGTCTCAGCGAGCCTTTCTTCAATCATTCTTCTAAGAGGGAAGTAGCTCATAGGACCATGAGTTCTTATCTCCAATTCAACCATACAGGCCTTCAAGGGCAAAGTACACCCTCTTCAAACCCTTCTTACGGCTTAAATCAACCATTACGATATTTTTGAAGGCACCAAGATCAAGTCTACCATCCACAACTGGCACCGTAACAGATTTACCCAGGAGAGCCTCCAAAACCGGTTCATACCGTTCACTATGCTTCCTTATAAACTCTTCAAGATCACCAAGTAGACTAGGTTCATACTCAATCAATGTTATAACTACGTGCTCCTCAGGCGAATATACAGTTACAAGCCCCTCCCTTAACCTACAAGAGTGAACTATTTCCTTTACAAGCCCGGTCAAGTCTATAGCAGTATAACCACTAGATTCAATACTTCGCTGTATCATTCTAAAGTCAAGCAACCTAATTACCCCTCTCCCTCTAATATCCTTATTTAACTGGTATATCATGTAAGGATGAAACATTTAAACTTTAATCCTTTTAATCGATTAATGGGTGTACTTATGGGTGAAATACGTGTAACTATAGACGTTAATGTGCCTAAGGATGTACTCTTGAAAATTATGAGTAAAGTTAGCCGTAAATTCTTTGAAAACGTTCAAAATATAAGAAATGGTATAGAGCTCGCACGGTAGAAGATGGAATAATATACGAGGTTAGTGCATACGGTATAAAACTGAAGTTTAATACTAAGAATGAAGCCTTAGATGATAATAGATGTCGCGTAACATTAGAAGCCTCATGGAGCGACATAATGAACATTCTAACGCTTGGTATTGTTAAAAGTCAAGCACGATTTGGCATTGATACTGCAATACTACAACTACTATGCATAGAACATGGATACCAGGAGGGACTAAAAGCCGAAAGGTAACCCTCACTCTCCATTTCAACTGTTGAAATGGTTGGTAAACCTTATTTACTCCATGGTCTCACCGATAGTAATAGTAAAGTAAAATACTCACATTGGTATGGTGTAGCGGAAAGTCCCTCCCTTTAGGAGGGTTATACTTATGCTTGGGGGGAGGATACGCCATATTATTGATTGCTACCCTGATTCCTCAGTCCTCTTATCGTCCTATTTCCTCCATTCTCCAGATACTTCTTGGGAATAGTGTTAGCGTCATAGTTTTCTCAGTTTTCATGATGCTACCTAGCCTAATGATTATTTTCCCACTAAACCTCTTAAATAAAGAACTTGTTGAGAAGTAAACGTCCAAAGGAGTACTATAAGAAGAGTAATTATGAAGGAAGAGTCTTTGAAGACTCCTTCCCTTCACTCTCGATTCTCATCTAGTGAAGTCACAACCTACATAACCGTAATATACTTTATGAGGAGCGAAAGCCTACGCCTAATAGCAATAGTACTATCACTCATTACATGCAGGTTATCCTTTATAGTTATTGCCTGGTCGAAAGTACACTTAAAAGTACATTATCCTAGAGATGTAATTGGAGGTTTCATTATTAGAGTACCCACTCGCTTTACGACAAGCTACACTTAATTCCATTTCTTAAAGACGCCTCATTAACATGTCGGGTTACGAGGTGTATCTTATTCTTTGCATTAATTTATGTTCTTACAGAAGGGGAGAAGAAATAGAGTGAAATACTTTAACTAGACGGTAAAGGATATATAAATATATTTAATATCGTGAAACAGTTTAAGCCATTAGGGCTTTCATGATGTTCGAGGTAGCGGCATATATTATTTTATGTTTTGTTTTATCTGTTTTTGCTGATCTAGTTTACGTAAAGATTGTATCTAAGGGTGTAAGTATTAATCCAAATAGGTTAACCCCCTCCTTTATTGCTTACGATGTAATCAGAATGTATATACCATTTCTTACTGTCCTATTAGTTCTCACTCTCCATGGGGATAGCGTCCATAAGTTTCTAAGCTTCCTAGCAGGGTGGCTAAAGTGGGATATGGAAACTCTCATACTCTTCCTTACGGCACCCTCAGTAACCTATTTAGCTCTGCTCTTATACTCTTACCTTAGTAAGTTGATGGGTATATTTGATAGTGATAAATTTGGGAAGATAGTGGGTGGCGACGTTAAGAGTGCTTGTAGGTCACTAGTATTCCTCATAGTAGCTAGCTATGTTGCTAGTCTTACGGTAAACTCTATTGCTACTCTAGGTGAGGAGGTGGGTTGGAGAGCTTTCCTCTTCACAAACCTATGTGAAAGTTTAGGTCTTTTAAACGCTATAGTCTTAACTGGGCTAGTGCGGGGGTTATGGCATGTCTCATTGGTTCTCCTTGTAGAGTATGATTCACCATTCTATGAGCCTAGGGTTAACTCGCTAGCTTATGTAGGGTTCTGTCTTGTACTCTCAGTTCCAAGCTCAATACTGCTACTTAAGACTGGTAGTCTCTTACCAGTACTATCACTTCATGGCTCAGTAAACTCAATATGGAGAATGACGGAGACAATAACTAAAATAAATCAGCAGTATAGGGTAAGGATACTACTGTTAGCCCCTACTGTATCATTAGTGGCGTGGTGTATTTCGATAACCCTATTCATGATACTAATAGGATATATATAGCGAGATACCTTATGCTAACCTTACATCCCACTTTAGACTATTGGGTTAATCCCTTAAGGTACTTTAAGTTTAATCCGTGCATTACTAGGTGTGAGTATTCCAAGAGCTTACTTATGGGTAGGGGCGTCTTAGGTGGTATTTGATCATTATTGCTATTACTGTTATGAATAGTATTAGGCTTGTAAGGTATGGTAGTGTTGGACTTATTGATGCTAGGAATCCTGCTACTGCTGGTGATATTAGGGTTAGTGTTCTCCATAGCTTGAGATTGCTGCGAAGAGACTACTAGCCTTATCAGCTGGTATTTTACTGAATAGCCATGCTCTATAGAATGGGAAGGATAGTGTCTCTCCAAATCTACATATAAAGTACGCTAATATTACAAGTGGAAATGAGGGGTTTAGTGTCATTACTAGAGCCCATATTGTCATCATGGCGTAGCCTAAGGCTATAACCTTAAACCTATACTTACTCTCTATCCTCTCTGATACGTAGGTAGCTAGTATTGCTCCTACGGATGTTGCTGCCTCTACAACCATAACCTCAAAGAGTGTTAAGTGGAGAACATTTACTACATAGTTTAATAGCATTATCTCTGGTACAAGATACCATGCCAAAATAGTTAAAGCCTCAATTAATAGTATGGTTTTAAACTCCCTATCAATACAGAATGTAAACTTTTCAACTCTCACTCTCTCCTTAGCATCTAGTCTTGGTAGAGCTTTCAAGAGGAAGGCTATAGTGAATGCTGATGAGACACCAATAATTATAAAGCCTCACCTATAATGCTCGGGAGTGTTGAACACGTAGCCGAAGATGTACCCTAAGAGGAGAAAGCCAACTAGTTGGCTCATCTCTGGCAATCTCATATGCCATGCAAAAACCTCCTCCAATCTATCCTTGGGGTAGAGTATCTTCTCTACAGCCTGGTATAATGGGTAAAAAATAGAAGCAATTTCGCTAATAGTCATACCAGTAAACAGCATTAGAGGAGCTAAAGGTCCATAAGCTAATCCATAGAATATACAGGAAAATCCCTCTAAAGTATCGATTAATACTAGACCATGTCTTAGAGGTACTCTATCAAAGAGCCTGCCAATAAGGTAGGTTAAGGGTATTGAGGCTAAATGTACAAGAGTGAAGAATACTCCAACCTGGAGTACACTATAGCCTGTTATGAACATGTAGAGGGGGAGCATTTACCATGTTATAAGTAGTGGAGAGACTATTGTATGATAGATTATGTATCTACGTGCATGAACTGGGATCTCACTCCAACGCATTTAACCCTAACCTTCAATGGTTCACTCATAGCCCTAATACTCATACACCCTTAGCATCATTAGCAATTCATCGCTGATGGATGAAGAAAACGTTATAAATCCATTAGCATACTTATACCCTTAGGGTGTTTATACTTGTCTACTACAATTATTTTACCTCGTACCATCATAGAGCATGCTAAAAGAGAGGCTGAAAAACTAGGTATTAGTCTTGAGGAATACCTTTTAGAACTAATAAGTAGCAACATGGACCCTAAGGATAAGGCTTTAGAGTATGTTAAGGTTGCAAAGGAATTGCTAGAGCAGGCTAGGGAGGAGCTAAGAAAAGGTGATTTGAGGCAGGCAGCCGAGAAGGTATGGGGTGCTGCAGCATTATCTATTAAGGCTTATGCCTACTGGAAGGAGGGCAAAAGGTTAGCAAGTCATGGAGAGTTATGGGGGTATAAGGAGAAAGTGTCAAAGGAGCTTGGTGAATGGGTTAGAGAGGCTTGGATTATGGCTAGCTCTATGCATATATGCTTTTATGAGGGATGGTGTGCAAGAGGGGATGTAGAGATAACGTGTAGACATGTAGAGAGACTGGTAAAAGAGGTAGAAGAAAGAATTAGAGGATAGAAAGGACAAGACCGTAAATACTAGCTTTTTCCATATTCGGGCCATTGGTATCCTGCTGGTCTGATTGAACCACATAGTGCTTTTAAGGTTTCATTGTCAACGAAGACTCTAACCTCACATAGTGGTATGTAGAAGAAGGTGTAACCTCTAAGTCTAACCTCCCATGCAATACCCTTAAGCATGTGATGCTTGAAACGAGGATTAACAAACATATCAACATAGTCAAGCCTTAAAGTTAGAAGGTACACTCCCTCATCTAAGTGGCGAAAAGCACTCTTAACAGCAGTCTCCACAATAAGCCTCTTCCTCTCAGATAGACTATGGTAGTTTGGTGGGAGAATACAGGGTAAAAACGCCAAGAACAATATTGTTAAGACTGTAATAGTTATCATCAACTTCTTAGACAAAAACTTCAACTTAGCCACCGATATGTTAAGTAAACCAGCCAACTAATATAAGTTGCCTTCTACTTAACTATCAGAGGTACACTACATAATACAATGATATTAACTTGAAGATCCCTGATAACCCTATTAGGTAGTTACGTACACAGGGGTGTCTTGAGGAAATGGAGCATTACCTACAGATTATACAGGGTTCTTCGAAGAAGAGACTTTCGAGGCTGAGAAAGGCATTGAAGTTTCATGATTTAAGCTTTCTACTATTATTTGATGGGGATCCTATCGGGACTAAGATCTCCTGTACAAAACACTATAATGTAGTTGTTATATCAGCTGATGGAGACCCATTAATTTTAGCTGATCGGACATTACATGATGTAGCTGTTGAGGAATCTCTATGGGATGTAGTGTTAATAGAAGATTTTAGTTTAGAGTGTATAGTAAATAAGCTAAAGCGTATTATGAATAAGTGGCGAGACTTAAGAATAGGAGTTAATAAAAGCTGGGGTAGAACGAGAATAAGTTTCATATACGTTGATGTACTTAACGCCCTTGCCAAGGAAGGGTTTAGAGTAGAAGATGCAACACCTATACTCACCCAAGTATTTGATAAACCATTTAGCGAAGAATTAGAGATTATCGAGTGGATATCTAAAGTGTGCTCTATAGCCTTAGAAGAGGTTTATGAGAGTTTAAGACCTGGATTAAGAGAGTATGAGATTGCAAAAGTAGTTGATAAAGTTCTTAACGAGAATGGTATAATAGATAGGGTTTTCCCAACCATGGTTGCCTCGGGTTATCGAGCCGCAGCACCACACGCTCATACCTCATTTAAGAGAATAGAGCATGGTGAACCCGTAATAGTAGATATGGGTCCTCTATGGCTAGGTTATGATGGTTGTGTAGCCTACACCTTCATTGCTGGGAGAGGTAAAAAGTGGGAGGAAATAATGGATATAGTTAAGGAAGCTATAGAGGAGGGTTTAAAGTACGTGAGACCGGGTACACCAGTTAAACTACTAGATATCATCCCCCGTAAAGTAATTAGGGAACATGGTTTACCAGACTACTATCACCTAACAGGACACCCTATTGGGGGCTTTTATAAACCTGTAATCACGGAGTTCGTAGAATACTCGTTAGAGGAGGATATGGTCTTCGCTTATGAGCCAGCAGTGTATATTCCCGGAGAGGGTGGAGTAAGAATAGAACATCACATATTAGTAGCTAGCAATGAGGGTAAGATGTTAACGAAGGCACCTAAACTATACTAACAATAGTATTATAAGCTTTAAGCTTTAGGAGTTTCAACTTTTCCATTACATGTTCTACCTGAAAGCCTAGCTCCTTGGAATCATAGTGTAAATAGTACCAGTATTAATAGTAGGTTCGACCTTTAACCTTCTTTAGTCATAAGATCTCTCCTAAAGAATTAGCGATAATCCCTTTAACTTTAATGTAATCAAATACTGATTCTCCCTTAATACACTACTTAAGTAATAGCATATACAAGTACAAGACTGTCCCATCATTAAGCTATTGGTGAAAAAGCTAAAGACTCGAAATCCACCTTTCTAGTCATGTTTATTGATTTAGGTATTCTTTCATGAATTTTGAAGGTTTATAGTTTCTTCTAGGATACTAAGCTCTACTAGGAGGTTACCGTATCCTCTCTCTATGTCATGTAATTATCCTTTTCACCCATTTTATTTTGTCAAAGTCCTTATCGAAGCTATAAATTTCGCTTAGTCCAAGTCTCTCCATATATATTAGTGCTAACGCATCATTAACTCCTATCATGTACTCTTCAGCTTTCAACACAGCTTCACCATAGGAGGCCACACTTACATCGTAAACATGAATCGAGGGCTTACCTAGAATAGCTTTAATGTATTCTATCGATTTAGTTTTAGACATATGTGATTCTAAGATGTTTGCAACTTCAGCCAAATGTATTACTGTTGTAGCAACCTCTTCACCTTCCTCAATACGTAATAGAATTCTTTTAGCATTCTCCTTAAGTGCTAAAACATCCTTGGGAATATTCTTCTTGGGCTTGAGAAAAGCGTAAAGGAAGACGGAGGCATCAATAAATCTCAAAACTCTCTAACCTCTCCCCTAAGTAGATGTTTCTTAAGCTCATTATAATCCCTAAATACATCACCTGGAACATCCACTTCTACTGAGTCAAAGAGATCCTTAAAACTCTTAGAGATTAAGGGCTGTAGTATAATCTTACCTTCGTGAAGATAAATCATAAACCTATTAGATTTTACTCTCTCTAATATCCTCTTAGGAATTCTAATCCTACCATACCTATCAACCACAACAACCGACAAACCAGCCACCCAAAATGTAGTGGAAACCTAAGTATATTAATCTTTTATGAATGAACCTTCCATTTTTACTCTATTGGAATTCTGATGGGGATATGTGAGAGCATTAATAACGAATGCTTACAGAGGGGACAACATGTCACACCTTATACTCTATCAATATTCCATCGTCTTTTCTTTAACTCACCCAACTAAATGTTAAATGGTTACTGACTATCCCTCAGCTTTGGCTCTATATCGCTTTTTGGTTATTTTAAGCGTTTTAGCTTTGAGATCTTCGATTTCCTGTTGCGACTTAAATTTTAATCTTACTACTAGGGCGGGTTCTCTCTCAACCAGGACTAGGCCTTCTAGTGCTTTCATGCGAAACCATGGTGGAGCATAGTCTATTACCCTTACGTCTATAGGTAGTCCTACCAATCCCTCTAGGTTTCTCGTTAGCTTCTCCTCATACTCCTCAACTTTATCATAGGGTATAGTGTAGCCTGTAAATACAGCTATATCAACATCACGGAAGATCTCAGATTTTACAAAGCCTCCAAAAATAACAGCTAGTAATACTTCCTTCCTTTCTTTTAAAGCTCTAGACAGTAGTCTAGTTACCTTATTCTTCTCCTTAGAGTCTAGTCTATGGAACTCGAATTTCCTCTTGTCCTCAAGGGTCCTTAGAGATATACTTCCCCACCTCCTCAATAAACCTCTCGATAACTCCTACCCCATTACCTTTAGCTTCACGATATATTCTAGCATCATCAATACTCCAGTATCGGTGAACTATCATATTACGTAGTGAAGCTAGGGAGGACATACCCTCAGCAGTATTGAAGTTTATCACTCCTCTTTCTGCGAGCTTCAAGAATACCTCCCTATAGCTTCTTGCCTCCTCATTAAAACATTGTTTAAGTATGGTTAAGCCTAAATCTGTGGCAGCCTCAACAATAAGTATTATCGAGTATCTCATTGAGAACCTCTTACTTCTATCTCGCATAAAATCCTCTAAACTTGAAGAAATAATACTTTCAACCTCTTCTAAACCCTCCTCAATCTCGCCTATCACATTCTCAACGTACTCTCGGTCAACTCTTACCATACTTTTTATCTCCAAGGTAAGATTTAACACTACATACTTAAATTTATAATCGAATAAAACTTTACATACTCAAAGAGTTATTGTTGTTGGAGGTGTAAGCTCTACTTAAACCTGAAATAAAATGTACTTACTCAAACACTAAATTGTCGAGTTAGGTGTAAACTCTTGTTTGCCCTTCACGGGATTGAGGTTATTTGCCCTTCCTATATGGGAGAGCTACATATAATTCATGGTAATGTCCCCTTCATGTTCGCCTCTTTGAGTATATATAGGCGATCATTGGTTCATTCTTGGATAACCCGCTCTTCGGTCAAGTTTCATCCATCATTGGGCAGGCGCTCCAGGTCCAAGACGTGAGGTTAATGAGTTTAATTGCCTTGAGGTAAATGTTCAATGCTCTAACAGTATCCCTATTAGCTATGAACCTGCATTTTGGGGTCATTGCTAGTCTATAGCTAAGAGACCAATATGGTAACAAAGTAGGGAAACCTAGCTCATCAGCGCTTCTCGTAATGAGAAATGCATGTCTGATAGGTGATGGGTGCAACTGAACGCTAAAACTAATTATCACGTGCACGTCGTTACTTAGGTAAGCGTTTTCTGTCTGCCATTATTTCTAGTTACGGTAGGTGGGTTATTACATTACCTCTCGGAACCCCTTACCGCAGTAGCTCACCTCTAGTTACTTAGGGGTTCATCGTCCTACCAGGTCTTGGAACTTCGAGATCGCTTATCAAGCCCTAAGTTTGGAAGCTTATAGGTCTTTCTAGGCTATAGCCTACTTAATAGCAAGGTGTTCAAAAATAATTAAAGGAATACAAAAATAACACCAATATCCTTACAGAATTTCCTGAATATTCGGAAAATACCAAAAATATATTAAAGATAACTCTATTTTAGGTTATGGAGGGTGTGGCAGCTATGGGGGAGTTAAGTAGGTATAGGAGAGTTCTTGAGGAACTGGAACCTGTCGTTGAGGGACTCAAACGCTTAATTACGCTCTTAGGCCTTCCAGACTCGTGTTCCCATGCTCTAGCAGTTATGTACGTTATCAGAGAACCGTTAGTAATCGATAGCTTATCTCAACTAACTGGATACGCTAAAACCACGTTATTTACGTGTATGAGTACCCTCGAAAGGTTAGGGCTCATAAGTAGGAAGAGGGTTGGCAGGAAGTACGCCTACATACCAGCATCTAAGCCCTCTAAGGTGATTCTATCCAGGTTTCGCGAAGTTCTTGAAAGGGGTGTAAGGCCTCTAATAAAGGCCTTAGAGGAGCTCATTGGAGGTGAGCTAAAGAAGAATGAGGAAGTCAGGGTTAGGGAAATACTTGAGGACCTCACAGAGATTAAGGAGATACTAACTAAGATGGTCTCTGAGTAGGGGCCTTAAACCATGGTTAAGGTTGTACTCACGGCTGATAGAGCTCTATTCACGGACTTCAATGGTTGCGAAGCCCTAGGCTTCGGCCTCTGCATGCCCCTGAGGCTAGTACCGAGATTTATCGAGTACAGAATACTAGCTCCTCCAGCACCTGTACGAAGGAAAAGTGGAGCAGCATTTGCACCATATGCGCTGGCTAAGGTTGAAGCAGCATTACTTGCGGCTGGATTTAAGCGTGATGAGGTAGCCATCATACCTCCAGAGCACGTTGAGAAGGTGATAGATAAGGATACAGCCGTGGTTGGCGTACATGTTGTTGATCCTCAAGGGTTAGCACCTGTATCGTGGACCCTTAAGGTATTGACTGGTGGTGGAGTGACCTGTACGCAGTACGAATTTGAGAGGTTGATGGAGAAGCTGGCAAAGTTAAGGAGGAAGTACAGGTTTAAGGTCATCGTGGGCGGTCCAGGAGTGTGGCAACTTAAGGGTCTTGAGGGGAAGTTCGGCATAGATATACTATTTGATGGTGAAGCTGAACTCGTGTTCCCACTTATAGTAAGGAAGGTGCTTAGCGGAGAGGATATACCTAAGTATGTTAGAGGAGATGTCGTGCCTGTCGATAAAGTTCCACCAATACTTACTCCATCAAGGAATGGTGTAGTACAAATTACTCGTGGATGTCCTAGGAGGTGCCAGTTCTGCAGTCCTACAATGTTCTCCTTCAGATCCATACCTATAGACGTAGTTTTAAGGGAGGTAGAGCTGAACCTTAAGGCGGGAGTGAAAGGTGTTGGCTACGCTACCGAAGATGTACTACTCTATGGTGCTAGAGGCCTTGATTTCAATCCCGAGGCAGTAATAAAGTTGTTCTCAAAGACGCTCAAGGTAGCGAGGAGATACAACATCGACAAGGTAGGCTTCAGCCATGTAACGCTATCCTCAGCACTTGTACTAAAGAATGTCGTCAAGTTCATAACAGACGTTAACGGATTCTCAGATAACGAGCCAACTTTCCCACAAGTAGGGCTAGAGAGCGGGAGTCCAAGAATAGTCAGCTTATACTTCAGGGGTAAAGCATATCCGTGGAATCCTGAGGAATGGCCCAATGTGGTATTGAAGGGAGCTAAACTCCTCAACGATAATTATTGGTACCCGTGTCTCACCTACATTATCGGGTTCCCTGACGCTACACCAGAGGACTACTTAAAGACCACAGAACTCATAGATAAACTTAGGGACGAGGGGTTTAAGGGGTGGGCATTTCCCCTGCTTCTCGTTCCAATAGGGGGAACACAGATTGAGGGCAAAGCTGACTTCAAGGTACTTAGGGACTTACCGCAGGAGGCGTTAGACTGCATGATTGCTGGATGGATGCTAAGCATAAAGTTCTCACGTACCATCTACCCTAAGGTATTCTCTTCTATAAGGAACCCGCTGATCCACAGGATAGTTAGCAATGTTACTGAAAAAGCTCTCGAAGCTATGGCGAACTGGATATTAGCGGTGAAGAGAAAACCTGAGATAGTGGAAAAAGAATTTTCAAGAATTAACCTAAGGTATCCACCATCGCTGGTTGTAACAGTAATTCGGAATAAAATGTCAGTATTACTCCCTTAACGAGTCCCAGTACTTCATTATCTACTTTACCCTTATTAACATTCCTGATTGCTTACTCAAGTATACCTAATCCCATATTAGATACCCCTACTAAGGAATATCACTATGAGTCCTAGCTCAAACACCCTCTGCATCACCTTCTTTCTTTCCTCATTGACCCTCCTTAGTCTCCCTATCCTTGACTAACTCAACATCAGCAATTAATCTCTTACCCCTCACAACACCTACCAGCTTGTGCCTCCCATCATCTTATGCACCCTCGCAAACACTCTCCCCCAGCACCCTAACCTACCTTAAAAGATGTTACACAATTCCTCAACAACTAGCACTATCCTACAAATTAAAGGTAGATGTAGTAGACAAGCGACAGCGGTGAGACCATAATTTCCTCCTTACAATGACTGCTGGATAGGAAGGTCACCACCCAACCCTTATCTATAGCTAAGCTGTTACTGAATGGTATTAGAGGCTACATTATGATTAGTCACGTTAGGCTTGCATCACAAGGTAAGCCTAGCTACATCAATATCCATCCATTTGTGGGAAGTTACATGATTGTGGATGGGTTTTGCCCACAATGATGATGTATTGGGAATAATGCGTGATCTAGCGTTCAAGCTAGAACACCACTTCCCCGTTGGTAAAAGTGACTTTGAATATGCGTTTTGCTATATAATGGACAAACTAGAGCTAGGTGGTGATATTGAAAGCATTATTAAGGTTTCAAGGGCTATTTGGAGCTTAACAAATAGGATTGGAGGTTATGGCAGGTTTAATTTCTTACCAAGTAATGGAGATTATTTCTTCGCGTACATGAATAAACTTGGTACCCTACATTACTTGCTTAGACATTCTTCACATAAAGGATGGGTTAAACTTATGATGAATATTTTGAGGTAAGATTGGAAGAGATTAAAGCACCTAGCAGGTTAGCTGCTCTTATAGCCGCAAAACCATTAACAAATGAGGGTTAGAGAACCTTCGGGACAAACACTCTATACATGTTCCATAAAGGTGATGTAATAATGAGGGTAAATGCTAATGGCGGGCTAGAACACATGTTGAGCGATATCGAAGCAGAGGTTTTAAGGTATGTGAGGGCCAGCCCTCATAGTGTTAAACTTAGAGATATATCAAGGAGGCTGTTTCAGATTTAACTATATGTTTAAATACTTTTAAATGCTTCTAACTGCTTGATGAGGGTGGCTTGATGACCCGCCTTTGCGGTGAGGATTCATCCTCAGATGGGAGCCCTATGGCGTTGGGCTCGACTGAGCC
>Ga0190367_1000358_pt1 | contig 34204 bp, 43 predicted proteins | sample 4872181011_MG_FD_171838 | JGI IMG/M metagenome (GOLD analysis project Ga0190367, IMG submission 171838) | Hydrothermal vent microbial mat bacterial communities from Southern Trench, Guaymas Basin, Mexico - 4872-18-10-11_MG | ecosystem: Environmental > Aquatic > Marine > Hydrothermal vents >...
CTCCCATACACTAACGTAGCTAACTGTTAATAGAATACTTTAAATCTTTTGGTTCCAAATAATCAGCGCTAATAATAAATGAGTGCTAAGTAATTAATGTGTTATTAAGGTTTATTAGGAAACAGGTTTAACATAACACGTGATCTAAGGTAAAAAATATTATATAGTTACTGCTTCTAGCGTAAACAAAAGGTATAGTTTAACCTTAGTATTAAACGGCATGTTAACGTAAGGTGCTAAAGTTTTGACTATAGCTGTAGAAATCTACGATTTAGTGAAATTTTATGGTAAAGTTAAGGCCTTAGATAGATTAACATTCAAGGTTAATGAAGGAGAAATTTTTGGCCTAGTAGGACCTAATGGTGCAGGTAAAACAACTACCTTAAGAATTATAGCTACCCTACTAAAGCCATCCTCAGGTATTGTAAGAGTTTTTGGCTACGATGTTATCGAGAAACCAGATGAAGTTAGAAAACTCATAAGTTATCTGCCCGAGGAAGCGGGAGCATACCGTTTCTTAACCGGTAAAGAATACCTTGAGTTTATGGGTAAAATATATCATATACCTAGAGACTTTATTGAAGAAGGTATTGAAATCGCTAGTTTAGGTGACGCCATAGATAGGCAAATTAGAACTTATAGCAAGGGTATGAAGAGAAGACTTCTCGTAGCAAGAGCTTTAATGGTTAAACCTAGACTAGCTATCCTAGATGAGCCAACTTCAGGTCTTGATGTTGCACATGCATTATATGTTAGAAATGCTATTAGAAAATATGCTAAAGAATACAGTGTAACAGTTATTTTATCAAGCCATAATATGTTAGAAGTAGAATATTTGTGCGATAGAGTAGCCCTAATAAACGAAGGTAGAATAGTCGACATAGGGACAACTGAAGAACTCATAAAAAGATATGGTGTTAGAAACTTAGAAGAAGTTTTCATTAAGGCTATAGGAGGCGTAGCCTAAACCATGATTAAAGAGCTTGTAATTAAAGAGCTAAAGAATACTTTAAGAGATAAAAGAATGCTCTTATCGCTAATTATAGTTCCATTATTAATGTTTATAATCATGGGAGGCATTATGAGGTTTGCTATGACAACAACTTTTAAAGAAGCTTTAGAAAAACGCACAATATATGTTGTAAACAATGACTTAAATAAATACTCTGAGATAGCTATAAATTACATTAAGGAAAAAGGGTTTGAAGTCAAAGTTTTCGAAAATACTGATGCTAAAGAAGTACTATCCGAGGTAGAGGAAGCCGATGTTGTTATAGAATTTCCTGAAGGATTTTCATACAATTTAAGTAACGGGTTAAAAGCGAGAATTCTAACCTACGCTTCAATTAAAGGATTAAGTATAGGCGGGTACGCTGTTCTAGGTAAAGTTTCAGGGTTAATTAATGAAATAAGCGCTTACCTAAGTAAAGTTCTTGTAAAAGAGGTAGCCAGTAATGTTAATCCAGAATTCATATTAGACCCTATAGCTTCAGAGCCTCACATGTTTATTAGCGGCAAAGAAGTACCAGAAACATTCATAGGCATGCTTGGTTTCTTTAGCGCAGGCATTATCGTAGCTCCCTTAGTATTAGTTGCAACAACTATTGGTGTTTCTTCATCTATGATTGCTGTAGAAAATGAGGAAAGAACATTAGAAGTCCTACTTACGCTTCCAATATCAAGGTTTAAAATATTACTAAGCAAGCTGATCGGAGTCGCTATCTTAGTGCTCATAGCTACACTAAGCTTTATAGTAGGTTTCACGTTTTACATAACAGCGCCTATGACGGCTTTTGAAGAATTGCCAGGAAGTGAAGGGGGGCCATCATTTGAGCCATCGCCCATACTAACACTTTTTGATATCCAAACAATAGTATTAACAGGCATAGCTGTGTTCTTTACCTTAATTGCTGTTGGTGCTTTAGGACTGTTACTGGGTTCTATAGCACCTGATGTTAGAACAGCGCAAACATACATAGGTCCATTATCATTTATAGTTTTCATACCTGGAATGATGCTTATGTTCTTAGATTTAAGTAAGTTTACTATACTAGCTCAAATAGTGTTAATAGCAATATCGCCTTTCATATCACCAATTCTTGTCTTTAAATCTTTATTTGAGGGGATACCGTGGATAGCGTATGCTTCTCTAACCTGGACTATAGCGTTTACTCTCATAATGGTAGCTATAGCTGCTAAATTCATGGAAACAGAGAAAATATTAACCTTACAGTTTGCGTTAAGAATGAGAGGTCTAAGAAAAAAGGCTAAATAAAAATACTTATAATAGCCATCGTAGAAGCTTTAAAAATGTGCGAAGCTTAAACTTTAGTGGTGAGAAGTTCTTTTGTCAAGAATAGTTAAAACTGCCGACCCTTATAAAGCAATTAAGTATTGGAGAAGTATAGCTTTACGTGAGAAAAACAATAACAATAGTAAGAGAGAGAAAAAGCTTAGCAAACCGCAAATGTATATTATGGTGAACACTACTAGACCATTTTTTTCTAGAATAGATAAGAATGATTCTAAATATATTAGGACATATAGAATGATAATCTACGGTATGCTAAACTATAGTAAGTCTTTAAAAACAATAACGCTGAGAGCCTCAGGCTACAACTTAGGTAAACACTTAGCTGAAAGAGGCCTTATAAGAAGTATAGATGATTTACCTCAAGTATTCATTAATCAGCGAATAGGCTTACTAGATATTGTTGATGAATCTTTTAATAACATGAAAATACACATTTATGAGTGCATGAGCTGCTATGGTATTCCAAACATTGGAATGCCTATGTGTGATTTTGAAGCAGGAGTAATACAAGGAGCTTTAGAGTCTCTTATAGGCAAGAACATTACGAAAGAAAAATATTGTTGGGGGCTTGGATACTCATTCTGTGGTTTTGAAGTATATTTCGAATAGTCTTAGAGATGATAAGCATGGTTTGGAAAACACTAATAGTGAGAATAACTGATTCTTGTGATGGAAATTGCTACGGGTGCTTATGGAGAAAGAGTAAAGTAAGCGGCTTCATGCTACCTATAACCGTTGTTAACAATGTTGTTCTATGTTTAAAAGATTTCACATTTGATGAAGCCGTAATTTTATGTCCTGACCCTCTAAATAACCCTAAGATACTGGATATTATTTTGCTCCTTAAGAAAGTTACGAAGAAAATGTACCTATTTATACCAATGCATTCCATAAGCAAAATACGTAATAAAAGAATTTTGGAGAACATCGATGAGCTCGTATTGGTAACTACAACACCTGAAGATTTTAAAGTAAATGAGGAAAACTTAAAAATTATTCTAAGTCAGGGTTTCTCCAATATTGTACTATATGTTGCTATAGGTTCTCATATTATAAACATGAATAATATACTATCGCTTGTAAATATGGGTAAAGAGTATGGTTTAAAAATTAGGATAGGTGAAATTCCGTACTCAACGACTTTAACATTAGACCTTAAACCTATGTTCGCAAAGAAAGGGTATACTGTTGGATTTAGTTATGGAATACTTTATGGATATATGGCTTCTACAGCATTTATAGGAAACTATCCTGCAGTAATATTAGCTAAACCTCTTAGTGGCGAATGTAGAAAACTTTTCATTGACCCTTACGGTAAAGTTAGTAAATGCCCTTTACAAGATTTTCAAATCAAAGTAGAGGATATTAACCCTAGTACGTTGCGCAGCCTTATATTTTCAGAATGCCCTATTAGATGTAGAAGGTTTGAGCTCATTCCTAAAATTGAAATATCGCTAGTTACTCCTGATGGTAAAGAAATACCATCTGAAATTCTTAGCCTTTTAGAAGTCATTTCTCATGTAAATTCGCTTAGAGCCGCATGCTCGATAATGGGGTTTCCACCGTCAACATACCTTGAGAAGGTAAGAAAAATTGAAAAAGACCTTGGTATAAAACTTTTAGTCTCTAAAAAAGGAGGTAGAGAGAAAGGCATTACTGTTCTTACAGATGAAGCTAGAAGAATACTTAGAATGTATAGGGAAATAAGAGATATGGTTTCAGAAAGTTTATACAGCGAAAAAGGCATTATGAGATTTAAACTAGGATAAACACGATAATACAGAGGATTCGAATGTAGAACACGACATTTAACTCTGAATTCTATGCTTCGAACCCGGTCACTTTATTATAAATAAGAAGCTTAAATTATTATCGTAAGCAAAGTGTAGAGGTGTTCTATGATAGCTACCGAAGCCGTAAAAGTAAAAATACCTCCAGAGGAGCTTGAGAAAACTGTTATCTTCATAGATCCTGAAAAATGCATGGGATGTAGAAGCTGCGAAATAGCTTGTGCAGTGGAGCATTCACTTAGTAAAGAAGTCTATAGAGCACCTATGGAAAAACCGCTACCTAAGCCTAGGATTAGAATTTTAGTTGCAGACCTGTTTAATGTTCCTATGAGATGCCAACACTGCAAAGACGCACCATGTATTAATGTTTGCCCAACTAAGGCTTTAAGTAAAACAGATGAAGGATTCGTTATTTTGACTCCTGAAAAATGTATAGGATGCATTATGTGTGCTTTAGCGTGTCCTTTCGGACATCCAAGGTACAATATTGAAACTAAAACCATTGACAAATGCGATTTCTGTATTGACAGGGTTAGAGCGGGTAAACTACCAGCATGCGTTGAAGCATGCCCTACTGGGGCATTGAAATATGGCAGATTAGAGGAACTTCTTGAGGAAGTTGCTGTTGAAAAGGCCAAGCAAATGATTAGCGGTATGGCTGTTCCAGGCATAGTTTATGTGAAACCTGTTATTCCAGCGAAAGCTGTGCCTACACCCAAACCTTTAGACATCTATGCTAAATATTCTCCCGTTTCCTGGAGGTGAACTCCCTCATGTCTAAAAGATATGAGTATTTAAGGTTTAAATTACCTGCAAAACAAGTTTCAATAACACCAGGTGTAAGTGAACTTATAGAAAAAGCCGAGGAAGAAGGCATTAAACTAGCTTGGCATAGATGGCTTGAGCAGCAACCTCAATGTGGTTTTGGACTATTAGGTGTTTGCTGTAGAAACTGTAACATGGGTCCATGCCGCATTGATCCATTTGGATACGGACCTTCAAAAGGTACATGTGGTGCTACAGCAGATACTATTGTTGCTAGAAACATTTTAAGAATGATAGCTGCTGGTGCAGCAGCACATAGCGATCATGCTAGAGACATTGTTAGGGTTTTAAGGCTTGTTGCTGAAGGTAAGGCTCCAGCATATAAAGTAACGGACTCTGAGAAATTGAAAACAGTAGCTCAAGCACTTGGAATATATGTTAAGGAGAGATCAGATTTAGAAATAGCTAAAGACCTTGTAGCTGTTCTTGAAAGCGAATTCGGTAAACAAGATGAAGAACCGTTGCACCTTGTTAAAGCGTTAGCTCCAAAGAAGAGAATGAGAGTTTGGGAGAAAATAGGTGTTGTACCTAGGAACATTGATAGGGAAATATGTGAATGTATGCATAGAACCCATATAGGCGTTGATGCAGACTATGTAAGCTTATTATTACACGGTGTTAGAACAGCACTAGCTGATGGTTGGAGCGGCTCAATGATGGCAACTTTACTGAGCGATATCCTGTTCGGAACACCTAAACCGTTAAAGGCTGTAGCTAATCTTGGAGTTTTGAAAGAAAATATGGTAAATATTATTGTTCACGGACATAACCCAGTATTATCAATGAAAATAGCTGAAGTAGCTTTATCCGATGAAATGCAGGAATACGCAAGGAAATTCGGCGCTGAAGGAGTTAATGTTGCTGGAATGTGCTGTACAGGAAACGAAGTTCTAATGAGGCTTGGAGTTCCAATAGCTGGAAATATGCTAATGCAGGAGTTAGCAATAACAACAGGCGCTGTTGAAGCAATGGTAGTAGATTATCAGTGTGTAATGCCTGCTCTAGCTGATGTTGCAGGCTGTTATCATACGAAACTAATAACGACTGAACCTAAAATGCACATACCCGGAGCACTACACATAGAGTTTGAACCTGAAAAAGCAGATGAAATAGCTAAGAAAATAGTTAAAGTAGCAATAGAGAATTATTCAAAGCGACCTAAAGAAAGAGTACATATACCTAAATATAAGATGGAATTAATGGCTGGCTTTAGCGTAGAAGCTATTTTAGAAGCTTTAGGTGGAACATTAGATCCTCTAATAAATGCTCTAAAAGATGGAACAATTAAGGGCATTGCTGGAGTTGTTGGATGCGTTAATCCTAAGGTTAAACATAACTTCAGCCATGTAACAATAACTAAGAAATTAATAGAAAACGACATATTAGTTGTAGGTACCGGATGCTGGGCAATAGCTGCTGGAATGCATGGACTATTATCGCCTGAAGCAGCTAAATATGCAGGACCTGGATTAAGAAAGATTTGCGAAGCACTAAAGATACCTCCATGTCTCCACATGGGCAGCTGTGTTGACTGTTCAAGAATATTATTAGCATTAAAAGCAATCTCAGAAGCACTAAACGTAGACATACCCGACCTACCTGTAGCAGGTTCAGCACCAGAATGGATGAGCGAGAAAGCTGTAAGCATAGGAACATACTTTGTAGCTTCAGGAGTATTTACACATCTAGGTACAATACCGCCTGTTTTAGGAAGCTTAAAAGTAACTAAGCTATTAACAGAGGATGTTGAAGACGTTTTAGGAGGAAAGTTCTATGTAGAACCAGATCCAGAGAAAGCAGCGGAAACAATAATTTCAGTAATAATGGAGAAGAGAAAGAAACTACACTGGCCAACGTAGCGACGGTGGAAAATAGGGTTGAGGCTATTTTTAAATGAAAATTTTAGTGGCCGGGAAGGGAGGTGTAGGTAAAACAACAATAGTAGCCCTACTTTCACATATTTTTTCTAACCATGAATACAAGGTATTAGCTTTAGACACGGATTCTGTACCAAATCTTGCCCAAAGTCTTGGAATACCATTAGATGAAGCTTTTAAAATAGTTCCATTAACGAAAAACATGAAGCTTATTGAGGAGAAAACTGGAGCTAGACCTGGGGAAGGATGGGGGGTTCTTTTCTCGCTAACACCTAAAGTCGATGATATTGTTGAAAGATACGGTGTAAAAGTAAAAGATAATTTAAATTTAGTTGTTGTAGGAAGCATAGACGTTAGTAAGGAAGGATGCTTATGTCCAGCAATAGCTTTAGCAAAAGCATTTTTAAGACATGTGTTTTTGAAAAGAAAAGAGATAATTATAGTTGATGCGGAAGCTGGAGCTGAAGTTTTCGGTAGAGGATTAGCAGAAAAATTTGATCTATTCCTATGCATAACAGAACCTACAATAAAGTCGTTAATAATATCTAAAAAATTAATAAAAATGGCTAAAGAATTGGGAATTAAGAAAACAATTTTAGTAATAAATAAGGTTAGAGATTCTTTAGAAGCAGCTAAAAGCTATTCAAGAATTTTTCCTGAAAAGAACGTACCTTATCACATAGTTCACTATGATAATAATCTTCAAGAAGTAGAAATGAAAGGATTAGGGGTAACAAACCTTCCTAAGAATAGTATTATAGTTCATGATGTTTTATTACTTTACAATAAAATATCTAAGTTTATAAAATAATTTTAAACACGGTGTGTGGTAATGTGTGAATCTAAAGCAGTACTAATTGTAAATGGTCGTGAAGAAAAAATAATGGATGATGTAGCATTATTGGAAATAGGCGACGAGAAAATAACATTGAAGAATATTATGGGAGATGTTTTAGAGGTAAATTATGCGCTTTTAAAAATAGATTTCTTAAACCATAAAATAGTGTTCGTGAAAAAAATAGTATGTTGAAAGGCGTAAATTATGGCAGAATATGCTATATTAGCGCCTATAGTATTGTTTGTTTTAGGTGCAGTAATCTCTAGCGTGTTTAAAGGTAAGCTTGGAAACTATATTTCATCATTTTTCTCCCTTATTTCATCGCTCATAATATGTTACTTGTCCTTAAGTGTTCTATTTTACAATAAAGTTTTAGAGTTGCAGTTAAGACTTATTCCCGAAATAACTAAACTACCTTTGCCAATAAACTTGAATGTAATATATATTAAGATTGATTTTCTCTCAGCATTTTTTGCTCTCATTTTAGGTGTTGTTGGTTTTGCTTCATCTATTTACGGAATAAGTTACATTAATAGATATTTACATAAGCAGCATTTAGGATTTTACGGGTTAAATTATGCTTCATTCTTATGCCTTATGTATTTAGTGTTTGTAATTCACGATATTTTCTGGTTTATTGTTTTCTGGGAGCTTATGACAGTTACATCACAATTCCTAGTATCGTATGAGAAAGAGAAAATAGTTGCTAGGAAGGCTGCCTACAAGTATTTCTGTATGACAAAGGCAGGTTCTGAAGCAATAATAGTGTCTGCTCTAGTGGTTTTAATAGTTCTGTCAGGGATGAATACATCTTTTGACATGATAAGGCAGTATACTAGAGACCTCTTAGTTGGGAATCCTATTTTAGCTAACATGCTAATAGCACTGCTTTTTACAGGGTTTAGTGTTAAAGCAAGTCTAGTTCCTTTCCATACATGGCTTCCAGACGCTCACCCTGAAGCTCCAAGTAATGTTTCCGCATTGCTAAGTGGAGTTATGATAAAAACAGCTGTTTATATGTTCTTTAGGATATTCTACTTTTTCTTCGAACCAACAATTTATTGGGGATATATTGTAGCGACGATAGGTACTATAACGCTTTTCGTAGGTACAATGTATGCTATTTTACAAAATGATTCTAAGAGGCTTTTAGCATTTTCTAGTATAGGTCAAATGGGATACATAATATTAGCTTTAGGCGCATCTATGGTGCTTTACTCTATAAATGGAAAAGAGTATGCTATTTTAGCCTCAGCGGCTTTTGCAGCATCCTTGTACCATGTAATGAACCATGCAATGTTCAAATCTCTACTCTTCCTTACAGCAGGTTCTGTTATTTATAGAACCGGTCTAAGAAACCTTAACGTTTTAGGCGGTCTTGCCAGATTTATGCCCTTAACATCCATTTCAGCATTAATAGCCGCTCTCTCGGTAGCAGGTGTTCCTCCGTTTAACGGGTTTGTAAGTAAGTGGCTTCTATACTCTTCAACAATACCGTCGTTTACTATATTGACGATATACGGTGTCATAGCTTTATTCATAAGTGCAGTAACCGCTGCCTACTTTATAAAATACTTTACCACACTATTTGCAAAACCTTCTTCTATTAAAGTTAAGGGTTTAAAGGACGTGCCCGCGCTAATGCTGTTTTCTCAAATATTTTTGGCGTTAACATGTATTGTTTTAGGTGTTTACCCTATAATACCATTAACTATGATATCCTCCATTTCAAAGACAATATTCCCCTTAGGCGACATCTTATCTTATATCCAAGTTTTCCCAGGCATAGCCTTATTGAAAGTAAGTTTTGTTTCTGTAAATTCACCTCTAATAATTGCAGTAGCTTTAACACTGCTTTCCTCAATAACAGCAGCCATCTTACCTCCTAGACTCGGTAAGTTTAGTGTATGGAGTTGCGGTGTTTCATTTAGAAAATATGTAATGAACATGCCTGCAGCATCATATTTTAAACCGTTTGAGGAAAGCTTTAGTGAAATTTACTCTACAGGAAAGTTCTTACATAAGGTACTTGTTGAAGATTTCATTAGAAACTACCTGTTTTCATCAAGGATTTTAGCTAAAATTACTGAGAACTTCGCAGTTATGCTAACCTTATTTATATTAATAATTGTATTAATGCTGCTAATGAATCTTGGGTGATTAACTATGGAATACATAGCAATCGTTCTCGCTAATATTGCAGCAATACTCATTATAGCACCCATCATAGACGGTATAGAAAGAAAGATTAAAGCTAAGCTTCAATGTAGAAAAGGACCCCCAATATTGCAGACATGGTATGACCTAGTTAAGCTTTTTAGAAGGCCAAGCATAGTTACTGAAGAATATTCTCTAGCATATGTTATTTCACCATACATAATATTTGCTAATATGATATTGGCCTTAGCCCTAGTGCCTTCATTTACCCGTATTTCGCTAAGCTTTTTCGGAGACATCATAGTTTTAGTCTATCTTATAGCTTCTTCATCAATATTTTTAGCCATAGGTAGTATTTCTTCAGGTAATGTTTTCGCAACAATAGGTGCTAATAGGGAAATTAGCTTAGCAACACTATCTAAGCTTCTAATGGCTCTTGTTCTTGCTACATTTGCAACTTTAAAAAGAGCCCTCACGTTAGGGTCAATATTTCCAATAATACCTCCCTGCACCCTATCAGCTATTATATCTATAATCTTGTTTGCAATTATAGCATATATTGACTGCTATAAACTACCTTTTGACATTCCTGAAGCAGAACCTGAGATAATTGATGGAATACTTGTAGAATATAGCGGTAAAAGTTTAGGTGTATTAAAGTATTCTACATATCTTAAGAGAATACTTTTATTCACAATAATAGTAGATCTCATATTACCTGGGAATATACCTACCTTACTCTTGCCAATATCTTATTTTATTTTCCTTTTAGCTCTTTCAATAACCTATGTTTGTATTGAAACATATTTTGGAAGATTACGTATAGACCAAGCATTAAAGTTCATGAAAACAATGGTACCTATATTATTGGTGGTGTGGTTTATTGCTTACCTCCATTACTGAAATATTAAACTTACTGAAGAAGTATGGCAAAGTAGAGAAAATACATAAAGATACATATATTGTTGAGATAAGCCCGGATAAGGTTAAGGAATTATGTGAAATCCTTCACTGGAAGTTAAATGGACACTTTTCGGTAACTGTGGGATCTGATGAAAGACCCGTAAATGGATATTTCGGAGTGTATCATGTATTTTTATTAGATAAACAAAAGTTATCAGTAATAGTTCATGTTAAAGTAAACCCTGTAACGCTTAAAATACCATCAATAACCTCCGTAATACCTGGAGCTAATTGGCATGAAAGAGAAGCTCACGACTTTTTCGGCATATTTTTTGAAGAACATCCTAACTTGGAAAGGCTTATACTACCATATGATTGGCCTGAAGGAATACATCCTTTAAGAAAAGATGTTAATGTAAGGGAGTTAAGATATAAATTACTAAAGAAAGAAACAGAGTTAGTTGCAGAAAAGAAAGCTGAGGAAGAGTACATAGTACCTATTGGTCCTTATCACCCTGCACTACATGAACCTGAATATTTTGAACTCTATGTTGAAGGAGAAAAAATAGTAGATGCAAGGTATAAAGGATTTCATGTTCATAGAGGTATAGAGAAGGTTGCTGAGGAACGGTTAACAATAAACCAAGTACCCTTTATTGCAGAAAGAATATGTGGTATTTGCGGTTATACTCATAGTGTAGCCTATTGTCAAGCAGTAGAAAATGCTGCCAAAATAGATGTACCCTTGAGAGCAAATTATATTAGAAGTATTCTTTTGGAAATAGAAAGAGTACATAGTCATCTTCTATGGTTTGGTGTACTTTTCCATTTACTTGGATTTGATACCGGTTTTATGATGACATGGCTTGTTAGAGAAAAGATAATGGACCTTGCAGAAATACTTACTGGGAATAGGAAAAATTATGGCTTAAACCTTGTAGGGGGTGTTAGAAGGGATGTAGATTCGAAGAAAATTGATTTTTGCTTAAAGACTCTAGACTATGTTGATAATAAACTTAGAAGAATTTTAAATAAGATGTTAGGGCTTAAAGAAATTGTTTCTAGAACTAAAGATATAGGCTTTTTAAGCCATGGTGAAGCAAGGAAGCTTTCTGTTGTTGGACCTGTAGCTAGAGCTTCAGGAGTAGAAACTGATGTTAGAAAATATCATCCATACGCGGCTTATGGTGAGATAGAGTTTAAAGTTCCTGTATATGATGGAGGAGATGTTTATTCTAGGGCTTTAGTAAGATACGATGAAGTTTTTGAATCAATAAGTATGCTTAAGCAATTATTGAAGAATATTCCTAAAGGAAATGTAATGGCGGATAATGTTGAAATACCTGAGTATAGGAAAGGACTGGGTTTAACTGAAGCTCCTAGAGGAGAGAATGTACACCTAGTTATTACAGGTAGAGACAATAAGATTTATCGTTGGAGACCTCGAGCTCCTTCATACAATAATATACCTTCAACATTAGTTATGCTTAAAGGAGAGAATCTAGCTGATGCTCCAGCTATAATTGCCAGTATAGATCCCTGTTTCTCGTGCACTGACCATTTGGTCGTAATTGATGTTGAAAGGAATATTAAGCGTAAAGTTCGTTTAAAAGAACTGGTTAAGAGGGGGTAATGTACGAGTAAAAGGTTTCATATTTTTAAAGAAGCATTAAAAACAGGCGTTGTTACGAAAAAATACCCCTTTGAGCCAGTAGAGGTTCCTGAAGGGTTTAGAGGAAAACCTAGCATAGACGTAGAGAAATGTATAGGGTGTGGTGCCTGTGTAAATGTTTGCCCTCCTAACGCTTTAAGTGTTGAAGTTGATTTAGAGAAAGGTGTTAAGAAGATAATATTGTTTCTTGGTAAATGTATTTTCTGTGGAAGATGTCAAGATGTTTGTCCAACGGAAGCAATAAAGTTAACAAGGGAATTTGAGTTATCAACACTTACTGTTGACGATTTATACCAGGTTGTCGAATTAAAAATGGCTAAATGTGAAATATGTGGTAAACCCTATGCTACAGTAAGGCAGGTATTGTTTACAGCAAGAAATATTCCTAAGGATCAAAGACCGTTAATTCTGCTTTGTGATGAATGTAGGAGTAAGGTTTCAGCAAAATACATTTCCTATGCGAGGTGGTAAATTTGGGTCTTAAATTGTTTAGAAAGAGTTTATGGGTGTTTCATTTAAACAGTGGTAGCTGTAATGGATGTGATATTGAAGTTTTAAATGTATTTACACCTTACCATGATGTTGAAAGGTTAGGTATAAAACTTGTAGCTTCACCTAGACACGCAGATGTAATTGTCTTTACAGGCCCTATAACTAGAGAGACCTTACCTAAAGCTATAAGGGCATTTTTTGCTGTTCCAGAACCTAAAGCAGTAGTAGCTATTGGATCATGTGCATGTGGAGGAGGAATATGGTATGATTCTTACGCTGTCATTGGAGGTGTAAGTGCTTTTTACGATATCTTAAGGGAGAATTATGGAGTAAAACCACCACCAACAGTATATGTTCCAGGATGTCCTCCTAAACCTGAAGCGATAATATACGGTATTGCTGTTTTAAGAGGTGCTTTGAAGCAGAAGCAGAGAAAAGAGCACTTCATAGAAGAGGAAGTACCTACTCTAACAAGAGACTTTATCGTTAACCTGGAAAAATATGTAAAGTAGTCATGAGGGACTCTTATGAAAGGTAAGAATAAGAAGAAAGTAGAAGTAGTAGTAAAAGCTTACAGGCATTTTCTAGCTCCAATAATTGTAATTAAAACTGACAAGAAATCTAAGGAAAATAAAAGTGACTAGTACAAGGTGATTCCACTTAATGCTAACACTAATTAAGCTACAATACATAAAAGATATTAAAGAAGCATTTCTTAACTTGCAAATAGAATATTCATTGTCATTGAGGTATTAGCGAATGCCTCAGCAAGCCTTGGTTATCGCTCCTATAGTGTTCTTAACTATAGCATTAATTCTGTCTATTGTACTTAAGGGTAGGAAATGTAATATTATTGTCTCTCTTCTTTCAACTATAGCGTCACTATTAATGATATGGGTAGGTTTAAGTGTTTTCTTAATCAATAAGCCTCTATCATATAGTGTTATTCTGTATAGAGTTGAGGGATTAACGTTAGGGTTAAATAGACTTATTTTTGTTGTTGATCACTTATCTGCTTTATTCAATATAGCTCTTGGAATACTTGGATTTACAGTTTCAATTTATGCTATAAAATACATGGACCTTTATGTAGGGCATGAAAGTTTAAGGTTCTTCGGAGTAAACTACTCTAGCTTTCTGCTTATGATGTACCTTGTTATTACAGCGTACGATATTGTGTGGTTTATTGTATTTTGGGAGCTTATGACAGTGACTTCTCAGTTTCTAGTTTCATTTGAAAAGGAGAGAGCTGTAGCTAGAGCCGCAGGTTATAAGTACTTCTTTATGGCTAAGGCTGGTTCAGAACTCATAGTAGTGTTTATTCTTATGGTGATCATATATCTTACACGGTTTAACACTAGCTTTGACGCGATAAGATATACGCTTTCATTGCTTGCACGAGTATATCCTGGTGTTACAGCTCTTCTTTTCGTAATTTTGTTTATTGGGTTAGGGGTTAAGGCTGCGATATATCCTCTACATTCATGGCTTCCGGACGCTCATTCTGAAGCTCCAAGTAATATTTCAGCTTTGCTTAGCGGTATAATGGTTAAAATGGCAGTATACATGATGGCACGTAGTTTTTACTGGTTTGCTCCTTCCTTAATTTACGTAGCACTTACTAAACCTATACTAGAGGTGTTGTAAGCAATGGATACAACTTACGTGCTCGACATTTACTTACCAGTAGTATTTGCTGTGTTTTTAGTAGCTTTTACACTTTACATTATTAGAATAGTTAAAGGACCATCGGTAGTAGATATGGCTTTAGCTGTTGATTGCTTAGCCTTCGACTTAGCTGTTTTCATAGGATTACTTACACTTTACTTTAGAACACCATTCCTAATTATTGGAGCTATTGCCTTAGCCCTATGGGCTTACATCTTGGACATATATATTGCAAAGTATTTTGTCAGAAGGGAGGTTGGTGAGTAGTGTTCGAAGTTATTGAATGGTTTGTTTTCATCATAGGACTCATATTGATAACAATAGGTGCAATATGTGATTTAGCTGGAGCTTTAGGTTTAGTTAGGTTTCCTAATTTCTTTGTTAGGCTTCATGCTGCAACAGTAGGAACAATAGGAGGAGCTGTAATTCCACTATTCGGTATAGCTTTAGTTTCAGCAGTTTCATCTCAGCTGGGACCCTTTAGATGGGCTGTTGCAGGAGGAGCGGTTATAGCAGCATTTCTAATAATGATTGTTGCTCCTGCTGGCTCACATGCGCTAGCTTATGCGGCTCATAAAGCTAAAGTTGTTCCTGTTGAACCTAAGGTTTGCGATTTACTTGAAGAACATGAGAGAAGAAAAGCGAAGGAGGCTGAGAAGAAATGATAACCTTAGGACTAGTTCTATTAGCTTACCTATTTTCAATAGCTATGCTGTTCACATATAAAGCCATTACTGAGAAGGATTTGATCAAGGCAGTAATATTCTCTGCAAGCCAATCTGTAGCTTATGCTATTGCCTACGCTGTTCTTTTAGCTCCAGACATTATGCTTGCATATATAGCTATAGGCATAGGCGTTTACTCGATAATTCTACTCTATGTCATTTCGAAAACAGAGAGATATGAGAGTGGGTAAATATGAAAGGGGTAAAAATACTATTCATACCTCTAATGGGTTTGGTTGTAATATTAATAGTGCTTATCCTAAGTTATGGTACGCTAGGATATTCACCAGCAGAGTACATTAGGAGTTTGGGGGAGTTTCTTTTAAGACAAAGCTTTAATGTTTTTGAAAAAGAATGGTGGGCTGGAAGCCCAGAGGTAATTACTGCAACCCTCTGGGATTATAGAGGACTAGACACAGTATATGAGACAACAGTTTTCTACTTGGCGGTAATAGGCTGTGTTTCTGTTTTCAGACTTTTACAACCCAAACTTGCAGAAATAACTAAAGAAAAAGAAGAATATGCGTTAACTGTTATAGTTAGAGTAGCTACGAAAATAGTTTTAGCAGTAATAATTCTTATATCGATAAACATAGCTCTCCATGGTCACATAACTCCTGGAGGAGGCTTCCAGGCCGGATCAGCTTTTGCGATAGCACCACTATTGGCTATAGCTGCTTTTTCAAGGTATTTCGTTGAAAAAATGGGTTTAAAAATAAACTTATCCCATGTACTAAGATCTCTAGGTTTAATCATAATAGCTTTAGTGGCTTTGCTGCCTCTATTCTACTTCGGATATCTCCTACAAAACCAGGCTAAACCATGGTCTCCATTCCCGGGATACCCTATAGAAGTAAGTTTCCTTGAGTTAAGCGGCTCACTATTCCACTTTGACATAGGCGAATACCTTAATGTAGCTATGGGATTTTTAGCTATATTCCTTCTTCTATCATTACCTGAACGTGTCTTTAAAAAAGACATGGAGGTTGTGAAAAGTGAATCCTGAACATGTAGTAGTCCTATACTTATATGCTGCATTATTTGTAGTATTTGGTATTTCAGTTTACGGTATTGTTGTTAAACCTCATATAGTTAAGAAGCTAATTGCATTATCAATACTTGGAGATACAGCTAACACCTTAATAATACTTTTAGGCTATAGAACACTACCTAAACCTTGGCCACCAGTTTTCCCTGAACTGGAACCAAGTTTAGAGCTAATTGAAGAATTCACTAAACTGTCTGTGGATCCTCTACCACAAGTGCTAGTTATAACGGCGATAGTCATTAACATGGCAGTTACAGCGCTTCTAGCGTTCCTGGCAATTCAAGTTTATAGGCTTTATGGCACTTTAGACTTTAGAAAAGTATTAAAGCTGAGGGGATGGTAGCTATGGGGAAGCTTGTTAAAATAATATTACTTTCAATACCGTTATACATACTATACTTAGTGTTTGCAGGTGTAGTTACACTTACAGATATTGTTTTAGGATATATTGCCGCATTAATTACCGCAGCTATAACTTCCGAGCTTCTCATTAAAGAAAAAGAAAAGCTTACACAGTTAAGAAGATTAGCTCACTTGATTAAGTATTTCCTACTGTACATAACAATAATAGAATATAGAGCTCATTCCGATGTAATTAGAAGAATCTTTCATCCTAAAATGCCTATTAACCCCGGCATTATTAGAATACCTTACCATGTTAAATCAGACTATGCACTAGTTACAATTGCAAATTCAATAACAAACACTCCTGGAACTGTAACTGTTGATATAGATAAAGAGGAAAGGAAGCTTTTCGTACACTGGATTGATGTTAAAGGTGTTGAAGAAGCATTCTGTTACAAAACAATATCTAAAACATTTGAAGAATATGCTAAGAAAATTTTTGATTAAGGTGATATGTGATGGTTGAATACATTATTCAAAACTACGACATAGTAACCGCATCCCTACCCGGACTTGCAGTTTTAATTTCAGCTACAGGAGCATTTACACTACCACTACTACAGCTTATAACGAAAAATAGAAGAGCATGGGAAGTCTATACAGCGTTATTCACATTCCTAGTAATGTGTCTAACATATAAGCTAATGTTTAAAGTATTTGAAGTAGGTAAGCCGCTGGTTTATACCTTCGGTGGATGGCCGCCGCCTGTTGGAATAGTCTACGAAGTCGATAGATTTAATGGATTACTTGGAGTCGTGGTTTCATCTATAATGTTTCTAGTAGCAATATACAGTATTAAATATTTAGAATTTGACGACGGTGTACAATGGTACTATACATTGTTTTTAGGATTAGAAGCCGGTATGCTTGGATGCATGTATACTGGCGACTTCTTCAACTTATTCGTTATGATAGAAGTTACTGCTGTTTCAGCATATGCTCTTGTAGCTTTTAGAAGATACGATAGAATAGCTATTGAAGCTGCTATGAAATATGCTATCTTTGGAGCTTTAGCTACAACAATGTACTTTACAGCAATAATTTTCGCCTATGGAACCTTAGGAACGTTAAACATGGCTGATATGGCTTTAAAGTTTAGAAACATAGAAGTTCCTGTTACAGGTTTACCATTTGGAATAATACATTACGGTATGGCATTGTTCATAGTTTTTGCTCTATGGTCCTTTGCATTTAAGGCAGCACTTTTTCCAAACCACTTCTGGCTTCCAGATGCACATGCTGCTGCACCATCATCTATATCTGCTCTACTTTCAGGCTTAGTTGTTAAGGTCGGTATTTACGCTATAGCTAGATTCCTATATACAATATTTACAGCTTCAGAAGCCATAGCATCCGTGCATAGGTTAGCTTCACTAGCAATATTTGTTATGGGCGTTTCCTCGGCTTTCCTTGGAGCAATACTTATGTTCATACAAAAAGATATTAAGAGGCTTATAGCATACAGCACAATACTTAACATAGGATATATAGCTATTGGCTTAGGATTAGGCTCAGCATTTGGGGCATTAGCAGCAACGTACCATATAGTAAACCATGCAGTAGCTAAGGCTCTGCTCTTCATGGCCGTAGGAGCATATATTCACTATGCTGGAACGAGAGATATTGAAAAACTTTCAGGAATAGGTAGAGCAATGCCTATAACTACTTTAGCTTTCATAATAGGTGCTTTCTCTTTAGCTGGAATACCCCCGTTAAACGCGTTTATAAGCAAATTCCTACTCTACGGTGCGTTAATAGCCACAGGAGTGCTACCATTAGTAGCTATAGTAATTATCCCAAGCGTAATAGCGTTCTTAGCATATCTAAAACTAGTGTATACGATTTTCGTTAAACCCATGCCTGAAGAATACGCTAAAAAGAAAATTAAAGACCACCCGCTACTTACAGGCCCTGTAGTGATCCTAGCAATAGCATGCATACTTTTAGGAATAGGAGCACCATACATAATAAACAATTACATATGGCCAGCAACACAATCACTCCTAGACTGGCCAAGCTACACGGAAGCAATGATGCAAATAGCTCAGAAACTACCATAAAACTACATCTTACCAGCCATAGCCTTCAGCTCTCTAGGAGAAATAATTATATTATTTACAGGGTATCTCATGTTTTTAAGGAAGGAAATAAGTTTCTCGTCGACCGTTAAAAACTTCATATTTAAAACGTAAGCTGTTGAATAAAGTAAATTATCTATCATATCTTTATGCCCATTTATCCACATTTTATATGCTAAAGCATATGCTTTAGTAGGAATCTCAACTTTAAAATACGTTTCTTTAACAGCCCTAATACCCCTCAATATGATCTCTATCTCTCCAAACAAACCAAGTCTGACTATTTTCCATGAAGCTTCGAGAAGACTTAATTCTGAATAGAAAATTTCGAAAACCCTAAAATATTTTATGGCCTCAATAATTTCCTGTTCAACAGCAAAACCTAGAGAAGGCAAGATAAAACTAGTGTCTATTAGTATTTTAGGCTTCAACATATTTTCTTCATCCCCTTTAGATGGTCTTCTTGACTTTTACTCTTTATTACGCCAGTGTATCTTTTCTTGCTCTCTAATACTAGCTTCCTCTACCTCTCTCCAGCTTATTTTAGCAATTTTTTCACCATGTAAAGCTAACCATATAGCGTTAGGAATAGGCTCAATGACCAACTTATCTTTCTCAACCCTTAAAATAACCTTACCACCCTCAACAATGCCTAAAGACTCAGCAATAGCCTTAGGAATAACAATAGTACGTTTTCTACCGACCTTAACCTCAACAGTCAGACCCATAAACATACACCAAACCAATATATTAGAGTCAGACATATAAAAAGACTCTGACAGCAACAGTTTAAACACGGAAGAAATAGATAATTATTGGATATGATGAAACCGCTAGTGACTAAGTCCAAATATGCTGAATGAACCTCGGACTGAAAAAGAAACACTTTAATAAAATTTCAAAATTTTAACCAAAATATATTACAATGAGGTAAACGTGTTAGGTAAGGAAAAGTATAGGCATAGTTATGCAGTAGGAGGATACTTCAAAGTTGAAACGCAAAATGAGGTAATATATCGAGTACCTACAGGCAGAATGCCTGTTCCACAATATATTTCAGTTAAAAAATATCCAACAATACAACCCACTAAGTCTTCTGAAGAAAATATTTTCGAAATGTTAAAAGGTAAAATAATAAATCTTATTAAAAAGATTATGGGCAAATAAAATGGTATTGCCAAAGAAGATTAAGTTTTTTATTCTTTCTTTAATCATACTTACTATACTTATGCTCTCCATTTATACTATGGGGTTAAGTAAAAAAGTCTTCCCAGAAATGTCTTATAGAGGCCTATAAATATAAGAAATTAATCTACTCCTTCATAACATATGATGGTTTAGTGTTTTTAAAGAGGAATAACTCATTTAAACCTATACCTAGTGAAAGTAAGGTTGCAGCTATACTCGTCAGAAATGGAAAGATAATTATTGATTTCTTAAACTTTACTGAAGAATACTTATATGTTAATTTCACGGTTATGTTCAAGTATTTTGAATCTAAAAATTGTTCTCAAGTTCTGCAATATTAAAAATTGATACTAAAACATGTTATGTTTATGATGTAAAAGATAATTTTATTGGAAAGTGGATTTATACGTTAAGCAGTGATGTTCCTGTAGAAGAATTAGAATTAAAGAAACATATCAGAAATTGCACCTTAGTACTAGCTAATTAACATGGTAAGGAATTTTATGGACCCTGTTTAAAGGTTCTAAAAGAGGATAAGGAAATGATACTTATCGGTCCCAATATTGAGAATATCATCGTACTTGATGAACTAAGAAATATTGTTCTAGATGAAATTCCCTACTACTTTTACGATAGCAAAAGTAAAATTTTAGTCAGAATGGAGTACATTATATTAGATGACATTTTATATAATGTTTTTTGGAATATATTATGTTGATAATGCATACTTAGCACTTACGGAAATAGAAGAGGCTGGTTAAGAAAGAATACTTGGAAAATGTAATATAGTAAAACAGTTTGTTTAACACCCTTATTTTATCTGAAGGTTAAGTGTTAACTAGCTTATTAATCATAGTATGCATAGATTTTCCCCTAAAAGAAAAATCTTATATTTCAGCTTATACATGATTATATCTGGTTGGTTCAGTTGTTTACTGGCAGAGTTGGTAAGAGATATGTTCTTTATCCTCCTAAAGAGCTGCTTGAAGCGATAGGGGTTAAAGAAGGGGATTTAATTCTTTACCGTATCGAAGATGGTAGGCTAGTAGTTGAGCCTGTAATAAATCCCTTTGAATATGCTTTAAAAGTTAAGAAGTGGGCTAAGACAAGCCTTAAGGAGATTGAAGAATTTTCTTCTAAAATGCAGGCTGAGATTATTGAGAAAGGTTAAAGTAGTTTTGGATACATCGTTTCTACTTCCCATATTAGGAGTTGAGGTTAAAGAAGTTAGCAGAGATGATTTAGCTTTTCTCAAAGAGATATCTAGCAAAGTATCGCTCCTATATCCTTCTCCAATGCTTATTGAACTTATGGGTAAAGTTCTGAAGAAAGCTAGAGAACAGGAATTAAATAGCCTACCTGTTGAAGCTATTAAAGGCCTAGGGGCAATTCTTTCAGGAACTTTTATTGAAATCATAAATCCCGATGTTCAGGCTTTTACATTAGCATCTCAGATGTGGTTAAACGGGCATAGAGATTTTTTAGATAACATTGCATATGCTTGCTCTATAACCCTTAATGCTTACTTTTTAACACTTGATAGCGAATTAGTTAGCTTTCTTAGAAAGAGAAAATATAGAGTAGATAATGTTGTAGATATGGCTAAGCTTAGGAAAATATTGTCGTAGCTTATTTCTCTGTAAGCTTTAATAGAGATAGTATTTCGCATTCGGTATTATTTGTTTAAGCTTGCTGATTACTTCTTCAGAGTCTTCATGTACCTCTACTATTTCATAGCCTTTAAATATTAGCCATTGAATAATTGATGCTTTTAATTCATAGTCTTTACGTTTATCTTTTCTTCTTCTAAAATATATTTCATCATATGGTACACTGTACTTTTCTAGTTGCTTCCTTGTTTCTTCGCCTTGGGTTTCTAAAACCCTACCAGTAACTATAACTATTTTATATCCTTTCCTTTTAAGCTCATGCATATAATTTATAACATCAAATCTAGGTTTATCCAAGTACATGTATTTGGGAGATAAAAATATTTTCCAGAATTTGTTTCTAAGCTTGATATTGTACTTAATTTTATCTAAACTTTCAACACCTAGTTCTTCTAGAACAGCTCTAATTCTATCTGAAATATCGAAAATAACACCGTCAACATCAAATATCGCACATTTAACCATATGCTACTACCTTGAAATAGTTTCAAGGGGTGCTCTTTAAAATATGTTTTTCATAAATTTGTTTGACATAAATTACGTATACTTTAGCTAAGTAACGTTTTTTAGCATCTTTACATATACAGTAGCATGTAATGTTTTCAGGGGGGAGAGGAACCTACTCAGGATTAGTATTGGACATTTTCATGTATGTTACTATTATAGCCTTAATAATTTATGCTATGGCACTTATCATACCGGAGTTCCCAAGAGTTTGGCTTCAAGGTATTTGCTCTAAAGATTGTAATTTTATTGCGTTTATCGTTTCAGAACCCTATTATTCTAATGTAGTTGCTAATGTTTTCTCGTATGCTATCTTCTTAATCTTAATATTAGTTGCTTCTTTAACGCTGAAGAATAAAAGGTTACTAGTGGTTCCATTTCTTTTAGGAGCGTTTAAGGTGGTACAGTCTTTAGCGCTATACTATGTTTCCTCGAAAACATATAGTATAGAGTCTTTAGGGTTACTTTTAAGTGAATTACGTTACTCGATAAACTTACTACATACTGTTGTGTTTTCAACTTCCATGGCTGAGCTTGTTACATTACTCTTACTTACACTATGCCTTATAATAATTAACGATAGGTTCAGGAAACGGCTACTACTTGCTCCATTAGCCTTAATAATGTTGTCCATGCTGTTTGTTGCTTCCTCCATGGCAAACATCTATTACATAGCTTACATAGCAGCGCTATTTACATTAGCAGTGTTCTTGCTTTATCTGTTAAGGGAAAGAAAAAATGTCGTCATTGATGTTTTCAAGAGAAAAGCGACGGCATTAGGTATAATTGTGATCCTATTACTTTCCATGTTAAACTTGACCCTCATAAAAGCAGCACCTTCAACGCTTACTACAAACTATGAGAAACTCCTTGAAGAGAAACCATACACTATATCGTTAAGCGAACTAGGGGATTGTTTTTGGGGAGGTGAAACAAACAGAATTTGTTGGACAGACAGTTCTAACCCGCATACTCCTTTACCATGTTTTAATGCGTCTTACAGAATATGTAAGCTCTACTTAACTACTATCAAACTTACTTTACCTGTTACTCTACTGATAAGTAATTCATCGGAAAGAGCTTTAGTTATCCCTAGAAGTGATTCTTCACACCGTTACATTTTAACCTCAATACTTGACGCCAAAAACGTTAAAGCGTACGAGTTCGTAGGTTATGGAGATAACACATTATACTACCTACCATACTTTTTACCTACAGGTGACATTCATACAGCATGGTATGAAATAATATCCTATATGCGTAGTAAGTTTGGACCTCTAAGTTCAAACTATGTAGCTGTAGGTTTCCGCAGCAGGATAAGTAAGTTATTCAATAGTTTTATGAAATCATGGTCTAATGGTAAAGGACCTTCACTTTTTAACCCTAAGCCACTTATCATATTCATGTTCAGCAAGAAATCCTCCATAACCCTAGTATACTCTAACGGAATAAATGGAGACAAGTTTTTGCTAAAAATAACATATTAAACGCTATATAACCCCACATACTGGGCAGTTTTCTCTTCTCGAAACAGGTATTTCATGGAAGCTCATTGAGTAGCCATCGTATAGTATTAGTTTCCCTATTGCCGGCTTGCCGTAGCTCGTAATTATTTTTACTGCTTCCGTTACTTGTAAGGAGGCTAGTACTGCTGGTGTTGTTGGAAGTATAGGTATTTTTTCTCTTTGAGATGGTGTTTGTGGCATAATGCATCTTAAACAAGGTCCCCTACCTGGCATAACTACGAGTACTTGGCCATGGGCTCCATGAACCCCTGCATGAATAAATGGCTTATTTAGTTCTACGCATGCTTTATTTACTATAAACCTTGCTTTCCAATTATCTAAACCATCAATAACTACATTTGCTTCTTTAATGAAATCATAAATGTTTTCACTGGTTATTTCTTCGGTAAAATACTCTATATCAACATTGGGATTTAGCTCTTTAAGTCTTTGAGCAGCTAGTTTAGCTTTAAGTTCTCCAATATCTTTTGTTCTATAAAGTATTTGCCTATTTAGATTGCTTAACTCTAATCTGCCATGGTCTACAATAACTAATTTACCTATACCCATAGCTGTAAGATATAGTGAAGAAATAGAACCTAAACCGCCAACACCAATAACTGTTACTTTAGCTTTCTTAAGCTTTATTTGCCCTTCAACACCAAAAACCCTTATCTGCCTATCGTATCTTTCAATTTCTTTACTGCATAACGTTTTTCCAGACATTTTAGCCTCATCTTCTCCATAGAATTGTTTTTATAGAGGGCTTTTTCATAGTGTCTAAAATGTTATGTTTAATATAGATATTTAGAGATATTTAGTTTACGAACCATGCTTGCATCATTAACTTATTTAACAAGAATGTAGAGAATCATAAATTTCAAGAAAAGCGCATTAGTTTTTCAATAATATGTTTTATTTCTTCTAATTTCGTAATAACAGCGTCAGCTAAATCAGATTTTGGAGTATGTTCTGAGATTTTTTGAATAACTGTTAACCCAGCATTCTTAGCCCCTAGAACATCGGCTATTGGATCATTACCTACATGAACACTTTCACTAGGTTTCACATTTAACGTTGAGCAGGCATAAAGGAAAATTCTTCTATCGGGTTTTCTCCAGGAAACCATTTGCGAAGTAACTAGAGAATCTACATATTTAAGTAGGCCGTCTTTTTCAAGAATACGGTAAATTAAATAGTGGGATCCGGTATTGGATACTATACCTATTTTTAGTCCTTTACTTTTTAACCATTCCATAATTTCATGAACTCCCTTGTAAGGCTCCATTATTTCCATAAGGCTTTCAGTAAACAGTTTATAGGCTTCCATAACTAAGCGGGGATTAGGTATTATGTTCAATCTAGAAAGAGTTAATGTTAGAATAGATAAATGCCATATCTCAATACTATCAATAGCACCCTTGATTAGCTCGTCTCTAACGTTAACATAGGTTGAATAGATCTTATCCGGAGCTATGGAAAGACACTGTTTCTTGAGAAAAGAGGATAATTTAGAAGCCCATGGAGCTATTTCAAATTTCTTCTCTTTATACAATGTTCCCCCAATATCGAAAAATATAGCTTTAATATTCAACTACATCACCTTGAAACGAAGCACTGTTTTGCATTTACTATTATACGTACTGGTTAAAAACTAGCTTGAATAAAGTAGGGAAGGCAAAGTAGAGATGTGTTTTAAGTTAAAAACCTATATACTTTAGGTCTACTCCTTGCAGTAATGTATTCCTCTATTATTCTTGCTATCCTGTATTCTAACACGTACTTATCTATTATAATGTATTTCTTTCTAACAGTAACACTGCATTTTAAAACGGATTTAAGTTTGTTTCCTAGGTCCTTAATGTTTCTTGGAGGGTTGTTAAATACAATTACTGTTTTCCATTTGCCATTATCGTCGACTTTATATAGACAATAATATTCCGTCGTCAACCACCTTGAACAAGGATTTTCCGGGAATACTTGTCCCTTATTTTTGCTAAACTAACATATTTGAATTTCCTCTAAGAATACCTAAATATCTTTATAAAGATGTCTACAAAGTAATGTTTCGACGGTAATCTAAAATGTTTAGGGTAATACCATCGGATGTATTTATAAATTCTTTACTTCATAAAATATTTTTATCTCCTACTAATAATACCATTGTATAAATTTTTATTACTCAAAATAATTTACAATAACCGGTGCTATTATGAAAGATGGTGTAGACTCTGTTAAAATAACTATACTTGCTGATGACTATGCTGGTTACGGATCCGGCCTTGTAGGACAGCATGGTTTTTCAGCATTTATCGAAGTTGCTGTCAAAGATTCCGTAAAAAATATATTATTCGATACTGGACAGTATGGAAAACCTATAATCTTCAATTCTAAGAAACTAGGTATAAATTTAGCCAATATAGATTACATTGTCTTATCCCATAGACACTATGATCATACAGGAGGACTACTTAGAATACTCAAACACATTAAAAAGAAGGTTTATATTGTAGCTCATCCATTGCTTTTTAAACCTAACCTTATTAAAAAACCTTACTTAAGAGATGCAGGAATGCCTTTCAAAAAGGATGTTCTAGAGAAATATGGAGCAAAATTTGTTCTTACTAAAGACCCATTGGAGCTTATTGAAGGAGTTTTAATTACCGGAGAAGTACCTAGGAGAACAGAGTTTGAGAAACCTATTGAAACGTTTACCTTAGATGACTCAGGTAAACTTGTTCCTGATATGTTAATGGATGACATATCTCTTATTATAAACGTTAAAAATGAAGGACTTGTTTTAGTTACTGGATGTAGCCATGCAGGTATAGTTAACATAGTAAAGTATGTTAAAGAATTAACAAAAGAAACAAGCATTAACGCTATTATTGGCGGCTTACATCTAGTAGATGCTTCAGAAGAAAGAATAGAGAAAACAATAAGAGGACTCCATGAAGAAAATGTGAAAACTGTGCATGCAGGCCACTGCACAGGATTCAAAGCGCATATGATATTCTCTAGGAACTATAAGGGTACATACAATATAATATATACGGGATATACTACTGTTTTTACAAGAAAGTAACCTATAACTTACTTAAACCCGATAAGGTGATTTTTACGAGCGTATATGAAATTAAATTAAACAGCAAAGTTATTGAAATAAGAAGGCCGAGAAATGTTGATGAATATAGGAAGCTTATGGACGTACAAATCGAAATATGGGGTATGCCTGACTATAGTGAAGCAGTAACCTACCATATGCTTATTTCAGCTGATCGCCATGGAGGATTAGTTTTAGGGGCTTTTGAGAAAAATACAGGTAGACCTGTAGGACTAGTTTTCGGCATACCAGGCTATCTTGGTAATAAAGTATTTCACTACAGTCACATAGCGGGGGTTATTAGAGAATATAGGTATAAGGGACTGGGATATATTCTTAAGCTTAAACAGAGAGAATACGTCCTTAAACAAGGGTTAGACCTAATCGTATGGACCTATGATCCTTTACAAGGACCCAACGCCAAATTCAATATTGGGAAATTAGGCGTAATAGTTAGGAAATTTCATAGAGACTATTATGGTGAATTAAGGGATAAAATAAACATTGGTATGCCTACAGATAGGTTTGAAGCTGAATGGTGGATTAAAAGTAAGAGAGTAGAGTTAAAATTACAAAGGAAATTGAAAACACCAACAGTAAGACAGGTATTAAATTCTGGGGGAGTTCTGGTAACAGAAACGGAGGATAAGGGAGAATATAGAAGACTAAAGAAATATGATTTAGATACTGATGAAAAAGTAGTTATCGTTGAAATACCGAGCGATGTAAACAAGTTAAAACCGCATAGGAATATTCTTTTAGAATGGAGATATGGGTTAAGAGAAGTTTTTGAAAAATATTTTTCAAAAGGATACATAGTTACAGAGTTTATTTCAGAGATTGAAAAAGGTAAAAGAAGAAACTTTTACGTGTTTTGGAAGGAAAGTTTAAACAACATTCTTGAAGGCAATGTTCCATGGAAAGTGTAAGCATAGGTGATGGACAATTAAGGTAAAGAAGATAAAATTACACCATGTAGTTATGAAACTTAAGACACCATTTGAAACAAGTTTTGCAAAAACCGTTGACAGACATTGCGTATTAGTCGAAGTTGAGGAGGAAGGCGGTGAAATAGGTTGGGGAGAGATACCAGTAGATGATAACCCATATTATCACTATGAAACAGTAGAAACATCATTATACATTGTAAAAGAATTTTTAGCACCTAAGCTTTTAGAAGTAGACTTTAGTAAACCCGCGGATTTTCTAAATGCTGTCTCTAAAGTTAGAGGCTACATGATGGCTAAAGCAGGGTTAGAAATGGCTCTATGGGATCTCGTAGCTAAGATTAAAAATAAACCCTTATATGCTCTCTTAGGAGGAGTTAGGACAAAAATAGTAAGTGGTGTGAGTATAGGAATAATAGGTAACATGAACTCTCTTCTCAAATCAGTATCTAAGTTTCTAGACGAAGGATATAGAAGGATTAAAATAAAAATAAAGCATGGATGGGATATAGAACCTGTGAAAATGATAAGAAAAGTTTTTGGCGATATTCCCTTACATGTAGACGCTAATGCAGCATATACATTGGAAAACGTAGATACTTTCCAAGAACTAGATAAATACCACTTACTAATGGTTGAACAGCCATTACACTACGAAGACTTAGCCGAACATGCTGAATTACAACTCAAAATAAAAACACCAATATGCCTTGATGAAAGTATTAAAGGAATTTATGATGCTAAAGCAGCAATAAAGCTTGGAAGCTGTAGAATAATAAACATTAAACCTGCAAGAGTTGGAGGAATAGAAGAATCTATGGCAATACATGATTATGCGTTAAAACATGGCATCCCTGTGTGGATAGGTGGAATGCTTGAAACAGGTGTTGGTAGAGGATTTCAAGCAGCATTAGCAACTTTACCTAACATAAAATATCCTAACGACATTTCGGCATCAAATAGATATTATGAGGAAGACATTGTAGAGCCACCATGGACGCTGAATAATGATGGAACAATAACGGTACCTCAAAAACCCGGTATAGGTGTAGAAGTTTTGGAAGAAAAAATAGGAAAGTATAGTAAAAGAACATTGGAGATAAAAGTGAGTAGTGTTTAGGTAATGGTGGAATACAAGTATTCTTTAGACTTAAAAAATTATGTATGGGATATTACATCAATATCGGTGATATTGCTTGTAGTGTCTTTGACAATCATTTTTAACACGGTAGTGTCGGAAATAACCTTCTATACAACATTAGATTTCACCTTAAAAATTATAGTTCCATTGGTTTTAACCGTAATTATTCATGAGTTAGTACATATAGCCTCAGCAATAATGTTAGGTTATAAGGCTAAAATAGGATATGGTAGGGTAAAATTTACTCCAGTATTCTACGTTAGGATTAAGGATGGAATAATGAAAAAACACTATATAACAATAACACTAACTCCGCTAATAGCTTTTTCAACAATAACATTAATCTTAGCGCTAATAACACCAAATACACTGGCTAAAGAAATACTATCAACAATGTTTATAATGAATACGGCGGGTTCAAGCGGAGACATAGTATTAACGTTATCGGCGATTAAAATTGATAAAAAAGCGCTAATAGAAGACTATGGAACCTCAATAGTTTCAAACAAACCAATACCAAAACCGTACAACAGAACCGTAGGGCTAATATTGAAAATAATAACAATAATGTTGCTAATATTAATAGCAGTACAGCTTAAAATAGAGATAGGGAAGATACCGTAAAGAGAGCGTTTCTCTCCTCACGGTACTTCTAGATAGTTCTTAATATTTTTAATTCCGTGAGTGGAGTTAGCCCTTGATGCGGGTCCATCAGCCTCACCCAGCACCCCATGGGGCTCCCATCTGAGGGGTTTTATCTCCCCTCTCATCGCAGAGCATGTCATCGACCATTTCCAATAAAAGTGATTAGAAGTATTTAAATGCAATATTTAACCCGAAACAGCCTATGAAATTTATTGCTTAACTTGATCATTAATGCTTAAAATCCCATCTATTGTATTTCATTTGAGACCTGATAGTATATACTATTATAAGGAAGAATAATGCTTTTTAGGTTAAAGAGATAAATCATTAGGGAGGAGGTAATCTATGAGGAGCAATGTTAATATTATTGAAGAGTTTATTAAGAGTAAAAATATCAATGCTGAAATTCTTCGTTTTAAAGGCAAAGTTATTTCTGTTGATATGGCCTCTAAGGTCTCAGGTTTTCCTAAAGACAAAATTATTAAAACGTTAATTGTTATTGCTGATGGTAAACCTTATTCCATATTGCTTAGTGGCGATAAAATGCTTGATTACAGTAAGCTTCGTAAGCTATTAAAGTGTAAAAAAGTAAGATTGGCTAGAAGAGAAGAAGTCATGAAAGTAACAGGGTTTGATGTTGGTGAAGTATCTCCTCTATCTCCAAGCCTTGAACATATTCCTAAAGTAGCTGATTCTAATATTTTATCTAAAGACATTGTTTTAATTGGCGGAGGCTCACACTATGCTTTAATTAAGATTAGAACTGAGGAGCTTATTAGAGCAATTAGCCCCATAATAGCTGACGTTTCAAAGTAATGGGTTAGAGTTATCTTCCTTTATTGTAAATAAGTAGCAAGTTAACATTACTGTATGCTATGTTTTTATGTTCGAAACTCTAATTTTATATAATAAGGTTTCTTAACAAGAAGTAGGTGCGTTTATGCAATTTAAGAAAGTATTCATTATAGTAATTGCACTTGTCTTCTCCTTGTCTGTATTTGCCGTTAAACCTGCTACTTGCGATAAAGGTGTTGTTCCTTTCGGCAAATACATTACCATTTTTGAACCTGGGCAGAAAGCTATAATCGGATGGAATGGTAGTGTTGAAGTTCTTATTCTATCCAACGACTTAATGGGGGAAATAGTAAGCCCTAGTGAATTTAAAGGTGAAGTCCAAGTTTTAGAAATCCTGCCTTTGCCTTCACTGCCTAAGATCGAGAAGGGATCTGAAGAATCATTTAGAACCCTGGTTAACTACATTAATTCTAGAATTTCGAGAAAAGCCATCATTAGACCTGCTTTCGAATATGCTGGTTTAGGAGAGAAAGTTATTATAGAATTCCAAATAACCATCGGACCACACTTCATAACTGTTGTGAGAGCCGATAGTGGAGAAGATCTTGAAAAATGGATTATAAGTTATGCACATGAACATGGTTTAGAAAAACCTGAAGTAACTAAGGATGTTTTCGAAGACTATATCAGAAGGGGATACAAATATTTTGTAATAGATATTGTAACCATTAAGGAACTCACTGGGATCAAGACTATAGCACCCTTAGTGTACATTTTTAAATCTGACAGGATATATTATCCGCTCAAAATTTCAAGTTTAAGCCAAGGACATACGAAGATAAAGCTGTTTATAGTGTCTAAGGAGAGAATACGTAGTGAACCTGTGCTTAAGGCTAAATTCGAATTCATAGTAGAGGATGTAATTAGCTTAAGTAAGCTTGAAGAAGTAGATAGTAGATTAGCAAACCTGTTTAAGGAAAATGAGCTTTGGGTAACTGTTTTAGAGTATGGTGGTTCAACACTAGATTTATCATCAGACTTAGAATTAACAACTACAATAATTGTTTTAAGAGGTTTAGATTCGATCATAGCTTTTGCAACACCTATAATCCTAACTATAATTTCGCTTGCCATACTATTACACTACTATTTTGGGAAATCACCTTTCATAGAATATAGTAAGCCAGGATATGTTATTACCTCCGCATCGCTGCTAATATTGCTTGGAGTATTATTAACAATACCATACATAGTATTGGCTTTAAGAATTATTGAACTGCCAATACTACCTTATATAAAGTCTGGAATAGGTAAAATGCTTGCTTCACTTATTATAGGGATTTACATAGGTTTAGGTATTTTAGCGTTAACATCCGTGGTTTTAATGGTTAAAAAGAAAATGTTAGGGTTAAAATTAGGTTTAGCTTCAGCATTAAGCGTACTAATAATATCGGTAATATACGCTTCTATAATAATGATTTCAGGCTTCTTTAAAATATACTATGCAGCTATGGGAATAACAATGGGTTTGGGAGCATTGTCATCGATTATTGCATTACTTTCACTGATATTCATAGGTTTAAGCTGGAACTATATTATAAGGAAATAAAAACTTCTAACGCCAATATTAGAAACATTTTACTAAAACTTATACCATGAATATTTAGAGAAGTGGGACATTATGTCTAGTATTAAAGCACATGTAGAACATTCAAGCAAAGTTAACGACACCTATACTGCTATTATAAAAATTATTTACAGAGATAAAACGTATCATATAACAGTGTCTAAGCTTGTTAAAAAACCTGAAGACGTATCTGTGAAGAAAATTAAGGATTACATATTATTAGAACTTAAGGACACTGAAGGTAAAGGCTTTAGCACATGTTGCATTCGTATGGAGCATTTTGAAAAAGGATGTTTAGAATGCCCTTCACTAATAATCCCTCCTAAGAAGTAAAAGATATAATAATCCAAGGGACAACATTTTCAGGAAGCCAATCTTTAGGATATGCTATCTCAATAAGAATCCTATCTACTGTTGGTGGCTGTTTTTCTATAGGAACTGTAATGAATGCCGTGTAGTGATCTCCATAAACAGCTAATGCTCTTTCAGGTCCTGCTATAAGTTTCTCAACAGTTTCATTACCGTAAACCTCTATTGTCTTATTTAAATTACTGTATAATACTAGTTTCTCATTAAACTCTAAGTTAACAACCTCAACTTTACTTCTATTACCAATGAAGGTCATGTTAAGCCAATGTACATGAGGTTTTTCAGCGGGAATTCTAATAGATTTATTGATCATGTTAGCTACTTGAATATTATACCAGCTTCTAGCACAATATCCACCGGTTTCATGATCTACAATAAGCCTAGATGAGTATAAGGTAATGCTAAACATGCCAACGTTAGAACTGATATTTAGCGCTATTTTCTCGTTACCCTTAAGTGGAGGATTAATGTTAAAAACCATTTTTAAGTAATAACTATTGCCTTCGATGGAAGCTTTAGCGTAATATGTGTTCTCCAATAGCTGCTTAACTTCTAATGCATAAACTTCATCTTTTAACAGTTCAAAAACATGTAAAGGTTTTGCTTTTTGTGTTAAGGTTTGTTGAGGAGTACTTTCAGTTTTCTTCGAACCATAGGGTAACAATACAATAACTGAAGCCACAACTAATGTTGTAAGCAGTATTATAGCAAACATTCTTTGTTTAATCATCATTTTCCTCCCTTAACGACATTTTACAATTCTTAAAGTTTACACATAATATACTTTATCCTTCATTTGTATAATAACGTTCATTGTTTAAAGATTCCATTAGAGTTTCTTAAGTTTAATAATCTCTCTAATAATTAGTCTTAACGCCCATGTAATGTTAGATCCTAAAAACCTATGGTTTCTTTTAATCTCAATACTGAAAGCCTCAGTAGCAGGAGGGTTACCGAAATGCCTTATGAATGCTCCCCCTTTAAATGGCTTATCAATTTTCACACTATAGCCTAGCTTCTTAAAGACCCTAGCTACAGAATCTATTGTTTCTTTTGAAGCTGTAGTATAGTTGGCACATGAAATACATATGTCCGGCCACTTAGTAATAGCTTTCATACCATGAATATCCACAATAACGTTAACTAGACCATTTTTAATTAGCTCTTCTACCCTACGCCATATTGGAGTTATCAGAGCATATTCTTTGTTTAAATTATAGTCAGGTATAGGAAGATTATTTACCATATCTACCTTACTTATTGTAGGTAAAATTACTCGACATTTTTCAGCTATTCCCACTTTAAATGCTATTTCACCTGTAAGAAAGTCAACAGCAGAATTTGATGTAACAATATCCTTGAACTTATCGTAGAGGCCATATTCCTTAATTCTCGCAATTACATCTTTAAACCTATCAGAACCAAAACCATGTAAAGCAATTACTAATATAGGGTGTTTCCCCTTAACCTCTATAAACCCTTCAAGTATATCATATCTCAAAGCCAAACAAGCCCTCTACTCTATACAATGTTTTTTCACTAATTTACCGTTTAACAATAAAAGCTTATCTACAATGTTTTCACTTAAAAGGAGAGATAGGTATAGATCAATAATAGATATAATTCCTACATTTGCTCAAGTAGGTATTTTAAGCAGAATACTCCTAGTAGTTATTAGCATAGTTTATTTTTGGAAGAAAAATGTAGCCTAAGAGATGATATGTTTGCAGGAAGAAAAAGAGATTAAATGTCCCTATTGCGGTTTTAAAGGTAAGCCTAAAGATTTCTATTTATTATATGAAGCAGTTGTAAATGTTACGCTAACGTCTGCTGTTAAAGAAGGTAGAGAAAGACCTCCGTTACTAGTGTGCCCTAGTTGTGGTAAAGCTTTTCCCTCTTCTAATTTCTATGATAAGTT
>Ga0190367_1000360_pt1 | contig 33997 bp, 28 predicted proteins | sample 4872181011_MG_FD_171838 | JGI IMG/M metagenome (GOLD analysis project Ga0190367, IMG submission 171838) | Hydrothermal vent microbial mat bacterial communities from Southern Trench, Guaymas Basin, Mexico - 4872-18-10-11_MG | ecosystem: Environmental > Aquatic > Marine > Hydrothermal vents >...
CCGTCCGTACTGAGGCGCAGCGGGGAGCCCGCTGTTGTAGAGGTCGAGGTCACCCCGCTAGAACTCGGTGAGAAGAGGCTCAGGCAGGCATGCCGGGCGCTCACGGAGGGCCGGCCAGCGGACGTGAAGAGGCTGTGGCGCCTCATCACGAGGCCAGCCATGAGGCGGGCGAGGAGAAAGAGGAAAAAGGCTAACGGCTGGCCGCCGTGCGTTGAGCACGTCATAACTCGCCTCAGAGCCGGAGAGAACCTAGAGCACTCCGAGCGCTTCTTCCTGACCAGCTTCCTGGTTCATGCTGGCTGGCCCCTGGAGCGCATAATGGACCTGTTCAGGACATCACCTGACTTCAGGGAGGAGAGGACGCGCTACCAGGTGCGCCACATAGCTGGCCTGGAGGGCTCGAGGAAGCGGTATCACGTGCCGAGCTGCCGCTGGCTGCGTCAGCACGGCATCTGCCCCGGCCCGTGCGGCCGCAGAAGCCCTACCGGGAGGTAACGGGCCCTATGACGTGCTCTGAGAACCCGATCGCCACCATTGTCCGTGAGCTTCTTGATCGGGCGCTTAAAGAGCCTGATGATCTTCGCGCGATAAGTTACTTCTTGGCCGTGAGGGCCCTTCTTAGCTTATCCAAGTATGCCGCATACTGCGGATACTGCTCGTCTGCTAAGAGTTCTAATTCTGCATAATGCTCGGGGTCCACGCCCCCGGGCTTCCGCCCATTAAGCCACATGGCCACGTCTCTCTCCACACCGTGAAGCCGCATCATATTATACGCGAACTTCCGCACGTACTTAGGCCGCAGGGGGAGCGTCACGATCCTACCGTCGGGCCGCTCATACGTGCCCATCTTGTGCTTCTTGAACCAGTTTCTAACGCCTGAGAGCGTTATTCGCTCGCCCCGCTCATATAGCTCTAGGAACTGCTCGGCCGTCCAAGGCGTGAGGTAAGCAAGCCACGCGTGTTTAGTCCGACGCTCAACGCCGAGCCGGTACTTGAAGAAGTGGCCGCAGTCCTCCAGCCGCTCGGGCCTGAATCGCTCGAACATCTCGCGGGCAAGGTGAACGGGCCGGGCACCGCTGTCCAAGACCGCATGCCAGAAGACAGCATACTTCGTGTGCGCCCGCTCCATCATCTCCATGCTCCTGATGACGAGCGGCTCGGGCGGCGTCCACCTGTCGGCCTCGGTCTGAGTACCGGGGATAGCGTCTCTCAGCTGGGCGATGAAAGTTTTGGGAAAGCCTAGGACGCGCTCGTAGAAGTTTAGCAGATTGCGAAAGGCCCGATCTAAGTGGCAGCGCACGGTCTTGGGGCAGGCCATGAACATGTCGAAGACTTCCTCGGGCGTGGTGATGCCCCCGGGCGGCATGAAGCGGTTCAGATACGAGCAGCACTTCTTGATGTGCTCTTCCCCGGCCGGCCGCTTCTTGCTCTTGAGAAAATGCACATACTTGGCCCGTATTTCAGGGGACCACACGACTCTCAAGCCCATGAGGTTAGGAGACCCGGCTATGACCTCCTCCTCAATCAGTCTTAATTGCTCCCTGGTCTCGGCAGCCCACCTAGCTAGCAGGAGAACGCCCTCCTCGCCGGAGGATAGGGCATGTGCGAGTTCTTGTATAGCTCGCGCCAGCTCGCGGTCTCTAGGGCTTTCTGGCATGATCTCATGCCCCTTCCGGCCAAAAGGTGGAGCCCCGGCCGGGATTTGAACCCGGGACCCCTGCCTTACCAGGGCAGTGCTCTAACCAGGCTGAGCTACCGGGGCACGCTGTATGGCTGCCCAAGCCAGCCATATAACTCTTGCGATCTGCGGGTCTTGGCAATACTTATAATCGATCCTGGTGTGATCTTCCGGCGGTGCGGGTTTTTGCCGCGCGTGGCCGTCTTAGGTGGGGCTGGGGCGGTCGGGAGCGCGGCCGTGAAGGCGCTAGCAGCCAGTCGCGTGTTCTCCGAGATGGTGATCGCCGACGCGAACGTAGAGAGGGCGCGCGCCCTGGCCTCCGAGCTGGTAAAGCGAGGCGTGAGTGCTTCTGCTAGCGAGCTAGACGCCAGGGATCTTGAGAGCGTCAAAGCGGCCGCGAGGGATGCAGATGTGGTCGTGAACTGCGTGGGACCCTTCTACGAGTTCGGGCCGGGAGTTCTCAGGGCTGTCATAGAGGCGGGCGTGGACTACGTGGACGTATGTGATGACGTGGACGCGACGGCCAAGATGCTTGAGATGAATGTGGCCGCCCGGGAGGCCGGCATAACGGCCTTGATAGGCATGGGCGTCTCACCCGGTATTGCAAACGTCATGGTGAAGTATTGTGCTGAGCGCTTGTTAGACGAAGTAGAGGCCGTGGACATTTACCACGCTCATGGAGGTGAGCCTATTGAGGGGCCGGGTGTGGTGAAGCACCGCATTCACTCTATGCTCATGGAAGTCCCCGTCTTTCTCGATGGCGAGTTAAGGTACGTAAGGCTCTTTGACGAGAGCGGGCGGGCGTTAGAGGAGGAAGTAGATTTCTGCGGCTTGGGCACTTACCGGGCTTACGTCTACCCACACCCCGAGACTATAACGTTGCCACGCTACATCAAGGGCGTGAGGCGCGTTACAAATAAGGGCCTTGTGCTGCCACCGGGATACGCGGAGCTCATAAAGAACGTGGTCAAGCTAGGCCTGACCACAGATGAGCCCTTAGAGGTCCAGGGGCACTTAATTTCGCCCCTGGAGTTCGCAGTGGCCTTCATCATAAAGAAGCGTGAGGAAATACTGAAGAAGGCTGGCCTAACGAGGCCTGTGGGCTGCCTGAAGATAGTGGTTAGCGGCCGCAAAGGAGGCAAGCTCCTAAAATACATCTTCTCCCTGGCCTCGGTGGGCGCCGGGACTGGCATGACCATGCAGGACGCCACGGGTCTGGCGGCAGCTCTGGGGGCCGTCCTGATGGCCCAGGGGAGGATTAAGGGGCCGGGCGTCTTACCTCCTGAGGCCTGCGTGAATCCTGACGAGTTCTTAGCGCTTCTGAAGGCCAGCTTGGGCGTGGAGAAGTTCGGGGGCGAGGGCTCACCGGTCAGGATAGAGTGCGTGGACGAGGCTGGCCGGGTTAAGGCGATTGAGATATGAGGTACCAGGGAATACTATTAGAGTCTCCCTTAGGTCATTAGGGGTGGAGGGCCACCATGTCCGAGCTGGAGGCCAAGAAGGTCATCTTAGGCCGTTTCGAGGACCTAGAGGCCAACCCAGAGGCCCTGCCGGAAGGCGTGGACCCTGATGAGTATTTCGTGGCCACTTACTACGTCTCCTTCCCAGCCAGCCTTAATATGCACCAGATAGGGCAGGTCTTCGCCATAGAGCAGAGCACGGGGACCTGGGTGCCTGTCCCTGAGGAGAAGCCCGAGATGCGCCGCAGGCACGTGGCCAAGCTCATAGGCGTCTACGAGGTGCCCGATTACGAGATAATGCTCCCGGAAGGCGTCAAGTGGCGTAGCTACATCATCCAGATTGCTTTCCCCTTCGAGAACGTGGGGCCCAGGCTCTCCATGCTCTTCACGACCATAGTGGGCAACATCTCCTTAGCGGGCAAGATAAAGCTATTGGACATCCGCTTCCCGAAGAAATACGTGGAGGGCTTCAAGGGGCCTAAGTTCGGCATAGAGGGCGTCCGGCGCCTCTTGGGTGTGCGCGATAGACCACTATTGAACAACATGATAAAGCCCTGCACGGGCTTCCCGCCAGAAGTAGGGGCTAAGCTGGCTTACGAGGCCGCGAGGGGTGGGACGGATATCATAAAGGACGACGAGCTCTTAGCCAACCCCGATTTCAACAAGGTGGAGGACCGCATAGTGAAATACATGGAGGCCATAGATAAGGCGAATGAGGAGACAGGCGAGAAGACGCTCTACGCCATCAACATTACGGGCGATATACCCGAGGTCTTCGAGAACGCCGAGCGCGTGATAGAGCTCGGGGCCAACTGCATCATGGTGAACTACCTGGCCACTGGCTTCCCCGTCCTGAGAGCGCTAGCCGAGGACCCGAGCATCAAGGTGCCCATCTTGGGCCACATGGATGTGGCGGGAGCGCTCTGCGGCTCGCCACACGTGGGCATAAGGTCCGACCTCATAATGGCCAAGCTGCCCAGGCTGGCTGGCGCCGACATACTGGTCTACCCGGCGCCCTATGGGAAAGCGCCCTTCATGGAGGAGAAATTCGTGGCCATAGCCAAGGCCGCGAGGTACCCGTTCTACCACATAAAGCCCGTTTTCCCCATGCCGAGCGGCGGTATAACACCAGCCCATGTCCCCAAGCTTGTGGCCACCCTGGGCAGGGACATAGTAATCGGGGCCGGGGGCGCTATCCACGCCCACCCTGATGGGCCAGCAGCCGGCGCTAGGGCCTTCAGGCAGGCCATAGACGCGGTGATGAAGGGCTACACGGATCTCAAGAAATACGCGGAGGAGACTGGTGCCAAAGAGCTCCTGAGGGCTCTTGAGGCCTGGTGAGCTAGAGGGACCCCGGGAGATACCATAGCTTTTTTGTCCTGATCACCTCAAGCGCTGAGGGGGAGGTTAGTTTGTCGCGTGCAAATGGCAAATACATCTTGGCTCACGACCTAGGGACCAGCGGGAACAAAGCCGTCCTCCTAGACTTGGAGATGAACGTGGTCGCGAAGGCGACGGCCAACTACCCGATATATTACCCGGAGAAGGGCTGGGCAGAGCAGGACCCAGGGGATTGGTGGCGGGCCGTAGTGGAGACCACGCGCCGTGTCCTAGAGGAGGCCGAAGCCAAACCCCCTGACGTGGCTGGCCTCACCTTCTCCACCCAGATGGCCGGTACCCTGCCCGTGGACGAGAGCGGCGAGCCCCTCATGCGCTGTATGATATGGCTGGACACGAGGGCCGCTAAACAAGCGGCTGAGATATGGAAAGGCCTGGTAAAGGTGGCGGGCTACAACGTCTTCAAGCTCTTCTGGTTCTTGCGCATCACGGGGGGCTGCCCCGGCCTGGCCGGCAAGGACGTGATAACTAAGATACTCTGGGTCAAGGAGGAGAGGCCGGAACTCTATGTTAAGACGCACAAGTTCCTGGATTGCAAGGACTACCTACTCTTCCGCTGCACGGGGAACTTCATCACGAGCCGCGATTTGGCTAACGTGAGTTGGATGATGGATACGCGGCCCGGTAAGATGAATTGGTCAGATGCCATACTGAGGAAGTTCGGCATAGACCGGGCTAAGCTGCCCGAGATAAGGGCTTCAACAGACCTGGCTGGTGAGCTGACGCGAGAAGCTGCCTCCGAGCTCGGTTTAGAACCCGGCACGCCCGTGGTGGTGGGGGCTGGCGATATAACTTCGGCTGCCGTGGGCTCCGGGGCCGTGGCCGAATACGAGTTCCACGCTTACTTAGGCACGAGCAGCTGGTTGGCCTTCCACGTGAGGGAGAGGAAGAAGGATATAAGGCACTACATGGGCAGTATATGCTCTGCCAGGCCAGATATGTATCTCTGCGTGGCCGAGCAGGAGACGGCTTGCGCCTGCCTGGATTGGCTCAGGGACGTGCTCTACGGCGAGGAAGCGCCCGAGGATGTTTACAGGGAGTTCGATAAGCTAGCTGAGGAAGTTGAGCCCGGCGCAAGAGGGCTTATCTTCACCCCCTGGCTCTTCGGCGAGAGAGCACCTCTAGACGACCCTACCGTGCGGGGCGCCTTTCTTAACCTCAGCTTAGAGCACAAGCGCGGCCACCTCGTGAGAGCCGTGATGGAGGGCGTGGCCCTCAACTTGCGTTGGGCGCTCTTCTATATGGAGCGGCTGGGCCGCCGGGCTGAGCACATCAACGTGATAGGGGGCGGTGTGAAATCGGACGTGTGGTGCCAGATAATGGCCGATGTCCTAAACAGGCCCGTGAGGCGTGTGGCTGACCCGGCTGAGGCGGGCGCTCGGGGAGCTGCTATGGTCGCGGCCGTGGGGCTGGGCATTCTGCCGAGCTTCGAGGAGGCCAGTAAGCTCGTGAGGATAGAGCGCGTCTTCCAGCCCAGGCCAGAGAACAGGTCCATTTACGACCGGCTATTCGAGGAATTCAAGGCCTTCTACGAGCGGAACAAGGCCATGTATCGTAGGCTGAACACCTGAGGACACCGCGCGCCATGGTGCCGCGCTTTACTCTACGGCCCCTAGTATAAGGGCCAGGAGGGCCATGCGGACTACTACTCCTGACCTGACCTGCCTGAAGTAGCGCGCGTAAGGCGTGTCGTCTATCTCGGGCGCTATCTCATCCACGCGTGGGAGGGGGTGCATTATTATCAAGTCTTCCCTAGCACCCTCAAGCGCTTTTAGGTCAATCCTGTAGGAGCCCTTCACCTTCTCGTATTCCAGCGGGTCCGCGAAACGCTCCTTCTGGATGCGCGTCACGTAAAGCACGTCCAGCTCGGGCAGGACGCTCGCTAAATCAGAGGTCTCCACAACGGGTATCTTATCTCTCACTTCCTCCAGCACCTCCCGCCTCATCCTCAGCAGCGGGGGCGAGATGAGGTAGAGCTTCACGTCATACATAGACAGCGCATAGGCGAGTGAGTGAACGGTGCGCCCGTAGCGTAAATCGCCCATGAGGCCTATGTTCAGCCCGTCTATACGGCCTTTCTCGCGCCTTATGGTGTAGAGGTCCAACATGGCCTGGGTGGGATGCTCTTCCGCGCCTGAGCCAGCGTTTATCACGGGCTTGTTGGAGAACTCCGCCGCCAGACGGGCTGAGCCCTCCATGGGGTGCCTGAGCACTATGGCGTCCGCATAATTCTCCACCACGCGCACTGTATCGGCTAGGTTCTCGCCCTTCATGACCGACGCGGCCTCTGGGCCAGCGAAGCCTATGGTGGCCCCTCCCAGCTTTTTCATAGCCACCTCGAAGCTCAAGCGCGTCCGCGTGCTGGGCTCGAAGAATAAGAGGGCCAGGACCTTGCCCCTCAGCATGTCCGAGCCGCGCTCGTAGAGGGGCTCCATGGCCTCAGCCACGTCGAGCACGTAATTCAGCTCCTCACGCGTGAAGTCCTTGATGGAGACCACGCTACGTCCCCGGAAGCCCAGGGCAGCCCACCCTTGGGGGGTGCCGTGGGGGCCTGTTAAAGCGCTTTTACCCGCCCGCTGGGGAACACGGGCACTCAGGCGAATGTGGCTTAGGCACGCTCGTGCCCCCAACGTCCATAAGGGGCCAAGCGCCCGGCACGATAGGTGCGCGGCATGCCGGGCGAGCACGAAGCTGGGGAGCGCGTGCTGAAGGTAGCTAAGATAAAAGAGGGGACTGTGATAGACCATATAACGGCCGGTTACGCGCTCACCGTGCTGAAGATATTGCGTATCACGGGCCAGGAGGGCTTCATAGTCTCCGTGGCCATGAATGTCCCCAGCGGCAAGCTAGGGCGTAAGGACGTGGTGAAAATAGAAGGGCGCGAACTCAGCCCAGAGGAGGTAGACCGGATAGCTCTCGTGGCCCCGAGGGCCACTATCAACATCATAAGGAATTACGAGGTCGTAGAGAAACGCCGGGTGAAGCTGCCTAAGGTCATAAAGAACATAGTTAAGTGCGTGAACCCCGCTTGTATCACGAATAGTAGGGAGCCTGTGGAGCCTAAGTTCTACGTGGTCTCCGAGGAACCCCTAAGGCTGAAATGCCATTACTGTGGCCGCATCATGGAGCGCTCCGACGTGCTGGCCTGCCTCCTAGGAGGGCTTAGGTGAAATAAGCCCGGGGGCGCGCTAGGCTTAAACGAGGCCCCGCGCTTAAGAGCGGCTTGCCCCGCCATAAGACAAGGCTTCCCTCGGTGCTTTGTCAGCCGCGCGGCCTAAAAGGCCATCAACCTTGGCCTGTGAGGAGCAATATGGCTTTAGCTAGATCGCCGCCTGTCTGCTCAAGCGCTGCCCTGGCCTCTTCTAGGCTAACGCCTGCTTGCTGGGCCACGAGTTGCACGTCCTCCTCCGGTATAACGGGTTTCTCCTCTTCCCCGGGGGCCACTGCCTCTTCCCTGACGCGCCCGGCTATGACCTGGTATACCCTCTGGCCCCCCATCTCTATGGCCACGACCTCTGGCTCCTCTATGATGATGTGCTTGCCGGGAAGCTTGAGCACTACCTCTTCTACGCCCTCCACGGGCACCATGTTCATGCCCATCTGTTTCATCATGCGCCTGAGCGCCCTGGGCGAGAGCCTCCTCATGCCGAGCACCTGTCTCGCGCTTATCCGTGGCCGGGAGCTGGCTTAAAGATTAGCTGCCTTCCCCACGCTGGCCCGGACCTTCACGGCCACGCCGCGCTTGAAGGCCAACATCTCAGGGCCAGTCAAAACAGCCTTGCCAACCGCTAAGAGCTGGCCCCTGGGGTCCAGCACTATGACCTCATCGCCTGGCCTTATCTCGGGATCGGCCTCCAGCACGTGCTTGGCGAAGACGCTGCGTCCCTCGGCCACGAAGGGGGCCGCCTCGCCGGAGATAACTACCGCGTGCCTCCGGCCCAAGAAGGGCAAGAGCCTCCGTGCCCCGTGTATGGTGAGCGATAGAAGGCCATCTTGCGCCCTCACGGTCGCTAAGAGCTCGCCTCCCGGCGCCCTCACGTGCTTTATCCTCCCCGTCCGCTTAGAGCGCACCACCTTGACGCCCTCGGGGAAGAGGGCCTCGCCAGCCCCAGGGCCAAACTGGTAATCGGCTATGGCCCTGATGCGCTTCAGGTCGAGCTCCTCAGCCAGCCCCGGCCCCAAATCAGCTCACCGCCACGGCTATACACGGTTGGGGGTTGAGCTAATAACCTCCCCCCATGCCACACCACGTGGGCAGCCATGAGGATATGTGAGGTCTGCGGCCGCGAGATAATAGGTCCCGCTTACGTGGCCCTCATAGAGGGCGCGGAGCTCATAGTGTGCGCGGAGTGCACGCAGTACGCGAAGTGGTTCAGGAAGCTTGGCCGGACAGAGGGCACTATAAAGGCGCGCCCAGCGGGCGCCGGCGTCAAGAGGCCCTTAATGGCCAGGGCCGTGAGGCCCGGCGTGCCGACTAGGATAAGTGAGCTCGAGAAGTTGGAGGTAGTTGAGGACTATGGCAGGCGCGTCAGGGAAGCCCGCGAGGCCCGCGGGCTGACCCAGGAGGAGCTAGGCAGGCTGGTGGGCGAGAAGGCATCCGTGATAAGCCGTATCGAATCGGGCAAGATGGTGCCGGACGTGGTGTTGGCCCGTAAGCTAGAACACGCGCTCGGCATCAGGCTGCTCACCAGGGCCAGGGAGGAAGTGAAGGTACGCGCCGCCAAGCCGCCCGTGAGCTCGGGCCTCACGTTGGGCGATATACTGGCTATGTCAGCGAGGGAGAAGGGTGGCCATGAGGAGGCCGAGGGCCATCATCGTTGAGCGCAGGCTGCCGGGCGAGCGTTCTTACCTAGACGAGCTGAGAGCGCTAGCCGAGGCCGCTGGTTACGAGGTCGTAGGGCAGCTAGAGCAGGTGAGGGAGCCGGATCCCAAGTACCAAATCGGCTCCGGCAAGGCCCAGGAGCTAGCCGAGATGGTGAAGCGCCTGAAGGCAGATGTGGTCATTTTCGAGAACGAGCTGAAGCCCGTCCAGGCCTATAACTTGGCCAAGCTCACGGGCGTGGAGGCCATAGACCGCTTCCAGCTCATCCTCCAGATATTCGCCCAGAGGGCCACCACGCGTGAGGCCCAGCTCCAGGTGAAGCTCGCGGCCCTCAGGTACGAGCTCGTCAGGGCGAAGGAGAAGGTGCGCTTAGCGAAGATGGGTGAGCAGCCTGGCTTCATGGGCCTGGGCAAGTACGAGGCCGATATCTACTACGAGATGATAAAGAAGCAAATCGCGACGATAAGGAGGAAGTTGGAGAAGATAAGGCGTAAGAGGCAGCTCCACAGGGAGAGGCGCAAGGAGCTTGGCTTCCCGACCGTCTCCCTCTCAGGCTACACGAACGCGGGCAAGAGCACGCTCTTCTACGCCCTGACGGGTGAGTATGTGCAGATAAGCCCCAGCCTCTTCACCACGCTCACGACCACCACGCGCCTTGCGGACTTCGGTAACCGCCAGGCGCTCCTTATAGACACCGTGGGCTTCATAGATCGCCTGCCCGTCCAGCTGGTCGAGGCCTTCCGCTCTACGCTCGAGGAGACAGCTCTGGCGGATGTGATATTGCTCGTGGTGGACGTGAGCGAGCCGGTCGAGGAAGTAGAGCGCAAGCTGAAGTGCTGCCTGGATACGCTAGCCGAGATAGGGGCCGCTAAGGTGCCGAAGGTTACGGCCCTCAATAAGATTGATCTCTTGGGCCAGAAGGAATTGTCTTGGAAACTCGATTACTTAGGTAAGCTGGTGGATAGGCCCGTGCCCATCTCGGCCCTCTACGGGACCAACTTGGACGAGCTGAAGGCCCGCGTGGCCGAGCTCCTGCCCGGCTACGTGAAAGCTAGGGTGGTCCTGCCGTTATGCGATGAGGCCTATTCGCTGGCCTCCTGGGCCATGGATAACGCCCGCGTGATAGAAGCTAGGTACGAGCCGGATAAGGTGATTCTGGTTTTAGAAGGCCTTGAGCCAGTAGTGGGCAAGCTCAAGGGACGGACAGAGGAGCTTGGAGGTGAGGTTTCCTTCCTAAGCCCTTAGCCTCCCTCAGCTTCTCCCAGGCCGCTAGGTTATTGACGCAGCCCGGGTCGGGGGCCAGGTAATCACCGAAGTAGCCGTAAGCGCGGGCACGGCAGCCCCCGCACACGAAGCGGTATTCGCACTCGCCGCAGTGGGGCTTGAGCCTGTTTCTGTCCCTGAGGTCCCAGAAGACGGGGCAGGTATTCCAGAATTCCTCGAAATCCTTCAACTTCCTAACGTTGCCCACCTTGACGGGCAGGAAGACACATGGCGTCACGGTCCCGTCCGGGTCCAGGGCACAGTAGAAGCGGCCAGCACCACACCCTCCTATGAACTCCGTTATACTGGCTACCTCGCGCGAGAACCTCGGGTTCCAGAAATGCACGGGCACGACCAGCTCCTGCCCCAACCTCATGGCCTCTTCTATCTGGAGGGCCACGCGAGCGTACTGCGGGGCCGTGGATACTATCTGGACCTTGCGCCCCTTCAGCACTTCCCCGACCATGTACTTCAGCACGTCCTCGCGCTCCTGGGGGCTCAGGTCATTATCGGTTATGAACACACCACGGCCCGTCGGCACGAAGTTGAAGCACGTGAGGCCCTGGACGCCCAGCTCCTCACAGAGCTCTATCATGGCTGGCAGCTCGGAGACGTTCATCTTCGTGATGGTCATAGCCACCTGCGTCCAGATACCTGCCTCCACGCAGTTCTTCACGCCCCTGATGGCCTTCTCAAAGGCACCGGGTATACCCCTGAAGGCATCGTGCGTCGCGGGGTCGGCGCCGTCTATGCTTATCTCCACGTAGAGCAGGTCCAGTTCCTTCAGCTTCCTGGCCACCTTACGCGTGATGAGGGTGCCATTGGTCGCTATGGCCGTGTAGATACCGTAGTCACGGGCCAGCTCAAGGGCCTTGAAGATATCTTTGCGCATGAGGGGCTCGCCGCCCGAGAAAGCTATTATGGTCACGCCCGCGTCAGCCAACATGCGTACGGTCCTCAGGGCCTCTGAGGTCGTGAGTTCCTCGGGCCTGGGCTTGGGGCCGGCGGAGGCGTAACAGTGCTTGCAGCGCAGGTTGCAGGCCCAGGTGTAGTTCCACACGATTAAGATGGGCGCCCCAGGCGTAAAGGGCTTCCTGACGCCGAACTTCGCTATGCCCTTTATGACGCTCGCGATGCCGCGGCGCCAGTAGGGTTCCTTAAGGGTCTCCTTGAGTTTATCAAGGCTTGTGTTGAGGTGCCTGCAGCTCACTGAGAGAGCCCAACGGACCAAAGGCGTGGCTACGTGCGTGCAGATGGGACACGCCTTCTCCCTGGCACCCGAGATGAGTTCTAAGGCTGTTTCCAAGAAGCTCTCGTGGTCTTTAGGGCACTTATGGGCCATCAAGCCCAGGAGCGCTCTTATGGGTTTCCTGTCCAAGATGTTCTTCAACATCTGGATGTTTATACTTGTCTCCGTCAAGCTCTCACGCCCCCAGGGGCCTGTTAGGGATGGCTATAAATGTTTACCGCGTTAAGTCAACTGAGCCGAGGAGACTGAAATCGCCTTCTCTCAGAAACCATGGGGGGCAGGGCTAGCTCACGTAATACCGGCGCCTATCGGCTAGCTCGGCTTTCTTGCCAGCGTTCCAGCGCGAGACGCGGGAGTAGTAACCCGTGATACGGCTGTACCACTCCACACCCTCATAACCGCACCTCGGGCAGCGCTCCAGCAGGCCCGCCTCCGTGGTCCAGCACCTCGGGCAGACCGTGTAATCGAGCGTGTGGGCGAAATAGGAGATGTTGGTCCTCGTGGCTATCTTCTTCGTGAGGGACCAGAGGGCGCCTGGGTCAGGCCTGCGCTCCCCTAGCCAGACGTGCGCTATAGCGCCTCCTGTCGTGAGTGGGTGGAAGCTGCCTTCTATCAGAAGCCTGCGCATGAGGGGCACGTCAGCTGATGGCCGTACGTGGGAGCTGTTCGTGTAATAAACGGCCCCCGTCTTCCTATCGCCTTGGACCACAGCTCTATCGCCGAACTCCCGCAGGTCTATGAGAGCTAGCCTGTGAGCACAGCTCTCCGCCGGCGTCTGGAGGAGCGCCCACCTGAGGCCCGTTTCCTCGGCGAACTCGCGGCAGGTATCGCTCATGAACTTCACGACCTTCAGGCCGAAACGCCAGGCCTCGCGGTCCTCATGGAGCTCGTAGCCCGTGTGGGCCTTCAGCATCTCATTGAGACCAACGAAGCCTATGTTGTGCCAGGCCCTATCGAGCGGGTAGTAGGTGTCTCCGTTGCCCACGTCCATGGCCAAGAGGGGCAGACGACCACTCTTGAGGGCCTTGGCCACTATCTCGCGCCTGACGAGCAGGCTCTCCTTGGCCAGCTCTAGCCTCTCGGCCAATATATCGAATAGCCTGTCGTCATCGCCCTTAGCCTCGTAGGCCACGCGCGGCAAGTTGACGGTCGTGTAGTGGAGGCAAGTAGTCCTTATGCGTCCCTCGTAGAAGTCCTCCTCGTCCTTCTCGTTCTCCTCCTCCCCGAACAACAACAGGCGGCAGCACTGGCTATGGCATATCTTGGGCATGTAATCCGGTATCTGGTTTAGGAAGTAAGGCGTCCCGAACTTCGCGGCCAGCTTGGAGACCAACAGGTACTCGTCCTCACACGCCTTGATGGCTTCCTCGGTCAGCTTCACCTCTAGTTTCGGGAAGTTGAACGGCTTGCCACGCCAATCGCCCTCCAGGTAAACCTCGACGATGGCCTTGAAGAACAAACGTGCTTCCTCGGCGAAATCGCCGTAAGTCAGCGACTCGCTTATCTTCCCGCCCGGCAGGACAGCTGGCAGCTCGGCCACGAAGTCAGGCACGTCTGGCTGGGTGGCTATGGAGCTGAACACCGTCTGGCCGCCGCGAGCCACATACATCTGCTCCATGTTATAGATGAACATCTGGGCTGCCTGCTTGTACTCACGGTAGGGCCTGCCGGCCAAGAAGGGCGCTAGGAAGATGTTGAAGTATTCCAGGCCCTGGCCGCCAGCGCAGTGGACCTGCATGGCGCCTAACCACTCGCACATGTGGCAGATGGCTACCTCCCAGTGCTTAGCTGGCCCGGCCACGGCTGAGTGGAGGCCCGTACCATCTATCAGGAGGCCGCGCTTGAGTATAAAGCGTGGGTCGTGGCTGAGGCAGAACGGGCGCCCGACGGACCAGTACTCTAGGTCGTGGATGTGGATGAGGCCTTTCATGTGGGCATCGGCCAGGTAGCTCGGCATGGTGAGGAGGGCGTGCTCCATGAATAGTCTATCAGCCGCCCACTTGTGAATGCTCTCGGGGTTCACCATCAGGTTGGCGTTCTCGTTCAAGCCCCTGGCCAACAGCTTCTCCACGTCGTAGATGGGCATGCCCACGCGCGTGTAGCGCTTCCTGGCTTCCTCAAGGCCGCGCTCTAGGAGCGCGTAGTTCACCAACTCCCTTATGAGGGGCGCGGAGAGAAACTTCAGCCTGGCCCTGGCTATGATGTCCGAGACCTCGGCCGCTATCTCCTCAGCGGTGCGCCTGTCCAAGCTGGCCTCCTTCACGAGCGAATCGGCTATCTTGCGGGGGTCGAACTCCTCCATGGTGAGGCGCGAGGTCCTCACCTTAGGCATGAGGCGCTTGAGCTCTACCTCCGTGAGTGCTTTCTGGCCCGCGATCACGCGCCCCTCACCGGAGAGTAGGCCGCGTGCCCTCCCTCGTGCATGCGTTAACATGTTCGCGTGATAAAACGGGCGCTCAGCCTCGCTGCTTTTACAGGAACGTGTATAACTAATTTTCTGGTCTACCGCCCTCACCATCGTCATGCACCCCCGCTCCCGGCCACCACTTTCACGTAGCCCTCGGGCCTCCTGACGAGCTGGGAAATAGTGCTCACCCTGCCGCAGGCCGGGCACTTAGGATGACGGCCCCTGAACACCTCGTGACAGGCGGAGCAGTACGTGAGGTCCATCGGGTAGGTCAGCGCCCTCACGCCCTTGCCCAGAGCCTCCAGCGTCAGGCTCAGCAAGCTCTCGCGGTCCAGGCTGTCTGCCTTGGGCGGCAGGAAGAGCAGGTGGCCACCTGGCGTGTTCTGGTGGAGGATGGCTTCGAGCTCGAGCAGCTCTCCTAAGTCAACGCCAGCGTCATCTGGGACCAGGCAGCCGGCCGTGTAAGAGGGCTTGTCCCTAGGAGCTAGCAGCCTAACCTTGCCCCACCCGTATTTCTCAACGTCGAGCTTGGCCAGCCTGGCGGCCGCGTTGGATACACAGGTGGCCGAGGGGACACAGCGCAGATCGAGCTTGCCCCAGCAGGCCTCTAGAGATCGCCTGATCACCTCGAGCGTTTTCACGGCCGCCTCCCGGCCGTCGGGCCCTTCGTGCGGTAGCTCGCCGGTCAGGGCGAGACAGGCTTCCGGTAGGCCGACGAAGGCGGTAGGATAGCTGGCGTTCCTCATCCTAAAGTAGGTCTCGCCGTTGAGCTCTGCCATGAGGGCTGGCATGAGCTTCCTCCTAGCCCTCTCGCCGAGGAAGTTCCTCCTCTGCGCAGATGCCCTTACCGCTATCTCGAGCAGGTCAGCCAGGCCCCTGGCGAAGGCTTCTAGGTCCCCTCGGGCCTCGTAGGCCACGCGCGGCAAGTTGACGTCCGTCCGCCCCACCCTCCCCGTCCTGAGCAGGTCGAGCTCCCAATCGCCTGTCCAATCAGCTACGTAGCACGACCCATCGAAGGTCTTGACCGAGGGGACTTCCCCGGCGGCGAACACAGGCAGGCCGTTAGCGCACGCCAACTCATGGGCGGCCAACAACACCTCGTCCTCATGGCCATCAGGGCGCTGAGCTGCCGCGCTCACGTCCACCGCGAGTCCCAGGGAGGGCGGGGCCAGGTCGCGGAAGGCCTTAAGCACGGCTAGCGCTAGCTGCCTGGCTTCTTCCTCGAGCTCGCTACAGGCATACCGCTCGCCTCCCGGGCCGAGCAGCTCCGTATCGCGCATGAAGGCGGGCACTTGTGCGGCCAGCCCCACGGTGATCTGCTGGCTTAGACCAGCCGCGCTAAGGCCTGCCAGCTCTAACAGGAAGCGCTTAATGGCTTTCTCGACGCCTCGCCCTGCCCACCCGCCGGCCAGGAAAGGGGCCAAGAAGATGTTGAAGAAGGGGAGGGCCTGCTCTTGCCTGACCTCGCTTGAGCAAGCGACGAGCAATAACTTGATGTTGAGTAGCGCTTCCTCTAGGTCACCGGGCGCCTTGATGGGTATTTCCGCCCAAGAGGCCGACGGGCGGGGGGAGAGTATGGCCCTCAAGTCGTGACAGACCGCCGAGGGGCCTAGGGACCAGTGTCTTAGGTCCTCTATGTGGAGTGAGCCGGAGAGGTGCGCGTCGGCCACGTCACGGTAGAGGACACCTATCAACGCGTATTCCTCCAGCACCTTGCCGCTGGCGGCTTCCCTAACGGCCAGGGAGGGCGAGCTAGCCAGGAGGCGGCCGACATCATAGACGGGCAGGCCGACTCGGGTCATTTTATGCCTGTATTCCTCGAGCCCCTTCTCGAGCAAGATGGCGTTCACCAGTTCCCTTATAAGGGGGGCCGTCAGGTAGCGGACGCGCGTCATCAAGAGCCTTTCCTCGGCCTCCCGGGCTATCTTGGCCGCGAGCTCCACGGGCACATCGGCTTCTCTGATGAGGGCCTCTGCTATCTTGGCCCTATCGAACTCCTCCATGGCGAGACGCGATGTCCTTACCACCATCTTACGCCTACGGGGCGAGAGACGCTCCTCCAGGCCCTCTAAGATGCCGTGAGCCAGCCGCCCGAGGTCCGTTATCTCGTACTTCCCGTCCTCCGAGTTGGGCTTGATGAGCCCTACCCTCACCAACATCTTCAAATGGTAAGCGAACTTGCCCGCGTCCCTGTCCGGGTTAAGGCCGAGGCTACGCATTATCTCTGTGTAGGACATGGGCCCTCTCGCCAGCAGGTCGAGTATCTGCGCCCTCAGCGGCGAGGCCAGCGCCTTCACGACCCTCAGGTTCGGAGGCGTCCTCAGCCCTGCTCCCCACATTTCTCTAGCCGAGCGCAGCTGGCAGGCCGTGATAAACACAGGCTTGATAGTAATGTATATACGATGGGAGTAAAGTGAAATATTCACTCATCACGGACGTGCCCCTCTATCATATCCCATGTCAGGAGCGAGGGCCAGGCTACCATGGAGTCTAAAAGTTTGTATATACATGTAGGGGTAAATGGCACGGGGTAAGGCTTATCTGAGATAGACGCACCGCGCTAAACGAGGGGGCCGTCGGCTAGCCTGGTCTAGGCTGCGAGGCTCGGGCCCTCGTGACCGGGGTTCAAATCCCCGCGGCCCCACCATGCATATTAGTTCTCAACGCTAAAATGAGAGACCACATGCACAACCCCTTGATCTAGCGCCATGAGATCAATACCCGCGAGGCCTAGCATCCAGCGGGAGGTATCTACGTGTTAACCCGAATTCGAGAACGAGTTAATGTTGGTGCGGGGGGTGGGACTCTAACATTATTTTACCGGTGTGGAAAGCCTAATGCCTGATGCTAGTGCATATTACCAAGGTTTAAGGATATGATAAACGAGATGCTAAAGCTCGTGAAGAATCTGTTACGTAATAGTAGCAGATCATAATAGTGGCCTCTTGGCGCGAGGAGCTCCTTTGGAGCTTTTTACGCAAGATTTATAAAGGAGTTGTAAACGAAACTCATGAAGGTGGTGGAAGTAGCATGCTTGAAATAATTAAGCGATTACCTATCAAATTCACGGGCACAATATTTGATGTAGAGACGACAGGCTTCTCCCCGAGGGCTGGCGAGTTAATTACGGTAGGGTATATATCTGGATCTGAAATGCATATACTTCAGCGTTCGCCGTTCGAAACCGAGGAAGAATTTAGAGAAGAACTCGGTGATTTATCGTCTCTTCCGCGTCCTTTCTTTGCTTATAACAAGAAATTCGAGGAGAGGTGGCTTGGATTCGAGATAGATGAGGATATCATGGAAAATTGGAGGCGTTTAACCAAGGAGTGGCGTCAGGCTGGATTTAAGATCCGTTATAAGCTAGAAGAACTAGTTCCCACGCTCACCGGGGTGCGTTTTGGAGTAAAAGTTACTAGTAAAGACATAATAGATGCTTGGAAGGACGCTTTAGAAGCCTCCGAGAAGATACTTCAGGTTAAAGAGGGAACTGACGAGTGGTATGATCTATTTACGCACTTACTCGTGAACATACGCCTAATAATTATTCACAATATGGATGACCTGTTAAGATCGTTATACTTGCAGCTACTGGGTACTACATGGAATTACATACTTGAGCCTGAAGAACTTGATAGAGCGATAGATAAAGGCATCCGGGAACTCCTAAAAAGGGCTTAAACTTCAGGGGCTAAATGAGAGCCAACACGATAAGGAGCCCATCTAGCGGAAAAAGGCAGTATGACGGAAAAACGCTCACAAGCCTCCTAGACTTCATAGGAACGTCAGAGCCGATACTTATGTCGGCTTCTACCTATATCGCCCCATAATACCCCACGAAGAGTCAACGTTCTGCAAGCTATAATAGATTCTCTCTTTGTGGGATCTCGTGGAACGCTCGCAGGGATAGCAAGGCAATCGACGCCTTTCTTCCAGCATCTTGTTGATTTCGTTCTTCCGTGAAGTCTATCAACTGGCCTAGGGTCTTTCGTAGAAGATGTAGGCAAGAACCTCTAAATCTGGAGTGATTAGAAGCGGGCCTACGCCAACAGGGCAAGAGTCTGCTATATAAATGTCCGGCACTTTCTCCAGCATAGCCATCATCACATCTGCAGGCTTGAACTTGGGATTCCAACATTAATTCGGTATTTTTACAAAGCATGTCTACGTGAGCTATGGCTAAAAATTAACCTACGTAGCCTAGAGGCTTGACTCCTAAGAAGACAAGCTTGAAAATAACTTCCTCAAGCAACCTTCTCGCTTAATCACCTTGCTTACGTCGTTTCTCAAGAGCTTCTTCTATTATCTTATCGACTTCCTCTTCTTTCTCCACCACCTCGCATAATCTCCATAACTTCCTTATGAGTTCTTTTCTCTTCCTCACTTTATCCTTGAACTCTCTTAATGCTTCATCTTTTAGCGGGCCTAGCATGACTTTGCCCTCGGCCCTATCTACTCTCATTAGCCAGCTTTCTCCTACGAAGGGACCTACACTCGTGTCTATCTCACTTACTGCATCAATTATGAATGCTGATAGTAAGCCTAAGTCCATGCCTATGCTCTCGGCAGGACTATATCCTATGAGCCTGAGTAGCAGGTTCCCTCCAGTGAAGAACCCCTTGCCTATCACGGCGAATCCGGGATCATCGTGCATTGGCTCTGCCAAGCCTCTAGGATCGAATAGGTAGATTGATGCTTTACCGTGTGGATCTACGCTAGCTAATATCATTTGGAAGTCTATCTCGATGCCTTGGCCCCTGAGCTGGCTAAACCTACGTATGAGCCTAGTCTCAACAGCCCTTATGGCTTCCTCAAACTCCTCAAAGGAAGGCGTCCTATTGCCCCATTCCTCCTTAGCCATCTCAATAAGTGTTCTCTCGGCGATTCTGAAACTCTGCTTAACAATTGAGGCATCTCCAGCACCACCAGCCACGGCTAATGGTATTTCCTCATCATCCTCCCTCAAGACTATCGGGTATATCTTGCGAACCTCATAACTAACGGGACCCATGGTAGCTCGTGAATCAGCAGAGATAACTACGGCTTCCTCGCTAGGACTGAAGTACCACTTGAGGGCTATTACGAGCGTCATATTGCCTACACTTAGGAGAGTGTTGCTACTTTAATAAACGTTTACCCTGCATGCCTTTTGCCATTAATTATTTCATTAACTCGGTCGTGAACTCAGCAGCATGCTCAGGCTTTATCCTACATTCTATAATGTTTCTTAAGAGTTGTTCTAGCTGCTGTAATATATTCAGGCTTGTGTCTGGACTAAACGGCGCTATAACATATATTCCCCTATTTCCAAGCCGATTTACTACGCTAGGTGGAATCTTATACGCCGAGACCAATATCATCTTATTTGGTCTATACTTTTTAAAGTAAGGTATTACCTGCTCTCTTAGCTCATGTTCCCACTCCGGGAAGGGCTTCTCCTTGCACTCTATGATGATGTCAATTCTCCCTATGCAGAATCGGTAATACCACTTAGGGAGCCTAAGGAAGTTTCCGATAGGCATGCTATTTATGTAATTATACTTAGGCCTGGGGAAGAATGCATTAAAATAGGGGCTGTGCTTTGATACGTAATCTCCTCTCAGAATTACTACATCAAATCTCCTTGTGGCATCTTTGCTTAGCTGGGGAAACGGCCTCAGCGGGATATCACATACGGGAGTATTAGGGTTTACTCCCTTTTTATATTGTTGGAGTAAGCTCATAGCTTTTCCAACATCTATGGGATGAGGTGCGGCGAACTCGTGCCATATAGAGTAAGTTCGATTACCGTTCCTCACCCTAACCGTAGGTCTATCCCAGGTGATCGGCATCATCGCATCTAATTTTGGTATGCCGATAGCTCTTTCCTGCTTGATGGTAACATAGTTAATGCATGTATTTAAAAAACGTGCATCAAGCACTTTAACTACCTCAAACATGGTGAAGATTTGATGTAGCATCTTTATGGCCGACTTAACACTTCCTGCCGGGTCCTTGCCCTGTTTATAGAGCGCTATAAGCCTTGCTAAATAATTCAAGGGCTCACAAAATACCTCCTCTAATAGAGGCGTCCACATGATTCTTCCCTTTAAATTGTAACGGAGAATGAACTTATCCCGTATGAAGTCTCTCCATCTGAACATCTTTTGGAGCAGATTTATAGTGAGCTTTGACAAGATATGAGGACTAAATAATCTAGCGAAGGACGGTATATCCTCAGGTGAGCCTAACTTTAATAATTCCATCGGTGTAACAAGATATAACTCACCGTGTCCTCCCCTCCTTGTCATGAACGCTTTAAAGAGCACCCTCCCCAGTATACTGTTCAGCGGGACAATATGATGGTCTTGTGTCTGGTGTGTTGCAATACTACTTATGTCCCTGAATATTCTTCCATCGAAGTAGAACCAGTAAAAAGCCTTGTTCAGGTATAGTTCAGAACGGTGATACTCATACTGCAAGCCCCTGCCACCCTTATTACCGGGACTCTAGTTAAGTCTAAAGGCCTTTACCCAAGTCGCAGCTTAGCTATTACAGGAGAGGAGCGATGAACTTCACGGATTGGCGCAGTATCCTTATAAAGGAACTCTCCGAGAAGCCACGTTACGAACCTGATTGGAAAAGGCCCTCAAGAAGAATCATATCGGTAAGCACAAGTATTGCAAGACAGAGGGGGTGGCCAGTAGTAGTTCCCTACTACCACCCCAGCAGGTACAAGCGTGTATATGAGAGACCGAGAGTAGCCATCATATTCGATGTGTCAGGAGCCATCAGCAAGGACTTTTATGAAGCGCATATTAAGGATCTAAATGAGTGTATCAGGCAAATCGATCCAGAGGAACTATGGGTGTTATATTGTGACTATGAGGTAAGACGTGCAGAACATTATAATAAATGGTCGAGTTCTATGGTGCTGGAGCCACCCAAGAGAATACCTCTATCTAAGACTTCATCAGCATATACGCCTGTCTTCCGATACATAGGAGAGCATAGGTATGAAATGCGTGTAAGGAGCATCGTCTACCTAACGGATCTACGTCCAGCCGAGCCATGGGAGAAGCTCAGTAATGAATTACCAACTTTATTCTACCGAACAGGGGCTAAGAAGCTCCTCTGGCTTATACCCTCAGATGTGAAGGAGGGCGATTTCTGGGAGCCGCCCATCGGAAAAACGATATGGGTCTAAAAGCCTTACGCTTTTACTTTTACCTCTTCACTAGGTAATGGTAGTAATATCTCGAATATAGAACGCAGGCTCTGTATATTGGCTAGGAAAGCTGTGAAAATACCAATGGAAAATGGCGAGGGGGGCTTATCACGATCGTTCGTATCGAATGGAGAGGGCTTGCCTGTATGAAGTTCGTGGAAAAGCCAGGCAAGGCCCTTGAAGGCCATATACCACTCTTCACCGCAGATAAGCTCGCTAAACATAGCGCTTGTGACTGCCTCATCGTATAGTAATTTTGGTATTGACACCGCTGTTTGAATAGGATGGACTATGGGCAAATTACGATTAGAGCGAAGTTTCTCCATTTCCTCTAAAAAATAGCATGCTTCTCTATACCCTGGTGCCTGTCTCGTATTAACGAATAATATTCTAAGATCTCTGCATAAACTCTCCAATGGAAGAACTGCGATCTCACGTCTCATTTTAAAAGTCTGCTCTAATTCGTCTTTGCACCACGCTGTAGCATACGCCTCAGCTAATGCTTCTTCAAGATTTCCCCTACCTCCATGTCGAGGTCCGTATACCTCCTTCCTATATCGTCTGTATGGCTCTGGTTAGTTCTCGGGTTATGCCACAGCTGTTCATTTTTCGGGATTTCGAGCTTATTGTTAAAAATTCGGGATATGACCGAGCGATGGAACAACATTATTCCATCACCTCCCGAATTCTATATTCTCCACTATCAGTTCTCAATATAGCTACCTTACGACCCAACATTTTCTTTACGTTCGAAAGAAGATCCTCGTCAAAATCTGGGATGGCCAATTTTACCTCGAATATTAACAAGAGATAGCCATTCTCTATCCTTACGCCTCGCAGGACGCCGGTGAACTCTTCCCAGCTGCGTAAGCACCTGTAGGTTCCCATCTTATGTGCGTCTGAGCAGGAGGAAAATATTACTACAATGCTGACAAAAACTTTTTTCTGCCAGCGTTCCGGGAATGACCGGTGAAGATGACGAAACGCGTCAGACGGGCGGCGGAAGGTCGGAGAAAGTTACCTAAGGAAGACAGGCTTATCCTAGGGCTAGAGGGTATAGCACTACAGTTGTTGGCCATCAAAGGCGAGGCGACGAGTTATGAATTGTGGAGGGAATACGAGTCCATGCTTTACGAGCAATATGGCTACGATGTAGCGATGAAGCTATCTCCGGCTCGTGAATCTTTCCACGAGGCTTTGCTCAGGTTAAGAGATAATGGCTACGTGATAAGCCATGAGTACACATGGCGGAAAAGGGTGGTCAGTAGATTCCGATTAACGAGGAGAGGCGTGGAAAAAGTGCTTGGAGATATAATAGTTGACTACATCGCACTTTTTCCTCGATCTCCTTCTGAGTTAATTTATCTTTATCCTCAAGAAGTTTAGCGTGAAACATACATTGAAGTATATAGAACTCTAGATTACATCTATTGAAATATGCGCGGAACTCGGAACTCATGACGAACCCCGTATATGGTTAAAGCCGAGGTTAAAAATGTTTTTACATTCAAAAACTCAGGCACGACCAGAGATATGGCTAACTGAGGATAACCCGCATCCTTAGAGGAGACTAAGTGTTTTTATGTGACTTATACTCTCCTTTTTCTCATTCTCACGTTCATGAATCTGTCTTTTCTAGCATCCATCATCTCTTAGCATTATGCGAAGAGTATTTAAAAGTTCCCTTAATATGGAGCTTAACATCTCAATATATACCCAGCTTAGGTACGCACGCTAAATACATCCTTCTCAGCTCCTCTCGATCAATGTGATCGTATCTGTCTACGGCTTCCTTACGCTTATCGCCTCTCAACTCTTTTAAGAATTCTCGGGGCATGCCTCTACGCCGCATCATGGTCGTGAACCAGTGCCGCAGATAGTGCGGAGTAAAGTGGTCTTCTATCCTATCTGATTCGGGATTGTGAAGGCCTAGGCGTTGAGCGTGTGTAGTCACTATCCTGTACACAGTATTACGATCTATCCTCCTACCGCTCTGGTAGCTCACGAATAAGGCCTTAGTCTTTGGTTTAAGCTTCTCCCTAATCCTAAGCCACCGCTTTAGGACAATAGCGCACTCATCATCGAAGAACACTACTCTCCGGCTCCTCTTAGCTGTTGGCTTGAGCGTTATTGAGTAATCTTCCCAGTTTATGTCGTCCACATCTATTCTAATGAGCTCTCCACGTCTTATGCCCGTCTTAGCCAGGAGCACGACAATAGCCTTATCTCGCGGATCCAATATCGAGTTGACGAGCTTGCTCATCTCCTCAATACTAATTATCCTGCGCTCTGGATCATCACAATCGTCCTTATACCTCCTGAGATAGCGCCTCCTAAAGGGAAGCACTATATTTCTATCCACTAACTCCTCGAAGACCAAGAAGTCGTAAAATGATGATAGTGCTGAAAAGTAATTCTCTAGCGTCTTATATTTCACGCCCCGCTGTCTCAGAAACGATAGGAACGCCTTGAGATCCTTCTTATCCACATTAACCACCCTCACCCCTCTATCGGCTAGGAACTTGGCAAATATCTGGAGGCACGATTTATAGCGCCTTATGCTTTCATCAGTCATGTTCCTAAGCCTACAGTCTTCACAAAATTCCTCTATGAGCTCCTTAGCCTCCTCTAGGATGTCCTGGGCCTTGTTCATCCCACCCACCTCCACTTGCGGCCGGAGTACTCGACGAGACCGTATTCTTCGAGTATCTCAAGCTGCTTGTTAATGGCTTTAACAAGCTCTGTTTCTGCGGGATCTATATTGAGCAGTTCGAGTATTTCATCTGGCCCGAGCGCCTTACGCTCCTTGAGAAGATCAATCAGCTCTCTACTGAACCTCCTGACGCCGACGAAGTCCTCCTCCAAGAACGACCTGGCCCTATGAAGCCTAAGCTCCTTCTCTAAGTTCTCAACGAGCATCTTCAGCATCTTATTTTCCTTTCTGAGCCTCCTGATCTCCTCCTCGGCCTCCCTGAGGCGCTTTATCAGCTCTAGGCGGCTTAAGTATGCTTCATCGCCTTCTTCACGCCTTATCGAGTCTTCTACACGTTCTATTATGAATTTCGAGAGCGACATACCAGCTCGTTTAGCCCGCTCTTTCCAGTCCTTGACCATTTCTATTGAGGGCAGGTAGACGTATATGGTCCTCTGCTTGATAGTAGCGGTCTTGCCCAGGTTGCGCCGGGGCACCTCCAACTCACCTCTCACTCGAGAGAAGAGCCTAACCCAGCCTACTTAAACTTTACCGGTAAATTGGTGCGGGGGGTGGGATTTGAACCCACGAACCCCCTACGGGGACGGGGTCCCTTATCGCCCAGCCCTCCAGCCACCTCAAGGCGATCTTAAGCCCCGCGCCTCTAGCCCAACCTCGCTTGGCCGGGCTCGGCCACCCCCGCACCGCACTGACCTTAGCTAGGGCCCTTAAAATCCCTTTCATCCCGTTGCCTGAGCACGTAGGGCAGTATAGCCCTCAGATCGGGGCCTTCTATCACCACGTGTGCCGCCTTAGCTACCTCAGGCCCCTTGGGGTTGAAAGCTATGCCGAGGCTCACCGCTCTGAAGACAGGTATCATGCTCTCATCATCCCCCACCGCGAAGCAGGCCTCTGGCCCGGCACCTAGCCTTGCTAAAAGGCACTTAAGGACGGGCAGCTTGCCGTCCAGGCTCACGTTAACTACCGCCTGGCCGGTGAGCCTTCCTTCCGCGTCTACCACCAACCGGTTGGCCACGTAGAGCCCCACGCCCAGCTCCCTGGCTACCCTCCTCACCATCACGTCCAGGCCGCAGCTCAGCAGCACGATCTCCACGCCAGCCGCCCTCAGCGCCCTAACGGCCTCTACCGCTCCGGGCGTTAGGGGGACCTCTTCCACTAACTCCTCGAGCAAGGACACAGGGGTGCCGCGCCAAAGGCTTGCGTCGAGCTGTGCCCACTCGTAGTAAGTTATCCGGCCCCGGCGGTAAAGCTCAGCGTATTTGCGTGCCTCGCCCCACGTGCCTAACGCCTCATGGAAGTAAATCCACGATTCCACGCCCACGAGCGTGCCATCTACATCGAAGACGCCCACCCTGAACCTGCCCATCTCTTGTCCCTCCCGGCGGCTGGGGCGTTCTATACTATCACGAAACGGTTTTAAGACCACTGCTTATTGCTCTCTCTAGGAGCGCATAAGGCCCCGTGGCGCAGCCAGGATAGCGCGCCGGCCTCCTAAGCCGGGTGTCGGGGGTTCAAATCCCCCCGGGGCCGCCACTAATTGGGGGGTAAACCCCCCAATACCCCCCGGCCTAGGCCCTCAAAGCCCATCTCAGGCCTAGAGGACTATAGCTACGAGTTAACGAGAAGCCCATGCGTGCATATAATAGGTAATCCCACTGCGTGATGTCCCTCCATCAACGTTCTCCCAAGAATCACTTCGGAATTTTAACGTTGATCCTCCTCAGGCGTTGGAAAGATAAGCTCTATAGCCTTATTGATGACCTCTTCTACGCCGTCGCCTCTCAGGGCGCTTATAACAAAGGCATCCTGGCCTAGGAATGCCTTAGCAGCTTCTATTTCCTCCAGTGTAGCTATATCTGCCTTGTTTATGGCCTTCACCATGGGGATCTCCGGGAAGCTGGCCCTAACCTCCTCGTAGAGCCTGGCCTGGCTCTCTAACGGGAAGCCGCAGTTGTTGGTCGGGTCCACCACGAAGATGATGACCTTGGCTAGGTGCTTTAGGGCCAGGATAGCCTGGAGCTCTATGCGGTTACGCTCGCTGAGAGGCCTGTCCAAGAGCCCGGGCGTATCTATTATCTGCACGCGACCGAAAGGCGTCTCTCTATGGCCCACTACGATGCTCTTGGTCGTGAAGGGGTAACTGGCTACCTCAGGCTTAGCCGACGAGACGGCCTTCACGAAGGAGCTCTTCCCGACGTTCGTGTAACCGGCTACTACCACCGTGGGCTCCTCTGGATCTATCGACGGCAGCCTGGCCAGCTGGGGGGCGGCCTTCCTCAGGAAATCCAGGTACTTGGCGATGCGCTTTACCACAGAGGCCATGCGGCCGTAAGCCTCGCGCCTGAGCCTGCCGGCCTCTGCCACGGTAGCAGCGGCCGCTAGCCTGGTCAGATAGAGCTTCTGGAGCTTCCTTATGATCTTAATAGCCTTGTTTAAGGCCCCGAGGGCTTTCTTAAGCTCATCCACGCCCACCAACACATCGGCTAGCTCGCGGTAGAAGGGATGGACTTGATCCAGCTTGGGGAACCGGGCTATTATGTCCTTCAACTTGTCCATCAGGACTTGGCCGGCTATCCTCACTCTATCACGCTCCTTGGCTTTCACCCTGACCCCCACGGGCCCCTTCGGCACCCTTGCGACGCGCCTAGACGCCCTCCCGAAGGCTATGTCAATCAGCTCGTCAGCAGAAGGCACATATCCCACGTCTGAGAATGGCTGCTTCATCGGGCCCTCTCGCAGGCGAGTCGCACGGCCAGGTAAAAGGTTTAGCGTGCTCTTGAAAGCGCAAGGGTTATATGCCTCAGCTCCCGCGCATAAGGACGCAGGGACCACGCCCCGGTGGTGTAGTCCGGAAGCATGGCGGCCTCTCGAGCCGCAGGTCCCGGGTTCAAATCCCGGCCGGGGCACCACCATGTGATGTCAGCACGCGCTTTTTCTGCCCGGCAGCCTATGCCGTGTCGGGCCGGTGATGTAGCCGGATGGGCTGAGGAATCGATCTCCCTGTGAAGAACAGGGCCGGAAAACTGAGGCTCATCCTTAAAAAGCCACCGTTTAGGGCAAACGCCCAGCCGTTTCCTTGAGCTTGGCCAGGATGGGCATTTCCTCTAGGGCACACTCAGTGAGCAAGGACCAATCAACGCCCCTGGGCCGCCGGTAGGGCGTGTTAGTCCTCAGGAGGCGCGTGGGCGTGGCTATGATATCCACGGGCACATCGTGCTCCGTCATGGGTATAGAGCCGGGCTCGAGGACCTGTAGGTCGTGGACGGTAGTCGCCACGGGCGTGTTAGGCTCGAGGGCACCGCACTCGGCTAGTATGGCGTATTCCAGATCGCTGTAGCCGTGGCCTTTCCCTAGCCTAGCCCCATCGCGGGCCACGGCCACGGACCCCACTACCTTTAGGTCCACTTGGATCTTCCAAGGCTCCACCGGCCGGCCAAACCTGAAGGCCCCCTTAATGGTCGCCGCTTTCCCTACGGCGCGCTCGGGCACCTTGCCTGGCTCTAGCACGAGAAGGCCTTTCCTCAGCCTGGGGGTCGCCATGATAAGTGTCTTACCGTCGCGTAGGACCATCTCCCTCACGGGCTTCTGGGGCGAGTCCGGGTTACAGAACACCACATCAGCTCGCTCGTATTCACGCGTCTGGGCTAATCGCCTGGCTGCTACTTCAGCCCCGGCGAAATTGGGTATGCGGCCATAGACGGGCAGGGGGAAGCGCGCCACTCCCTCGCGCATGAGGAGATCCCATACGCGCCTCCGGAGCTTGGCTTTCACGTACATGGCCTTCCCTCGCGGTGGCGCCGTGAGCGCTGAATGCTAGTACTGTCGGGGCTTACTTGACCGTCACGGACTTAGCTAGGTTCCTAGGCTTATCCGGGTTGAGACCGCGTTCAACGCTCACGTAGTAGGCGAACAGCTGGAGGGGGATTATGAAGGGCAGGGGGGTCAGCACCTCGGGCATATCGGGCTTGAAGGGCAGCGCTACTAGCTCGTCAGCGACCTCAGCGGCCTCTTCATCATTCTCGTGAGCCAGCACGACCACCTCCATACCGCTGTCGGCGGCCTTCATGGCATCGGATAACACGCTCTCGCGCCCGTCCCCCGAGGTAGGGCAGACGAAAATGGCTACTGAGGTTTGCCCTAGGCATTCTACGATATTATCATCTAAGCGCGGCGTAGCTATAGAGGGTGCGTAAGCTATCTCGAGCAACTTGAGGCGCCCCTCCAGGGCTGTAGCGAAGTTCACGCCAGCCCCCACGAAGGCGAACCTCTCGGTGCCCGCGTATCGCTTGGCCAGGGAGATGATATGCTTCTCCGTTGCCTCCATGACGGCTTCCACCACGTCAGGCACGGCCATTAAGTGCTCCCAGAGGTCCTCGGCTTCCACGTGCCCTAGCTTGCCCCTGCGCTCGGCCATCAGCACCGCTAGCTGGCTCAGAACCGAGAGCTGGGCTGTGTAAGTCTTAGTGGCCGCCACGCCTATCTCGGGCCCAGATTGTTGGCACACATAGACCCGGGCCACACGCGTGAGCTTAGAGCCCAGGACGTTTGTGATACCTAAGATTGTGGCTCCCCTCTCCTTGGCATGCTCCACGGCCGCCAGCGTATCGGCCGTCTCGCCCGATTGGCTAACGGCCAGGATGGTGGTCCTGGCCCCTACGAAATCACCGTAGTTCTCTACGAACTCCGACGCTATCACGGGGTGGACGGCTTTCTTGGCCAACCTGGCCATGGCGTAAGAGGCCGCCACGCAGGCGTGGTAGGAGGTGCCGCAAGCCACCATGAAGGCCTCGTGGGCCGTGTTCAGCAGGTCAGCCATCATGGTCAAGTAGCGCCTGTCGAGCCTGAGCGTGTTCCTCAAGCTCCTGGGCTGCTCGTGTATCTCCTTAAGCATGAAGTGCGGGTAGCCCTCTTTCTGAGCCATATCGGCCGTCCAATCAACAGTCCTGGGCTTCCGCCTCACGGGCTTGCCCGTGGCGAAACAGTAGACCTCGTAGCCATCTGGCCTTAAGACGGCCATATCACCGTCTTCTAACGGCACTATCACGTTCGTGTAGGGCAGGAAGGCCGGCACGTCGGAGGCCACGTACATGCCGTCGCGGCCCACGCCTAAGACAAGCGGGCTTTCCATCTTCACGCACACTAGGCCATCGAAATCCGCGTGGACAATTACTAAGGCGAAGGACCCCTTAAGCCTCTTGACGGCCTCCATAGTAGCCTTCACGAGGTCTAAGCCCTTAGTCATGAACTCCTCTATGAGGTGGGGCACTACCTCCGTATCGGTCCTGGATTTGAAAACGTGCCCTCTGGCCTTCAACTCCTCCCTCAGCTCAAGGAAGTTCTCGATGATGCCGTTATGGGCGACTGCTATGCGGCCTGTGCAGTCTGTGTGAGGGTGGGCATTATCCTGCGTAGGGGCGCCGTGGGTAGCCCATCTAGTGTGCCCTATGCCTATCTTGCCCGGCAGCTCGTCGAGCTTCAGCCTTGCGTGGACCGCATCTACCTCGCCCACGTCCTTCCTGACGAAAATGCGGCCCTCGTGGACCGTGGCCTCGCCGCAGGAATCATAACCCCTGTACTCGAGCCTCTTTAGGGCTGCTAACACACGTGGGGCGGCCTGTCCGTCTTTTAACACACAACCGAATATACCGCACAACTTCCCTCCCTTTCCCCGGCGTTCGTCGTGGCTGTCGCCTAAAGGGCTTATTAAGCCTTTACCTTCAGGCCACCGCGCCAGCTAAGAAGCCTATCATGCCCGTCGTCATCCAGAGCAACACCGTGTTCTTTACCTTCCTAGCGTTCTCCCTAGTTTGGTCCTTGAGGATAGAGGCCGAGGCCCAGGTAAAGCCCGCGTCGGTGAAGGCTATCGGCGGTAGGTAAGCCCACAGCTCGACGATGTTAATGAAGAGCGGCACGAAGCTGAGGGCCACGGCGGCCATGTAGAAAGCCGCAGCCAGAGCCGCAGCCGCTTTGGGCCCCCAGCGGACGGCTGCCGTCCTTATGCCCTTAAAGGCATCGCCGGGCACGTCTACTATGCCCTTGTTCACCTCGCGCCCCAAGTTGGCCAGGAAGGCTATGCTCGCGAAGAGGGGGACCCTGAGGCAAGCTATTAACCCAGCTAGCCCACCGAGGGCTATCACGCCCCCATAGAGGAAGGGAACGGCCACGCAGAAGCTCACCATAGCGTTCCCGGGTAGGCCCGTCCTCTTCCCGACGGACACGTATAAATCAGCCACCAGGGCGGCTAGGAAGGCCAGGATTAAGCAGCCCAGGCCAGTAAGATATGCCGTGAATAAGCCGATGGCCGTCAGGACGGCCGAGAAAACGAGGGCTTCCCAGGGCTTAATCAGGCCGCTTGGGATAGGCCTGGTGGGCTCATTTATGGCGTCTATCTCGCGGTCACAATAATCGTTGAGGGCGTTTGAGGCCGCCAACAGCGAGACCGCGGTGATGAAGCCGTAAGCCAGCTCCACGGCTTTCCCGGTGGGGAGGTAGCCCAGGGCTACGACGGCGCCTACTATGACCGCGAAACCCATCATGAGGCAGTTGGGCGGCCTCATCAGACGCACGAAACCCAGGAGCCTCTCGCCAAACCGGCCTCTCACTTCTCGCTTCCCCCGGGCTCCGGCTTGATCCAGCCCGAGAGGGAATAATAGACTACCTCACCGCGCCTATCCACCACTGCTAGCACGAGTTCCTTCTTGCTGCTCTGCGCCATCCTAAGGGCTTCCTCTAGGGCCGAGAACTTGACGGGCGACCCCTCCAGCACGCCGTAGATGAGGTACTTAGCCGCCTTCTTGCCGTACTCACCGCGCTCGTAGAGCCTGAAGAGGAGGCGGGGGCCAAAGCCGCTCTTGACCACGTAACCCCTCTCTCTCAGGTCCCTGTAGATGAGGTACTTAGCCCAAGCCAGTTTATCTAATTGCTCAAAGCGCCTGAGGAGTTCTTGAAAGCCCAGCTTCCGGCCTCTCTCCGAGACCTCGATCCTGCCTTTCTCCACGAGGTAGAGGGCCTCCCACGGCTCTAGCACTAACCGGCCTCCTTCCCTGCTGCCGAAGCCCCTCTTGCTCAGCGCCTCCACAGCCCTTGGATCCTCAACAACCACCTTGCCATCTTGATAGCGGGCCTCCCCCACGACTCCCCACCGGCCTAATTATGGCTTCGGGCGCGGCCATGCTCAGCCGTAGCGCTTGAGAAGCTCGTCAGGCTTGAAGACACCATCCTCGGTTATCACGGCCGAGACGTAGCGCATGGGTGTGAAATCGAAAGCAAGGTTGAGCACTTCCACGCCCTCCGGCGCTATCCTGACCGGGCCGATACGCACCACCTCATCCGGCGAGCGCTCCTCTATGATCACCTGGCTGGAATCGCGTGTTAGGTCGAGCGTGGAGGTGGGCGCAGCCACATAGAAGGGCACCCCGTGCTCCTTGGCTAGAACCGCTATGCCGTAGGTGCCTATCTTATTGAAGACGCCATCCCGCACGATACGGTCGGCCCCCACGACCACTAAGTCCACCATGCCCCGCGACATCACGTAGCCCACCATGTTGTCCGTGATGAGAGTCACGGGTATGCCATCCTTCACGAGCTCGTAGGCCGTCAGGCGGGCACCCTGGAGGAGCGGGCGCGTCTCGGTAGCTATCACACGCACTTCCTTGCCCGCCTCCACGGCCGCCCTTATTACGCCTAGGGCTGTCCCGTAGCCCACCGTGGCCAAGGCGCCAGCGTTGCAGTGCGTCAGTACCGTGGCCTTATCCGGCACGAGCACCTGCCCATGCTGGCCTATGCGCTTGTTGATAGCCAGGTCTTCCTCCGCTATCTTGTGGGCCTCCTCGAGCACCGCCTGCCTTATGGCCTCAGGATCATCCCCGGCGCGCCTGGCTGCCTCTAATACCCTATCCAGCGCCCAGAATAGGTTCACGGCTGTGGGCCTGGTAGCCCTAAGGAGATCAGCCGCGCCTTCTAGATCAGAGAGTAGCTCCCGGCCCGTCCTGGCCCTAGACCTAAGGGCAGCTAAGGCGAGGCCATAAGCGGCCACAGCCCCTATGAGCGGGGCACCTCTCACTACCATGCGCTTAATGGCATCGGCTACTTCCCCAGGCTCCCTGAGCTCGACCCAGGATTCCTCAATCGGCAATTTAGTCTGATCAAGCACTAATAGAGTTCCTTCTCGCCACCTTAAGCTTCTCACCCTTACCACGCCTCTTATCGAGGGACGCGTTCAGGATCTCCTCGTTTAAAGTTATCAGGACCTCGGCCATGCAGCCGTCCGGTATATCTATCTTGTCCGTCCAATCGCCTATGCTTATGAGGGCGAACAGGCCAGCTAGCTTAGCTCCTACGTGCTTCACCAGCTCTATGAGGGCTCTCTGCGTCTCGCCCGTGCGTATCACGTCGTCGACTATGACGACCCAGTCCTTCTTGCGGAGCCACTGCTTAGGCACGTAGAGCGTCTCGCGGCGGCCAGAAGGCCAGGCTAGCTCAGTGGTCCAGAACTCCTCCACCCCCACCTCACGTTCTTTCTTAGCTATCACGACGGGCACGCCTAGGCGGTCCGATAACGTGACGGCCAGGGGCACGCCATCCACGGCTGCCGTGAGTATCTTGTCCACGCGCGTGCCCATGAGCTTCTCGTATATCCAGACGGCCATGAACTTCCTTATGAACGGGTCGTAGATGACGGCTGTGTTATCGAAGAAGCCATTACCATCGAATTTTACGCGGTCCATGATCTCGTTCCTCAAGTTGATGACCTTCTTGGTCATAACGTGCCAGAGCTCCATGGCCCTCTCGAAGGTCGGTAATACGTGACCTAAGATGTAGCGCGAGAGCACAGTGGCCGGCAGGCCGGTTAGCTGCGAGAGCTGGCTGTAGGTGTAACGGACCTTGAGGAGACGGAGGAGTTCCACCACCTCCATGCGGAACCTAAGGCGCTCGACACGGGTTAGGCCATCATCCCGCGTAGCTCTACCCACAGATATCACCTCAGGCCCTCCTATAGCTAGGATTAACAGGCACACATATCTATTTTTATTCTCTTTGACACGGGGCTGTAGAAGCGTGCCTTAGCCAGTCAACGGGCAGATGGTCCGGGGGACACGATTTCCGCGTGTTTCACTCCCTTAGTAAGCGTGCAATCTTGTAAAACTTTCACGGATCACCGCCTTCTGGAGAATACACCCGCCACACTCGCTTCTCCCGGGGCTGAGGGCCTTTAGAAACACGAGAATTGCGGTGCTTTCTCGGTCAGTATAGTAAATATCGCTTAAATAAGCTCCTCTCCTTCCGGCTGCAGCCCGGGAGGGGGGCTGTAATGGGCCCCCGGACCCGCGATACACATGCTAAACTGCCCCTTAAGCCGGACAGTGGCAACTTCCGGCCCAGCAGCCGAGCGCGGGGAGCTTTAAGGAAAAATGATTATATTCGCCTAAGGCGCCCACGGCATGGGGGCCGTAGCTCAGCCCGGATAGAGCAGCGGCCTCCGGAGCCGCAGGTCCCGGGTTCAAATCCCGGCGGCCCCGCCAATAATTGGGGGCTGTGGCATGGGTAAGGGAAAACCGATAATTACGCTCACTACCGATTTCGGCTTAAGGGACCCCTACGTAGCGAGCATGAAAGGCGTCATCCTGACCCTCTGCCCCAAGGCCGTTGTTATCGACATAACCCATGATATTCCCAAATTTAACGTGAGGATTGGAGCGCTCGTGCTGGCCCAAGCCGCACCTTGGTTCCCCGAGGGCACTATCCACGTGGGTGTGGTGGATCCCGGCGTGGGCACGGCTAGGAGGGCCATAGTAGCGGTA
>Ga0190367_1000361_pt1 | contig 33969 bp, 61 predicted proteins | sample 4872181011_MG_FD_171838 | JGI IMG/M metagenome (GOLD analysis project Ga0190367, IMG submission 171838) | Hydrothermal vent microbial mat bacterial communities from Southern Trench, Guaymas Basin, Mexico - 4872-18-10-11_MG | ecosystem: Environmental > Aquatic > Marine > Hydrothermal vents >...
CTCCACGACGAGGCTTCTGCGAGGCTTTTTTGCGGCGGCAACCCCTCATATTTCTTCTTAGCCTCAAAGAAGCTCTCTCAGGGTTGGTGTCCAAGTAGTCGAAAAAGTCTATATACATCTTTTCCGCTAGGTATTACGGGGGTTCGAGACCAAAACTGTTATATAGAAAAAAGGCGACCTAGACATTAACGACTACCTAGGCACGGGGATGGGAATGAGTCTCTTGGATCACGTTCGGAGGGTTTACGGGGAGGAGACTTCCGAGGAGGAGCTGAAGCCCCTCTACAGGGCGTTGCGGAACACGCCGAGCGATCTGCTGTTCCGAATTGCGGAGTGGCACGAGCGTGCATCGTCGTCGCTGGCGCCGGCGGCGGGTGAGGGCTTTAAAGAGGAGTTGGAGCGTCGTCGTGAGCTTGAGGCGTTGCGGGACGAGTTTCGGAGTTATGGCGATGTTGAGGAGTGGGTGGTGCTGAACGAGTATGCCCGTCGCTACGGGCGCTCGCTCGTGGAGTTTGCGGAGCGGGCGAGGGCGGCGGAGGTGCCCGATGAGGTTTTGGAGCATGCGGTTTGGGGTCTCTACTACGAGTGGCGGTGGGCGAGGGCGGCGGTGCCGCCGCTCGTGGAGGTCGAGAACGGGAAGGCGAGGGTGAAGTACGACAGGGCGGAGGACTGGGTGCGTCGCCGCTTCTGCATCGTTTCGTACAGGGGCGTTTCGTTGTGGATTTACGAGGACGGGGCGTTTCGTGAGAACATTCGTGAGATCGTGGAGGCGGTGAAGCAGGGTTTGCGACCTTGGATCACGGAGGAGTCGAAGGTTCGGGGGATCGTGGACGAGATTCTGTGGCGGCTGGAGGCGCCGGCGTATCGGGACTTTCCGTTCAACGCCCTCGGCACGCAGTTCGTGCCGGTAGAGAACGGCGTGCTTTGGCGTCGTGGCGATGGCAACATCGTGCTGCTGCCGCACTCGCCGTCGTTCGGCTACACGTACAGGCTGCCGGTGCGGTACGACCCCAATGCGAGGTGTCCGAGGATAGACAGGTTCGTTTCGGAGGTCGTTTCGGAGGAGAGTCGCCGCATTCTCTACGAGATCGCCGCATCGTGCCTCCTGCCGGCAACACGTTATCACGCCGCCTACATGCTCGTCGGCTCGGGCTCGAACGGGAAGAGCACGTATCTTGAGCTGCTGCAACGCTTTCTCGGAAAGAAGAATGTTGCGAATGTCTCACTTCAGGAACTCGTTTCCAACAGGTTCAAGCCCGCCCAGCTCGTCGGGAAGCTCGCAAACATCTATGCGGACATCCCGAAGCGTCCTTTGCACGACACGGGCATGTTCAAGATGCTGACGGGCGGCGACAGGATCACCGTCGAGAAGAAGTTCAAAGATCCGTTCGAGTTCGAGAACACCGCCCGTCTGATCTTCTCGGCGAACGAGCTGCCGGAGGTGAACGACCAAACTTATGCGTTCTGGCGGCGTTGGATCGTCGTGCAGTTCCCGAACGTTTTCCCGCCGAATCCGAAGCTTATTGAGGAGCTGACGACGCCGGAGGAGCTTTCGGGCTTTCTGAACAGGGTTTTAGAGGTGCTGGACGAGATCGAGGAGCGTGGCGACCTCACGAGGACGGGCGAGGTCGAGAAGATGATGGAGGAGTGGATGCGGCGCTCGAATAGCGTCTATGCGTTCGTTCGTGACTGCGTGGAGTTTAGTTCCACGTCCTTCGTGCCGAAGGACGAAGTTTACGCCGCATATGTCGAGTACTGCGAGGAGCACGATTACAGGACTCTGCCGAAGAACGCATTTGCGGCGGAGCTCATGCGTCAGGTTCGTGGGATCGGCACGGGACGCCGCAAGGTCGGCGGGCGGCGGGTTTACACTTGGGAGGGCATCCGCCTGAAGAGAAAACACGAGGGGGCGGCGGCGACGCTGGCGTCGTCGGCGGAGTCGGCGGGGGAGACGCCTTCCGAGATACCTTCCGAGACGCCTTCCGAGACGACCTCCATCGAGCCGCACGAGCTTAAACAGCTCGGTTACGAGGTGCGGACGAAGTGCGGCGTCTGCGGCGAGCCTAGGAGCTGCTTCTGGATGACGAAGGACGGCTCGAAGTTCATCTGCCGAGACTGCCGCTACAAAATCGTCGGGCGGCACGTCGAAGCCAAAATCTTCGAGTTGGTGGAAAAAGCTCAAAAAGTAGACGAACGTGGGCTGCTCAGAGAAGTGCTGCTGCGTCGCTTGGCGGAGTACGGCGATGTTGCGGAGCGGAAGCTTGAGGAGTTGATAGAGCAGGGAGACCTTCACATTTATCGTGACGAAACGGGTGAATATGTGAGGAGATGATGCGTGATGCTCTACCGCTGCTGCGACCTCTGCGGCGGGATAACCCCGCTTGACGAGCTGTGCGAGGCGAGCGTTGCCGACGAAGACGGCGGCGAGGACGAGGAGCACCTGCTGCTGTGCCCCGCCTGCTATCTCGATCTGAGGTGATATTCGTGCACGTGTACATAGCAGCTCCCTTAAACTGGGCTCCGCTGCTTGAAGACTTGGGTGTAGGGATCAGCATCTCTCCGGCGCAGTATCGCAAGGTTCGCGGCAGTCACGATATTCGCGCCATACTGGAGAGCGCGTGGAAAAGCGGGATGATGGCGCCTTCGCGGCTGGCTCGGCTGCAGAAGTGGGCATCTCGCTGTTTTCCGCACGTCATCCTCGTCGCTCCAGACGTGCTTCACGACGCCGAGAGGACGCTGCGGCGCACCAGAGAGTGGTTATCGGAGCTTCGAGACGAAGACGGACGGGTGCTTAAAATGGTTGTGCCGCAGGGACGGAATGTGAAAGAGTTGATCAAGTGTTACGAGCGGCTTCCCAGTGCTGACTTAGTAGGCGTGGGTCGTCTGGCTTGCTTCGACGACGAGGATGTTGCGGCAACCCTGATAGAGCGGGTCTCGGAGCCCGTGCACTTGCTGGGGTGGACGCCGCACAGGAGGCTCCCGTTCAAAAGTTGCGCGTCCATGGACTTCCGCTTTTACTACTTCAAGTACGGCTCGCAGCCGTGGCAGGCCGCCGCAAAAACACGCCTCCAAAGCCTCCTCCTAAAGCTCGAAAACAAGCTCGCTAATAAAACGCTGGTGGGGTAAGCCTATGATGAGGCAGCTCCGCCTTTCGGATTTTGGCTTTTGCGACAGCGCCCTTGATGAGGCGGTGCAGCTTATAAGTACGATTGGGAAAACGCACGAGCTCGTCGTTGTGCCATTCAGCAGCGGCAAGGACTCCACGATGCTCCTCGATTTAGCCCTGAAGCACGCGGAGTGTCCAGTTCACGTAATCTACGCAGACACGCTTGTCGAAATTCCACCAATCCGCAAGCTTGCTTTTGAAGTGTTACGGAGAGTATCAAGGCTTTGTGATGTTACGGTGCATGTTGTGCGACCAGCTCCTGAGGACAGATTCTGGAGTTGCCTCGTGGGAAAAGGGTACCCCCCACCCTCGCAACGCTTCCGGTGGTGCACCGATCGCTTAAAGATCAAGCCGCAGCGCCAGATCGTTAGAAAGCTCGTGCAGCGGGGCGGCGCCCTACTTCTGGGCGTCCGCCTAGAGGAAAGTCGGGCACGCAAGAAAAGCATACAAAAGTGGCTCTGCGAATATGGGAAAATACGCACGCCATACGGTGTTTACGGCTACGCGCCGCTCATGCGGCTCACGAGTCACGATGTTTGGAATTACTTAATATCGGAGGCGCCGGCGTGGGGCACGTCAAACGACGAGCTGCACCGCTTGTATGCTGCGGCGGGGGACAACGGTCGTTTTGGCTGCTGGGTGTGCACGCTCGTGCGGGATGCCACATTGCAAGCGCTCGCCACAATCGACGAAACGTGCAGAGCGCTATTAGAGTTCAAGGAGTGGTTAAGGGGATTCTCAGCAAATCCTCAAAACAGAGTGCTCAGGCAAGGAGTGCCGCGCTCCCTGACTATTAACGCCAGACTCGAAATATACCAAAAACTGAAACGGCTCGAAAAAGCTGTCCAAGAGCCGATAGTGACGCAAGAAGAGGAAAACATTATCGCAAGACGCTTGGGCCTGGGTGTCTGAAATGCAAAAACAGCTCCGCCTTTCGGACTTCCGCCTCGAACGGCTGCTCTTCGACGTTTTCGACTACTGCGACGGCTGCCGCCGCAGGACGTGGCTGCTGTGGTGCGACGGTGCCGCAGAAAGGTTTTACTGCGAGCGTTGCGGGTGGCGGCTGCGCGGGTGGGTGCGATGAAGATTCGTGGCATCTTTGCGGATAAGGATGTGTTTGAAGCGTTTAGGATAGTGACGCCCAGGGGAACTGTGCGCATAAACTTCAGGAAGCGGAAACACCCGCGAGGTGTGCTCTACGAGTTCGACCCGCCGCTCCGATACGGGGCCGACGACGCTTTCCGCCTGGAGTTCAAACCGAAAAAAAGGCTTCAGAGGCGAAGTGGAAACGCAAGTGCTCTTCGAGCCAGAAAACCTGGAAGAAGCCATGCTGATGCTGCAAAACAACCCCAAAGCTTCTTTGGTCATAAAATCGCCGCGGTGGCTGTTATGAAAGAATCCGAGCTTCAGGAGCTCGTGGATGAGCTAAAGAGGGACGTGGAGGAGCTGAAAGCCCGCGTCGAAAAGCTGGAGAGATCTTGGTACGGTTTCAGGGAAGGCCTCGCAGAGTGGGCGGAACGCTCCGCAAAGATGTCAAGTTTGGTCTTTTTTGCGGTTTTCGCGGTGATAATAATCACAGGAGTTGCGTTGAGGCTCCAAAAAGAGGATCTAGCGGTGGCAGCAGCCGCAGCTCTCGTGCTGTTCGTGTGCCTCGTTTCCCTCGGCTCCGACTTGCGGAAGAAAAAGCGAGGAGGTGAGGCTCGTGCCCCTGAAGAAAGTGGAAGTGCTGAAAGACCTGAGAAAAGCTGAGAGGGAGCAGAAGAGAAAGCTGAAACAGCTCGTGAAGTTCCTGAAGGACAACAGCGACAAAATGTTCAGCGAGGACGAGCTGAGGAGCATGGGGCTCGAACCTGATACTTACTTTTCTATCTCCCCGTTCACATGGCACAGAGTCCGCTGCGTGTGGGTGGGGTCCAAGCGCTACTATTACTACGAGGACAGATTAGGAGATGCGCTCTTTTCGGGGATGCTACTAGGGGTTGTAGGAGGCATAGCTGGTATTATCGCAAGCGCAATAACAGGCTCTGAGAGCGTAGGCAATCTTGTAGGCGGACTTCTGACAGCCCTACTGCTGCTAATAGTGCTGATTTACAACTACGTTCTTTTCTTCAGAGGGGTAAAAACGCCTGAAAGAGGTGGTTGAATGCCAGAAACAGCCCACGACTTCGCCCTTTTCTTCGACGAAGACTTCAAGCCGCGTTGGAAGTGCGTGTACTGCGGTTTGGTCGTCGAGACGCTTGAGGAGGTGTTCGAGCGTGCCGACGAGCCGTGCGGCGGGGGTGATGTCGATGGATGACGAGATGCTGAAGTATCCCGTTTCGGAGCCGACCCGTCCGAGCCTCACGGCTGCGGTCGGCGACGATGGCGACGCACCCGACGACCAGAACATCACAACGCAGGATGTGGAGGTCGTCCTGACATACGATAGAAAGGAGCTCCTGCTGGAAGCCATACTGAAAGTGCTCAAAGAAATTCGAGACTTGCTGAAAGCCGGGCGGTGATGCCGATGGACTTTAGCGAGGAATACGTCAAGATGTGCGAGCGGGCGACGCCCGTACAGGAGCTGTGGCGTCCGCGGCGGGGCGACTTCGCCTTCTGGGATGGCAAGCGTGTTGAGGAGCCGAGCCCAGTGCTTATCTATAATGTTGATGATGAGCTGCTACACATCGTTACTCTTCGGCGAGGCACATATCATGTACTCACCAGAAACGACCTGATATGGCTGCCTCGACAGGACCAGTTGCAGGAGCTGTATCACTCCGGGCACAAGTGGGCGCCCGTGCCATGCTTGGAGTGGCAATACATCGCTCCAAACATCTGGGGCGCCGAGAAATTTCCACCGCTAAGCATAGACCGCACGCAGTATTGGCGGCAGTTCAAGACATACGAGCAGCTATGGCTTGCATTGCTAATGTGGCTAAAGCATAATCAAGTATGGAACGGCGAGCAATGGCACGTTACTAAGGTGATGAAGATGAAAGAGGTCAAGAAGAAATATGACACCGTGCTTGATAACACGATATATGCAGCCACATCTGAAGGCTTGTTGTGCATAACACCAGACAGGAAGAAAAGAGCTGCTGAAAATCAAGCGGTGATCTCAATGAAGAAGCGGACTGTGTATCCTATACATGTCGAGGTGGAGTTCCGAGCCGAAGACGAAGTTGAGCTAACGCTATTCATCAACCATCTGCTGCAATTCGACTGGGCAGACCGCATCCACATCCGCCGTATCGTCCCGCTCTCGTGGCTCGAGCACGGCGTCCCGAAGGAGGAGTATGAGAGGGTTTCAAAGGAGCGTGGCAGAGAAGAGTGACGATGCCCGACGCCGAGCAGGCGTTCGAGAAGGTCAAGAAGTGGTGGAAACGAAATTTGGACAAGCTAAGAAGCAACCAACCATAAGCTTTATATAAAGCTGCAACAAAGTTACAACGGTGATGGTATGTTGGAGCTGATGAAGGATGTTAGGGTTTACAAGGTATCGGCGTCGAGCTGCGGCATAACGCTCCCGAAGCAGTGGTGCGAGCGGCACGGCATCGACGCCGACACGGAGGTCACGCTGCTGGGCGGCGAGGTGCTCGTCGTCGTGCCGAAGGGCGGGAAGCACGAAAAGCTCAAAGAGGCGGCGATACGCTTTCTGCTCGAACTCGGAAAGTTGGAAGAAGGAGAAGAAAAATGACCGCCTACGCTCGCGGCGCCGCCTTCGAGCGCAAAGTCCGCCGCCTTCTCGAAGAGGACGGCTGGTTCGTCGTGCGTTCCGCAGGCTCGAAGGGCGTCGTGGACTTGGTGGCGGTCAGGGAGCGTGGGAATGTGTTGCGTGTTCAGCTCATCTCCTGCAAGCTCGACGGCTACGTGCCGCCCGCAGAGCGAGAGCAACTGCTTGAATTAAAGCGGCGGCTGCCGCACGCCGAAGTTTTGATTGCGGCAAGGCGGGATGGGAGAATAGTGTTTGAGAGAGTTGAGGGGTGATGCAAAATGTCAAACACTCTGACTGAGCTGGATTTGGAAGAGCTTGCGGCGTGGCTCCGCCGCCGGGGGTATGCCGAGGGCACGGTCCGCGCGGTGCTCTCGAAGCTGCAAAAGCTCCGCCGCTATGAGGACCCGAAAGCATTTGCCGAAAGTCGGAAGAGTGCAAAGCAGAGGAAGGGGTATCGGTATGCTCTGCGACTCGCATACGAATTTTTGGAGGCGAAGGGTGGGTGATGCGGCGTGCCGCACGCCCGTACGGCTCGGAGCCTCTTGAGCGGCGAAATCGAACGAGAATTCGTAAACCGCTATCTCGAGAAAATAAGGCAGCTCGTCGAGCTTTACCGCAGCGGTGAGCTGCCCTCGGAAAAAAGCCTTCGCAAGATGCTTTCGGACTTGGCGAGGCTCTGTGGGGAGTGCTGGGCAGTGTACGGTTATTTGGCTCGCAACCGCGACTACTTGAATGCATATCGCACGAAGTTCAGACTGGTGGCGTATATCGCCTACGCCATAGCAATTGTTGACTTCCTCGAAGCTCTCGAGGAGGTGCGGCGGCGCAGAGCCCAAATTTTTATCCTTCTTTAACAAATGATTTTTCGATGCTTCCAGTCCTCTACGACAGACCCACGGACTTAATCTACTACCTGCCGAGGAGCGTGGAGGGGGCGGCGGAGCTCGTGGCGGGGCTGCGAGCCGACTTTCTGTTCAGGGGCTGGTGGCGGTGGGGCGTGTGCCCAGAGTCGCCAGACGAGCCTCCAGACTTCTTCACGCAAGAGGAGATAGAGCGGGCGGCGAAGGCGGGCTACACGTACGAGCACCTGCGACAGGCGGTGCGGGCGTTCCACGAGCGTGGCATTGAGTACTGCGGCGGCGTCGCCACACAGTGCGTGAACGCTCGTGAGAGAGACCCGATCACAAAGAGGGTTTACGAGCGCTCGGAGACATGGGAGATGGCACTCGATCCCGGGAAGTGGGGCATTAACTACCCGAAGGTCAAAACGCAGGAGTACTGGTCTCGGCTTCTGGGTTATCATCCTTTGGATCAGCCTTACGATCCTCGTATAGCGTGGGCGTACTACCCGGACCTCACGAACGAGAGGTGGCAGAGGCTGTTTTTGAACATCGTGAGGAAGCAGGTCGAGTGCGGCGTCGATGCGGTCTTCGTGGACATGCTGTACAGGCAGGCGTTCTACCTCAGAAACCTGACGGGCGACCCTAAGCACCCCGCCATCCAAGATACTTGGGAAGCCATCTACAAGCTCGTGAATGAGATGCGGCGGATGGGCGTTGCTGTCGTCTCTTGGATCGGATACCTCTGGTTCTCAGAGTACGATCCGCCCGCCCTCGACTACGGGACGGCGACGCCCCTCGCGAGCGAAATTCGGGACAGGCGGCTCGACGCCAAACGCTGGGACGAGATAAGCCGTAAAGTCGTTCACCCGACGCTCGTCTTCCTCGATTACGGCTTCCCCAAGTCGCCGATATACTATCTCAGCCAAGAGTACACTTTGGAAGAGCAGCGTCGTTTTATACCCGTGCTTGATAGATTCTTCACGCGTCGCGGCTTCATATTCGTGCTCTTCTTCCACGGCGTCATCATGGAACTAAAATTCGGGGCGCTGAAACGCCTCGCCTGGGGCAAGTTCCCGCTGTACGACGCGGCGGCGCCGGAGTTCTACGCCTACGATGTTCTGAAGAGCATTAGCTTCCGCAAGAAGGTGGTGGCGCCGCTGACAGCCGCCGCCACTGCCGCCGCTGGAGCCTCGCTGATCGCATACGCCCTGCGGCGGCCTTCTTAGGGAGAAGCCGAGAGCCGCCGCACCTTAAGCTTGCATTTGCAAATTTTTTGCAGTATCCAAAAGTTTTATATACTACCGCCACCTAGGTGGTAGTGATGAAGGCGGGCGAGGTTGCGGGGGTCAACTCCCCCGCGCGGGAGCACGGCACGGGGGTGGCGTCCCGTGCCGACGCAAGGCAGAACGCCGTGCGTGGCGGGAGGAAGAACCTAGTGCTACGGAGGTGACTGCTGATGGCAGTCTCTCGCTACAACACTTGGCTTCCTCTTTGGGACAACGAGCACCCGACTGCGGAGGATGTTTTCGTCGCCGACGACGAAGTGCTTCTCAGGACTGCCGGCGGAGATGTCATCAGAATGAAGGTGCTGGAGGCTGGTCGGTGCGAGCACTGCGAGTGCAGAGTTTGCGTTGACGCAGACGGGAAGCGATGGCAAGTGTACTTCGACGAGGAGGAGGGGTGGTGGTGCATCGCCGATGTCGAGCGTAGTGGTGAGTGCCGTCAGTGCTTTGGGGGTGAGAAACGTGGGAGCTGATGAGAGTTTCGAGGAGGAAACCGCCCTCGATGCGGCGGTCATCCTCGGAATCCGCAACAACACTTTCCTTGAAGATGCTGATTTAGAAGCTGTCAGGGCTATCTGGCGGATGTACAATCCGAGAACTACGGGAAAGCTGGCGAGAATGCTGGGAATGACGACGAGGCGGCTAAGAAGGAGCGGCATTCTTGAGCGGCTTCAGAAAGCAAGGGTAATCGGCGTTCACCGCAATGGCAGACTGGGCTTTACATGGAACTTCTACAAACTGAAACATGAGCTTGAGAGGGAGTTAAAGCAAAAACATTGAGGGGGTGAGAATGTGCTTTATGTGACTTCGGCGTTTTCCCTTTCTATGATCCCCTCGGAGGGGGCGGTGATCAAAGTCCGCCCCACGAGTCCCGAAGATGCGAGAAAATTGCTGGTGACCCAGCGGTGGGAGTCGGCGGTCGGACACGAGGCGACAGCGAAGATTCTCAGCGAGATTTTGGGCGTCACAGTGCCAGCCCAGCGGAAGGCGATCAAGCTCCAGATCGGAGATGCGGTGCTGGTCTTTCAGTTATTACAGCGATTGCCAGAAGGCAAGATTCTCAACGAGGAGGAGCTGAGAGAGGTCGTCGAGAGCGGCAACTGGCGGCTGTTCCTTGTAGAAGTGCAGTCCGCCGCTGGGCAGGTCAAGTGCCACCACTGCGGATATGAATGGGAGTACACGGGGATGCTGCGACTTGCAACATGTCCAAGCTGCGGAAGGAAGGTAAAAGTGCGGGAGGTTTGAGCATGCAGCTCGTGAAGAAGATTTCCTTCCTCACGACAACTCCTCCTCAAGGGCTTTTTTCAGCATCTCGTTTATCATGCAAGCCTCCCGCTCCTCGGGCGTCTTCAGATGCTCGCAACGCTTGCGTATCTCAGGGTGTCGAATCCAATACGCTTCGCCCGCCCTGAGCCTGAGATCCGCCGAGGTTGCGCCCGCCAGCGCTGCGAACACCCTTTTGACATTCTCGGGGGTTACGCCCTCGCAGCGGACCCCCTCGCCCTCCCTGAGCTCGCATGTCAGCCCAAGCTCCTCAAACTTACGCTTCATCACGGCGTTAACATCGTCATCCGTGTCGTAGTACTCAAGCGTTCCCTTTTCGAGGTCTATATGCGTCGTGTGCCCCACCGAAGAGCCCACCCTAACCTCAGCCTTCTTGTCGAAAACATGGGCGAGAAGAGCCTCGTGGTCTGCTGCACTGTACAACTTCCCCTCTCTAAACCTTTCAACAGCCAAGTTCCACGCCCTGCATGCCTCTTCTAGCTCTTTTGCAGCACCCTCCTCTATCAAGCATCTTTCAGCAAATTTGTAGTTTGCCAGCGCCTTCGATATTATTTCCACAAGTCTGTGGTAGCATGCCGTGATGTCGTTGTACGCTGCGCTTAGAGTGTACGGCTCCACCACACCTCTAAGCCAAGTGCACCTTTCTTTGCCTGTAAGTTGCTCATAAGCTTTATCAACTTCTTCAAGAGCCTTTTTCAGCTCTTCTCCTACGCGATGCTCCCCTCGCCTCTCTTTCCATGATGTTCTTGTCACTTCATTCATAAGTCTGCCTGCTGCTAGAAGCAGAGCTGTTGCAACAGCCTTGAAGCGATCTCCAAATATTGCTCCGTATTCATCTTCGATCTCTTTAAGTACTGGCACAAGTTTTGTGACAAATTCCAGATCGTCATAAGATACTACTTCATCCCTCTTGAAAGCCAGCTCTCGCCCTTCCTCTTCAAGCTCTCTGTATTTTGATAGCCGCTCGGCAACCTTTTTTGCAACAGTTGCTGGTATAGATATCATCCCACCTCCCATTCCAGCCTTTGCACTCTCCGCTCCAGGTCTGAGATCACACGGTCCATGATCATGTCGCCGACTTGGTATTCCAACTGGGCGATTCTTTCTTCCAGCTCCTTAATTTTCGCTCTTAGCTCTTTGTCAAGCTCTTTCAACTCCTTCACTTTCCTTTCTAGCTCATCGAGCCCTCTCAACTCCTTCACCATCTTTTTCAGCTCTTCAAGATCTAGAGGCTTCTCTACCTCGCCAGGCATTTTTTCAACGCCCTCCGCAGCTCCTCCTTCGACCTTATGCTCTCCAAGAACTTCACGGACTCCTCGGGCGGCAGGCTCATCGCTTTCCTCACTTCCTCGGGGCTCAGCCCGAGCTCTTTGTAAAAGCAGTCGATGAACTCGCACGCCTCGCACTTCACTTCTTCGTTGCTCATGGCTCATCTGCTCGCACACTCGTGATACTTCTCCAAAATCTTTTCGAGAATGGCGTCCTTCAGCTTTCCGAGGGCTCCCAACGCGCTGGGCGCTTTCTTCGCGTACGCAGCCTCTCTCGCCTCTAACAAGTGCTTCTTGATCTCGCTGAGCTCTTCTTCGGGGATGCCATCTTTTATCCTCGTAGCAAGGTCGATGGCTCTGCTTGCCATTTTTATGTCGTTTACCGCGTAGATGGGGTTCCCCCTAGTCTCGGTAGTGTTTATCGCGTCCTCGGTTTTTTCAAGAGCTATGATCAGCGGCTTCAAGCGTTCCACACACTCTTTTATCGCCATGTTATCACCTCCTCAGAAAATAATACCACAACGCCTTTTTCAAAATTGTGGCGTCGTCGAGCCCTGTCGCCTTCTCCACGATGTAGTGGCAGATGAAGTCCTCTAGCCAACGCTTTTCAGGGTGGAACTTCGCATCGATGAGGCGGTTAAGCTCCGCCCTTACGGCACTCATGATACTTCTCAAGGACCTCCCCCACGAGGGCATCTTTCACGTTTTCGAGGGTCTTCAGCGCCGTTGCACGATCCCGCTCCCAGATGGCTTTCCTCGCCTTCGTCAGCAGCTCCTTGATCTTTTCAGCCTTCTCCTCGGAGATCGTCGTCAGCGCCGCCGCCATATCAACGGCTTCTCTCGCCAGCTTCACCTTGCCGCCCGCAAAGATCATGCGCCCCCCAGACTCGATGATCGCTATTGCATCCTCGACCTTCTCATACGCCTGCATCAAGGGCTTCACGGCGTCCATACACCTCGCCTCTACTTCCACCATTACTCCTCACCCAAAGCCTCCTTAAGAGCCATCTTCAGCGCCTCGTTCACCATACAAGCCTCTCGCTCCTCGGGAGTTTTCAGGTGCTCACAACGCCTGCGGATCTCAGGAGGCCAGTATGCCGCTGGTCTGCGAAGTCTTAAGTCCATAGAGGTTGCGCCCGCAAGCGTCATGAACACCTTCCCTACATTTTCTGCATTTACGCCCTCGCAGCGGACCCCCTCGCCCTCCCTGAGCTCGCATTTTAGCCCTCGCTCTTCGAGCTTTTGTTTCATCACGGCGTTAACATTATCATCCTTATCGTAGTACTCAAGCGTTCCCTTTTCGAGGTCGATGTGCGTCATATGTCCTGCCGCAGAGCCCACCCTAACCTCAGCCTTCTTGTCGAAAACGTGGGCGACGAGGGCGTTATAGTCGTAATCCGCATACGCTGGTATATGCCAAAGCAGCTCCGTTGCCATATCCCATGCGATGCACGCCTTCCTGAGCTCCTCTTGGGCACCTTCCTCTATTAAGCACTTACCCACCCTGGTGAACTTTCCTAACACCTTTGATAGCATCTCGACAAGCCGGTGGTAGCATGCCGTGATGTCGTTGTACGCTGCGCTTAGAGTGTATGGCTCCATCACGCCCTTGAGCCAAGTGCACCTTTCCTCGCCAGTAAGTTCCTTGTAAGCCGCATCCACCTCGTCCAAAATGTCTAGGATCGTCTCTGCTCGACAATCTTTCCTTCTTTTCCTGTTGAGACACTCGCTCTTCACTCTGTCTTTCAGAAATTCAGCCGCCGTAGCTAGCCTATCTGCGAGCTTCAGAGCTGCATCCGTTTTTTCTGGCAACCCCCGCTCTATGAGCCTCTGCCTAATGAGATCGTATACGGCATCATCTAACTCTTTCAGAAACTTAATATCTTCATCCGAGACGATCTCGTCTCGCCTGAAAGCAAGACTTCTTCCCCTTTCTTCCAGCTCTCTGTACTTTGTCAACAGGGCTTTCCTCACGACCTCTGGTGACAGCATTCTCCCACCGTGTAATGCGTAACATCGTAAGGCTCATCGACGAGCAGCAGGAAGCTCCCGTCCTCGTTCACGATCACGATGGCGTTCTTGGTGGCGGCCGTCTGCTCGATGCAATTAGGCCCCAGAACGGTCACCGTCACCTCGCACGGCTGCGGCTCGGCGTACTCGTACTTCTGAAGCTCAGCCTCGTATGTTGAGGCGGCGTTGGACCAGCCCGCCTCGAAGCCGTGATACTCGCCCGCGAGGAACGCCACGACGAAGCCCGCCACGAAAACCAAGGCTAGCAACGCCTTCCGCGCTCCCGCCCTCATTTCCAACACCACTCAACTATTCGCCTTCCAGCTTTTTAACTTCTTCCACGAACCTCTCCGAGGGGGCGAGCTGCTTGCGCACGGACCGCAGCTCCTGCACGAGTGCGTCACGGACATCCGTTTTTTCGATGTCCCCGCTCCTTATCGCCAGCCTAACCTTTTTCACGGCTTCTTCAAGCTTTTTGTAAGCGTCGCACTCGCCCTTGCAGTAGCTCTTCCCCTCCTGCGTGTACATTTCGAGCGCAGGAAGGTGCTTTTCCTCAAGGCACGGGATGCATATGTTCTCCAGCTCGTCGGTGCCCGGCACGCTGAGGTGGTCCTCGACCGCAATTATGTGCTTGATCGCCTGCCTGTTCGTGTAAATGCGAGTCTTCTCGGGATCGACCGCCGACTTCGAGGTCCGAGACTCGAAGCCCTGAGACTCGAAGCCCGACGATGCCGATGGCGATGGCGGGGGCGACGCCTGCGCCGCTTGCGTTGTCTGTGTCACCTGCGTCGCCTGCGTCGAGCCAGCCCCCGACCGCTCCATGTTGCCCATCTCTTCAAGCTCGGGCTCTGACCGCTGCCAGCCCCGTTTCGGCAGTCGTGAGACCCCCCGCATCTCTATGAAGTCCGCCAGCGCCCTGATGAGAACCGAGGCGAGCCTTTCCGCATTCACCTTTCATCGCCCCCCTTCGTCCTCAACGAGCTCGACATCGAGTAAACTCGCCACGAAGCTGTCTATCAGCCGCTCCAGCCACTCTCTGCCCTTCGGGTGCCCCACGATCACGCCGTACACGATGGGGACATCCGAGCGCAGCCACTTCAGAACATTCTGCGTGTTGATGTACTTCAGGTACTCGGGAAACTTCTGTGCGAGGCTGCGAGCCTTCTCCCGCTCCTTCTCCGTCATCTTGTCCCAGATGTCCACGCGCTCCTCCTCGATGGCGGACAGAAGCCCCTGAAGGCGCTGCTCGAACTCCTTTTCTTCCTGCTCGTTCTGCGGCGGTCTCAGACCGATGCGGTCCACTACATACTTCCGCAACGCCGCGATTGCGGCGGCGTCGAGGAGCGCCCGCAGCCGCCTCATGCCTTAGCAGCCTCCTGCCTCAGCCTGAAGCGCAGCCTCGCGCCGCAGGAGTCGCAGTTTATCAGCGAGCCGTCGGGCGTGCCCGCCGCCACTTCAATGGTGTCGCCGCACTTCGGGCATGCGAGCCTGAAGGTCGCTGGCACCTCGCCAACGCCCCCGCCGCCGCCAGCCTCCTCCTTCTTGCTGAGCTCGTTCAGCGCCTCGGCGATGTTCCCCAAAAACTCTGCAACCTTCCTGTCCTTCTCCTTCTCCGTCTCTAGCCTCATCCTCTCAAGCTCGAAGTCCTGCTCCATCTTCCTCATCTCACGCTCGTTCTGGAGTTGCAGCTTCGTGAGCTCCAGCAACGCCTGCGGGTTCGTGACGAGCCCCGCCTCCTGCAACTTCTTCAGAAGCTCGATGCCCCTGTCCACATCGTTGTTCTCAAGCGCCTTCACCAGCCCGTCGATCATCATCTTCGCAAGCTCGTCGCTCGTCGTGCTCCGCAGCTCCGATAACGCCTTCACCAGCTCCACGAAGTCAACTTCCCCCTCCTTCCCGCTCCTGCCCGCCTCGAACGCCTTCAGGATGAGCTGCGTCTGCTGCTTGATCGCCTCCACCCGCTCCTGCGCCTGCGTCTCCATCTGCTTGAGGATGAGCTGTATCACGCCACTAGAGCTGCTATCGTTCTTGCTGTTGTTCTGCTGCATCGTCAGGAGCACGAGCAGCAGCGGCATGAGGTCGCCGCCGTTGCCGCCTTGGACGACCCTCGGCTGCATGGCGGCGGCGGCGAGCTGCACGGCGACGGGACGCTGCTCCTCCGGCAGGGAGTTTATCCACTCGACGAGCGGCTGTATCGCCGCAACATTCGGCACGGCGGCGCCCGGACTCTCGCCCTCACGCTTTTGCAGCCTCTCCTTGTAGTCTTGAATTTTCGACTGAATCCATGCATCTTGTAACTCAAAGAACTGCATCTGCATCATCTGCTCAAGCCACTCCGGGATGGGACCCTTCCTCGCCTCCCTTGCGAGACTTATGGCGTCCTTCATGCCTTTTAAGTCGAGCACGCTCTGCACGCCCATCACTCCTCACCCCCGCCGCTCAAAACCACGCTCCGCACCTGTTTCTCGACGAGCGCAAGCTGCACGCCCATCACCCGCTCGAACAAGTCCTCGACGCAGCGGTTTATGAACTCGCTCAGCCCGCCCTCGAAGCCGTGACGCTTCGCCCACTCGTAGTAAACGAGGATCGAAGGTCTCAGGGCGATCTTCTTCGGGATCAGCTCCGACTCGATCCACTTCTCGCCCTCGTCCTCGTCCTCATCCTCGACGATCACATTTTTCGCTCTGCTGCGCCTGTGTGCGCTCATGTGCCCCCTCAGAGCCATCTCCGAGCGAAACTCCTTGCCGCACTCTGGGCATACAAATTTCTCCTTTGTCCCTGTTGCCTCTTGCTGCTTTTCCTCAGCTTCTGCTGCTTTTTGCTGCTCCTTCGCTGCTGTTTCTGCTTGAACATGCTCAGCATTATGTTCGATTACCATGTTAGCATCATGCTCAGCTTGCTCGACCACCATGCTCCCAGCTCCATCACTAGTTTTGCTCAGCAGTTATATATGCCTTGACTGTGGCTGCGGGGGGGGGGGGGTACCCCCCAATTAACTCTCGACTTGGGCTTGGAGCTAACTTTATATACTCTAACAGCAAACTCAAAACATAGGAGGTGTGGAAAATGCCTGAGGAAAAGAATCCAAGGGCTCTCCTTGAGGAGGCGCTGGAAGACCTCTGGAAGACACCGCAGTTCAAGGCTATACGCGCGAGCTACGACAAGGCGGCTGGGGACAAGTATACCAGCGGTAGCTTTGGAGCATGCCTTGCGAAGAAGATGGAAGAAGGCAAGGCTGGTCGTGAAGCTTACAGGGAGTGCGCTAAGGAGGCAAAGTTGGGCGAGGCTTACAGGAAGGCTTGGCCAGGTGTGGGAGAGTAAAGAGCTGGGGGAGTGAATCATGGTAACCCTGAAGGATGTAGTTCCAGTGCTCGCAGGCGTGGGTGATGGGCTGGTAGATGCGGGCATAAACTACATCGACGATGCGACGGGCAAGGCGGCGGAGCCGGTCTTCAAGCGTCCTTCGACCTATGTGCATTTGGGCGTCGGCGCCGTTCTGGGGACGCTCAGCATTCTGGGGATTTTCAAGGGCGACGCCAAGCTCATCACGGCGGTGATCGGCGGGCGGCATCTGGGCACGGTCGCCGCGACTGCGGTTTCCGAGAAGGCGAAGGGCGCCCCGCTGCTGGGCTCGAAGGCGACGCTCGAAGTGGTGGAGGGCGGCGGCTCTCCGCTGCTTGAGGGGCTGGGCGGCGAGGTGGAGGTGGCGACGGAGCAGACGGGAGGCACAGCCACGAGCGGCGAAATAGCACTCTCGGTCTAACCCATTTTTCCATTTTTCCATTTTTGCGGCGATGAAAGTGCGTATCAGCGAGGCGGAGCTGCTTAGGCTGGATGCTCTTGATAGAGCTTTAGGGAAGGTATGCGTAGTCATCACCCGGCTGGAGGCTCGCCCCTCTGTTGTTAAGCCGGGCGGCGGGTTCACAATCGAGTTTTCCGTGAGCAACGAGTGCTTCTGGCCGCATAGTTACGATGCTTGCGTTTATTTCGGGCGAGATTGTGCTAGCGCACGTCTGATAAAATGCGTTAGCGGCTGGGTCTGGAGGGCCGAGGCGCACAAGATAGAGTATACCGCCCCTTCCGAGCCTGGCGACTACCTCATCTGTGCGAGGACAAATTGGGAGCGTGATGCGGGTCGCGATTGGCACACCGTTGCGCTCACGGTTCAGGCGCCGCCGCCGCCGGGGATGGGGACGCTCATCGTGCACACGAAGCCCACGGGCGCCCTCGTGAGCGTTTACAACAGGGAGCGTCGTGAGTGCGTGTCGCCGTGCACGCTGACGCTGCCGCCCGGCGTTTACACCGTCGTCGCACGCAAGAAGGGCTACAAAACTGCGAGCACGACCGCCGAGGTCGAGAAGGGTAAGACGACGACGGTGACGCTTGAGCTTCAGGAGAAGGTGATGCCGGCGTGGGTGCCGTCGCTCGTTGCGGGCGTTGCTGGTCTGGGCGTGGGCGTGGCGGCGGCGTATGTGAAGAGGCGGCGGAGGAGGTGAGCTCGTGGCTGAGGCGGTGCTGGTGGGCGTGGGCGGCTCGCCTTCAATGTCGGCAGCGCAGCCGGAAGGCATCGTCCTGCGTTACGGGAGCGTGGAGGTTCCTGTGTACTTCAGGAACGGCGTGGTTTACGCCTACGCGCCGTCGGCGGTCTGCGCACGAAAAGTTAGAGAGGCGGTGCGGAAGTTTGCGTACGGTGTCGATGTCCGCCGCCTTAACAACACATACATTTACGCTACCCGCTCCCCCCGCAGCGGGCTCACTCCTGCTGGAAAAAAGCTGATCAGGCGGGTTGCGCCGCAGTATTCGGAGCTTGCGGAGCACAACCAGATCGAGCTCGTGATTTTGGGCATTCTCGTCGGGCTTTTCATCCTGTGCCAGCTCATGCCCGAGGCTCCGATATGCAAGGCTCTCGGCGAGCTCTGGTGGAAGGTCGTCGCCCCGTCCCTCACATTCGTCTTCGGGGCGTACTTGGGGGTTAAGCTGGGAGAGAGGGTGTTCTGATGGCGAAGGTGAAGTTCACGGTGCTGAGAGTTCCCACGAGGGCAGATCCCGATAAAGATTACAGTACTACTTTCGTCCTTCACATCGAGGAGGGCGTGGATGTAAACCCAGCATTTCAGTTTACTAACGATGGTTCGAATCCAGGCGTTGTAACTTTTTGCGGGATTAGAAAGCCTCCAGGAAGCTCGCACACGATATACTGGAGCAGAAAGATGCGCAGGTGCGCGCAAGTGAGCCAAAGTTGCCTCATGCGCTTTGAGGAGCGAGGCAGGTACAAGCTCATCTTCAGGGCAGGTTACTGGGATGCTGTAGGAAAAAGGTACATCTGGACAGATGAGAGGACGATAAAAGTCGCTGTGGGGGTTGCTCCGCCGTGGGTCCTTTGGGGCTTGGCGGCGCTGTCCGTTGCGAGCTTGGCGATGGCGTTGTACATGAAGAAGAGAGGGAAAGAGTAATGCCCAGTGTGAAGATAAAGCGACTAGATCTGCCTACAGAGGCTGAGGTGAACAAGGATTACCGTTTCCAAGTCATATTGCATGTGGAGAGCGGAAGGAATGTCTACGCCGTGTTTCAATTCCTCAACGACCCATCAAGTCCTGGAGACATAATTATTTGCAGAGCTAGGCGCTCTCCGGGGAGCGGGCAGGCGTGGGGCTGGCCTAACAAGAGCGAGTGTTCGCAAATGGCTCTGGCATGCTACGTGAGGTTCGCGAGCGTTGGCAGATACAAGATTCACTGCACCGCTGGCTACTACGACTGGGAAAGGAAGAGGTATGTCTGGACGGACAAGAGAGACATTGAGGTTACGGTGAGGGCGCCTCTGCCACCTCCGCCGCCGCCTCCGCCGCCGAAGCCCGTGGTCTGGTATGTCGTCGGAGGGTTGGTGGCGGGGGCGCTCGTGACGATAGCAGTACTATATCCAAGGAGGAAGGAATAAATGATGTCAGAAGCTAGGCTGGCGAGCGTTCCCGTGAGGGGAGTCAAGCCGCTGCCCGTAGCCGTGATGGCAGCAGCGGCAATCGGGACGCTCGTCATGCTCGTAAGCTTGATGGAGGTGAGTAAATGACCGAGGCGCAGCTCAAGGCGATTCCCGTTGGGACCGCCAAGGGTGCCTTCGTGGATATTAAGACGCCGCCATACCTGAAGCCGCTCAGAGCGGGAGACAAGCCGCTCCTCGCAACTTCTGTGACCATAAAAAACGCTGGCACCATCGCGGAATACATAGCTTTTGCGGTCTACGAGGCGAACGCAGATGGCTCTGACATCAAGAGGGTGGTTGCAGGGGCTGTTGAGCTAGATCCAGGAGCCACGAGGACTTTCACAAATGTTGCAGCTACAGATGGTGTTTCAAAGGATTACCCGGAGGGCAGCACGCTGTATCTCTGTTTCAAGGTTTGGGCGCCGAGGTTCGAGACAGAGCCGACATGCGGGGCTACTGCTAGGATTCCGGTAACCAGCACTCCAGCGCCCACAGCGGCTGGCGTTAAGCTCGCTCCTGTCGTCTGCGGCGGCGTCGGCGCCGCCGCCGTGATCGGAGCGCTCGTGGCGGCGAGGCGGTAGGTGTAGGTGGGCGAAATGCTGGAGGTAGTGCGCCGCTGGTATTCCAAGATTCCGCCCGCCGAACGGGATCTGCCGCTCGTCGTCTACCAAGGTAGAGCGTACTCTCCGAACGAGGTTTTGAGGGAGGTGCAGCGTGGGACGGCGCTCGGCAGGGCGTTGCAGCGGCTCATCGAGCTGGGGAGGTTCAGCATGAACACGCGTGAGACGCTGCGCAAGCTTGCGAAGCTGCGGCTGCTCCGCATTCTGAAGAGCTTGCCGCCAGAGTACAGCTTTGCGGCTGTGGGTGGCAGGATGGTCAGCAGGGACGAAGCCATCAGGCTGGTGATGGAGGAGCGGGACTTCGGCGAGGAGCTGATCGAGGAAGAGATGCGGATCATCCAAGAGCGAATGCGGGTGGTCTGATGAGGTTCTTGTTCTTGGCGTGCAGAGTGGGGCGTGCGTGCGAGCTTGAGTATGCGTCGTGTGTCGCCCGCGACATCATAGCTCCGAAAATAGCCGAGGGCGGGCACGAGGTCCGCGTTGTGAACTCGCCGACGCCCGAAGATGCTAACAGACACATTGCCGAGTTCAAGCCAGATGTGGTCTGGTGGGTGGGGCACGGCTCGCAGGGCGCCACATCGCTCGAAAGGGTCAAAATCTGGATCTCCGACAAGCAGTGCCCGCACAACTATGGCGATAAAAACAAGGAGGTGTTAAAGGGGAAAATAGCGAATGCGCTGAGCTGCCACACCGCCGCCTGTCTGGGGCTGCGGCAGACCGAGGGGGGCGTCCGCTACTGGCTCGGATACAAAAAGCCCTTTTGGTTCATATGGTGCTATTGTCCGCAGACATGGGGCTGCGCGTGCGGGCGTTACAACCCGAATCCAAAAGTAAGAGACGAAGTGAACAGGCAGGTCATGATCTGCATGCACGACGCTAACTTATTCTTCTGCGTCGGACTTGCCAAGGGCTTCACGCCAGAGCAGGCGCACGGATACAGCCTCATGCGTTTCGACAAGTGGATAGAGCACTTTGAGCAGTTCGAGCCGCAAACTCCCGAAGAGGCAAGTATCGTCGCCATGGCGGTGAGAGTGCTAAAAATGGACAGACCCGTACAGGTGCTTGAGAGCGGGGGCAGAGAGGTCGAGGCGGAGACGCCGCCGGAGGAGCCGCCGGAGCCGCCGGAGCTGCCGCCGATAAAGCCGCCAACGCCGACGCTGCGACCGCTGCCGCTGCTCGTCGGCGCGGTCGGTGCGGGCATGATGCTGCCAGCGCTCGTCAGAAGGTGATGCCGAGGTCAGGGGGCGACGGCGACATCGAACTCGGATTTTAACCTTGACAGCCCGATACGCAGCAGAAGCTCTATAAACGCAGACCTCGAAAGCCCGTACTTCTTGCACAATTCATCCACTTCCCTGAATGTCTCCCGGGTCAGCGCAACACTGACCGTGACTTTTGCCATTAACAAAGATTGGCAATAGCCTTATAAGCATTTTTCTGCAAGTTTTGAGTGGTGGTGCGAATGGATGTAGGGTTTTTGCAGGAGCAGCAGGCGAAGGCTCTTGAGATGGCTCGGCAGCGTGGCTACACTGTCCGAGAGCTCAGCGAGGCGGAGCTGAAGGCGTTCGGCAGGGCGTTCGAGAGGCAGTTCATCTTGCAGTTCGAGGAGCGGGAGATCGTCGAGATGTACAAGCGGCACATCGGCGAGATTCTGCTCGGTGCGATGATAGCAAAGGAGCAGATGGACGCCACCATCGGCGGCGAGCAGCCCGAGAGCAACCAGATCGGCGGTCCTCTGGTGATGCGTGCCTGCTGGATAGGGATCGGCGACGACTGGGAGGACGCCGCCCCGATCACGACGGGCAGCCCGCAGAACTGGATACACTCGGGAACGACGCTCATGGGCGGCACCGCGGGCAACGCCGTGAAGATCGGGAAGAATGCGGTTCACGTCGTGATCGGCGTGGGGTCGCTGCACCCGTCGCCGAAGATCGAGAGCATATTCTTCGAGATCGACGGCAAGGACAAGCCGATTCTGGTGACGATGCCGATGAAGCGCTCGGGGCTGCGGGTCAAGGAGTTCGACACCGCGTTCATCCTGAAGCAGGGCACGACGATCCTCGCAAAGGTCTTCATCTCGGCGGCGTTCGGCAGCAGCGTCGATGACTACCCGTACCTCATCGCAGCCTCGTTCATCAACGCCGCACAGCTCAGAGTCCACGACCCAGCCAATGTGCCGGGCACGGTCAACGACATCATCTTGACCACATAACCGACTGAGGTGAAACGATGACCGTAGTGACGCAACTGCCGGACGGGCGCATAGTGGCGAAAGCCAGCATCTCGGCGGTCACGGTACCGATAGGCGGCGGCAACCAGCCGATCACGGTCACGGTCACCGACCTCAGGAGGGTCGAGGAGGTCCTACAGTTCAACCTCAACCTCGACCCGGGCGTGAACGCCACGCCCTACGGCGTCTCCACCGACAAGAACGTCGTCGGCGCAACCATATACTGCTCCGCAGGGACGACGCTGAGCGGCGAGGTCGTCGTCGTCGGGCACTAACAGCGAAGAGCCGCCGGGGTGGCGGCGATGACGCGGCGAGAGTGGGCGCTGGCGGTGTGCCTTGAAACGGTGGGCTGCGTAGCCATAGCGCTGGGGCTCGCCATCGAGGCGGTGCTGGCGGCGGACATCGGCTACATGACGATCTCCGCAGGCTCTTTAATGATAGCGGTCGGCTCGCTCCTGTTCTCGAAGTTCTTTAAGTGAATTTTTTTCCGTTTTTCTCTCCCGTAACATTTTTATATTTTTCCACCCATTCTCCAAATGGATGAAGTTGAGCATAAGTGAGGAAACCTACTGGAAACTCCTAGAGTTGAAAGCGAAGCTCAGGGCGAAGACTTGGGACGAGCTTCTGAGCAAAGTTTGCGAGCTGCTGGGGGTGGGAAAATCGGATCAAAAGTGATTTTCTATGTTGTCGAATGCCTTGAGTACGAGTTCTTGGAGCGGTGCGACGCCCCGAACATAAAGTCGCTGGAGCCGCATCCCGCGTACAGTTTCGGTCGCAACACACGGGCGGCGGTCGCAGCGATTCTCGGCGGGATGATACCCGAGTGCGTTTATAAAGACTGCTACCACAACGAGGTGAGGCGGCGGCTGACGAACCCCTTCTTCCTGACAGACCTGCGGAGGAGGGGCGTTCCCATCTTCCTGTTCATAGCAAACGGCTGGGCGATGGAGCTGTTCAGGCACTTCATGCCCGACTGGCTTTGGGAGATGTGCTTGCGGCAGAACAAAAGCAAGTTCGACACCAGAGAGTTCATCGACAGGTTTTTGGAGCTGGAGCCCGACCTCGACTCGTACTTCGCATACTTCCATGTTCAGGAGACGCACCCGCCCTTCTTCGGGGGAGATGAGGAGCCGCCCGAGGAAGAGTACGAAGACATCAGGCGGCGGGCTGTCGAGTACGCCGACGAGCTTCTCACGCCGCTCTTGAAGCTCGACTCGGACCTGCTCGTGGTGTGCGGCGATCACCACATCGAGCACGATGGCTGGCATCCAAAATCGTTTGAGACCTTCGTCGCAACAAGGGGTGAGCTAAAATGAGAATCCTGATAACTGGAGTTTCGGGTTTCATCGGGGCGCACGCCGCCCGCAGGCTCGTGGAGAAAGGCTACGAGGTTCACGGCGTTGTGCGGAGCCGCCCGCCGATACTGCTGGAGTACTTCAGTGTTTCGGACAAGGTGGAGCTCTGGAAGGCTGACATTAGGGATGCTCAAAGGCTGCTCGATGTTTTCAAGGAGGTCAAGCCCGATGTGGTTTTCCACTTCGCCGCCCAAGCGAATGTGAAGCCCGCCCTAGAAGCGGCGATGGAGACCGCCGAGATCAATGTTCTGGGCACCGTCGCCGTTCTTGAGGCTTGCCGCAAGGTCGGGGCGACGCTCTATCTGAACTCGACGGACAAGGCTTTGGGCGCACAAAACGGGGCGGAGGAGAATACACGGTACGAGCCCGCTGAGCCTTATGGCAGCTCAAAGGCGGCGGCGGAGCTTTTCGCACGGGCGTACGAGCGGCTCTACAGGATGCCCATCGTGATAATAAGGCACTGCAACGCTTACGGCTTGGACTTGGGACCGAGGATAGTTCCAAACACGATTCGAGCGTGCCTTCGGGGTGAGCGTCCTGTGATCTGGAGGGAGAACAAGAACTATCGCCGCCAGTACATCTACATCGAGGACTTGTTAGACGCCTACGAGCTGCTGCTTGAGAACGGGGTGACGAGCGGGGTGTGGCACTTCGGCACGCCCGATGTGCTGACGAACGGGGAGGTCGTGCGCACGGTCTGCGAGCACTTCGGCGTAGAGCCCGTTTACGGAGAGCGCCCGAAAGACCGCATTCACAACATACCCTCGCAATGGCTCGACTACCGCAAAGCTATATTTGAGCTCGGCTTCAGTCCGAAGTTCTCCTTCAAGAAGGGGATAAAACAAACGATTGAGGAGTTCAAGAGGTTCTATGAGAGGTATCCGCATCTGCTACGCTCTTGATAGGGACGGAACCGTCGAGACCTCGAACGGACCTGTGCCGCTCTCGCTAATCAGGAGGCTCGTGCAGGAGGGACATTCTGTCTTCGCCTACGGAAACAGGAAGCTCTGCGACGAAGTTTCCATTCCGTACGCCGAGGGCAGGACGAAAGAGGAGCGTCTTCGCCTCCTGCGGCAGAAAGTCAAAGCGGACAAGTACATCGTGGTGGATGACGCCCACATCTCGGTTGAGGGCTGGGAGTACCTGACCCCAGAGGAGTTCGTGAGGAACCCCTACGGGAAGGGTGAGAGCAACCTCCGCCGCAGGCTTGAGGGCGTTAAGGCTGTGATCATCGCTGGTGGCTTCGGCACGAGGATGGCACCTATCACGAGGGCGGTTCCGAAGCCCTTGCTGCCGCTCGGAAACAAGCCGCTCATAGACTTCCTCGTGGAGAAGCTGGAAGCCGCTGGCGTTCCCCAAAAAGACATCTACGTGACAACCTCCGAGTACTACAAAGATGCATTTGAGAAGTGGAACTCCTACCAGAGGGTGAATGTCAATTACGAGCCGCTTGCCGAGGTCTTGTACGATGCGTCGCTGCTCCAGGGCTCGCTGTACGCCCTTTGCGCCCTTGCGGAGCGTCTCGGCTTCCCGCCGACGGTCGTCCTGTTCGGGAACAGCTTCTTCGAGGCGGAGATTCCCAACTGGGACAAGAAGGGGGTGGCGGTCAGCGTGTACAAAGTGCCTGCGAGCGAGGCTCACAGGTTCGGCGTCGTCGAGGAGATTAGGGATGGTTATATCGTGAAGTACAGGGAGAAGCCGCAGGTAAACAGCGAGGATGTCTTGGTGGGGGCTTCCCCGTTCTTTTTCCCGTCGTGGGTTTACCCCTACCTCAAGGAGTTTCTGGACCAGAAGAGGGGCGAGTTTCTGAGGTTCGGCTACTTCGTCTCGTACCTCATCGAGAGGGGCGTGCCAGTCCGTGCGATCCTCCGTGAGGGCTTCTTCGAGCACATAGACACGCCTGAATCCTACAAGAGGCTGTGGAGGTGGTGGCTATCGTCAAAGTCTGTTACGCAAAAATAACCTACTGGCGGGGTTGGGAGAGGACGCTTGAAAGAGTGAGAGAGTGGCTGGCTGATAGTGCGGCGGATTATGTCATCGTCGTCGCAGATCAGACCGTTACCGACGAGATGGTTAAAGATGCGGAGAAGCTGGCGGCGGAGCACGAAAAGGCTTTCTACTTCAGGGACGAAGTTGGCGGGCTCGGCAAGCGTCGCATCGAAGGCGGAAAGCCAGAGTTCCGCCTGATAAGGGCTGAATTCAAAGAGAACATTCCTGAGTTCAGGAACAAGTATCTGGAAGAGGCTGAAAGGCTAGGCGTGGACTGGGTGGCGGTCTCCGACAGCGACGAGATTCTCAACGAGGCGTTCCGCAGGGATTGCAAGAAAATAGCTGAAGAGCTGGAGAAGAGAGGCTACAATATCGCCGAAATCAACTGCAAAGAGGCGTTTGAGGACCACGAGTGGCTTGACGACGCGGACAAGCTCGCAGCCTCGATCATAGAGCCTCGTGAATCGTGGTACTACAAGCAGCTTTTCTTCAGGTTGCGTCCCAGCTTGAGGTATGTGGGAGCGGGCGGTCTCAGAAGAGTTCACGAGACCTGGAGCCTTAAAGAGGGGTGGCACATCGCAAGGCTGCCCAGAGACAGGTACTGGTACACTCATGTCAAGTCTCCTCTGCAAATCTGGCGGAACGCCGCCCGCAACATGGTTATTGGGGGTGGCGGTCTGGATGTAGGCGAGCTCAACCCCTACTGGAAGCCTCTGCGCCGCTTAATGGAGAAGTACGGCTTTAAGGGCTGGGCGGACTTGGAGAAAGCCATTCTGGAACACAGGGTTCCAGAGGAGATGGTCAAGTTCTTCGAGCAGTGCTTGGACGCCCCGAACACCGACTACGGGCGTGAAACTCGTCAACTCGCCAAGTTCTTCTTCTGGCACAACCGCGAGTACCTGACCGACGAGGTTCTGCACAAGATCAAGAACCCGTCGCAGCCGACGGACGAGCAGAAGGTCGTGGATTGGATCGTCCGCTGCTACTTGGAGTTCCTCGGCAGGCACCCCGACCCAGAGAGCTTGGAGTACTGGAAGCGTCGCATCATGACGGGGCAGACGCCGATGCACGAGCTGCCCCTGTACCTGAAGGCGTCGCACGAGTACGCCGCAAAAATGGCGAGCGAGCGGGAGCTGAAGGGCGATGTGGAGTTCACGGTCGTCGATGTTCCCGTGCGCGTGCACATCGAGCTGACCGAGGAGACGATCTTCAAGGCGATCCGCCGCTCCAAGCTCTGGAACGAGGAGCTGAAGCCATGCTTCGATGTCGGGAAGTTCGTCTTGGAAGCTGTAAGCGACAAAAAGGAGTTCCTCAGGTGGTTCTACGAACGCCGCAACGAGCTGCCTCTTGAGGAGTTTTGCAAAAAGCTAGCGGAGGCGGCGAAATGACCCGTGTGGCGTGGGTTTCCGCCCACCTGCTGGCTAACAGCGGTTATGGAAAGCAGAGCCGTGAAATATGCTTACGGCTCGCCGATTTAGGCTACGAAATCTACGCGATAGGCGGTTTCGGCTCGCAGACGATGTACGGGATGCACACGACGCTGCTCTCGCCGATGGGCGGCATCGTCCGCTGCTTGAATACGTGGAGCGACCCAGCAGGTTCGACAGTCTTCGAGCGGTACCACCGCATGTTTCGTTTTGATGTCGTCGTCAGCCTTTGGGACTACCAGCTCACCGAGTACTTGAACCGCGTTGACATTCCCTGGGTCGCTCAGGGTCCTGTGGACGCCCCGCTCACGAAGAGGTGGGCGTCCTATGTGCGGAACGCTGCTCGCATTGTTGCATACTCCAAGTACGCTTATGAACAAATGCTGCGCTTCTACCCGCCATCGAAGGTCAGATACATCCCGCACGGGCTGGACACGAAGAATGTGTGGTATCCCCGCCCCGAAGCTCGTGAGGAGGTACGGCGGCGGCTCGGCGTGCCCGAAGATGCGTTCCTCTTCGTGAACGTCTCCGACAATGTTCCGAGGAAGCAGCTCGGCTTCCTGCTGTGGTGCTTCCGCGAGTTTCTGAAGAGGCATCCCGAAGAGGACATTTACCTGCTTTTGTGGACCAACTGGAGCGTCGGCTATCCGCGCGGGCTGGAGATCAGAACGATCATCGACGAGCTTGAGATCTCGGACTATGTGAAGCTGCCCGCCCTAGACCCCATGATCAATCCCATCGAGGACGCCGAGATGGCAGCAATCTATTCTGCGTGCGACGTGATGCTGCACACGAGCCTCGCCGAGGGCTTCGGGCTCCCGCTGCTTGAGGCGGCGGCGTGCGGCGTGCCCGCCATCGCCACACGCTCCACAGCGATGATAGAGCTCGTGGAGCCCGTGTCTGGCTGGCTGATCGATGTCATCGAGGATTACGTGTACTTTCCAGCATATGTGGCGACATGCCAGTGGCACCACCCGCCATCGATCAAGAGCTGTCTGGAGCGCATGGAGCAGGCTTTGGAGGCTTGGAAGGGCGGACGGCTTGAGAACTTGAGAAAGAAGGCTAGGAGCTTCGCCGAGAACTACGACTGGGAGCGCATCATGCCATTGTGGGACTCGCTGCTGAAGGAGGTCGTCGAGGAGGCTGAAATACTGCGACTAAGGTGATCACGGCGTGCCGAGGACCGTCACGCTCACGGAGAGCGTGGTGCCCGTGCCCGCCGCCAGGGTGGCGCCAACGCCGTCGCCCGTGGCGTTTATCCCGTAGCTCGGAGCGTAAACATCGTTGACGATGGGCTCTTTTCTTTCGACCACGAGGTCGAGGATGTAGCCGATCTTGCTGAGGTTGAAGTCCGCCGCCGAGAGCGAGACCGTTGCGGAGCCGCCGCCTATCGGGATCGTCACCAGTCCCGAGCTTGCGGTCCTGATCGCCATTGGTAAGTCTTCGACGGCGGAGCCGTTGTACCACTTGAAGCGCTTGTCCGTCGTGTTGAACCACCATGCGCCCTCCCCGAACTGCGCAAGCTCGTCGGTTGTCGGGTCCGAGTCCCTTATGCCCAGCCACTTGGTTCTCAGGGGGATGGACAACCAAGATCACCTCCTAATACCCGACAACCAAGGCTTCGACGGTGAGCGTCGTGCCTGCGGCGACGCCCGCGAGGGTGACGCCGACCACATTCTTCTCGATTTTCTCGTTGACCGGCGTGCCAGGATCGACGATGGGGTTCGTGTGGAAGTTGTACTGCAGCACCTGCTCTACATTTTTGAGCTCCGAGAAGGTGATCGTTACGGGCTGGTCGCCGCCGCCGAGCGGAACCGTGACGGTGCTGCTCCCCCTCGCAACCACTTTCCCATCGGGCAGTACCGTGACTATGGTCATTGCTTGAGTTTTTGTGCTTGCAGGAATAAAACTTTTATGCTCCCGCTCCAAAGTTCAGAGTAAGAAGAAGAGGTGGGTGTATGACGCCGATAAGAGAGAAGTTCCTTGAAAACAACTATCTCTTTGCGCTGCTCTTCAGAGAGGGCTTGGTCTTCGGGCGTACAGTGAAACGGCGCATCTGCGTGTACAAGCCGTGGGCGCTGATAGACAGTGCTGGGAACGCCGTTGACATAGCGGCATCGTCGCACGCCGGCGAGTATCGCTTCAGAGACCCGAGGAACACCAATGTTGACATTCTGTATCTGGACACGGCGACGAGCGCCGGCTATCCCTGGATACTGCACGGCGCCTTCGGGATAAGACCGCCGAAGGTTCGGATGTACCTGCGGATACCGGAGGGCAAGGAGATTCCCGGAAAGTTCCCGTCGCTGGACCCGATAAAGCCGGCGAGCGGCGACAGCGTTGGCTACATCGACAGCGAGCTGAGTCCATATGAGGAGCCAACAGATTATTCAGAGATAATAATTCCACCAAAAGTCCACATCGCAGCAGAGTATTACAACACCGACGACACAAGGGCGCACCAGCCGGTGCTGAACATCATGTTTGCGGTCTACTGGTTCCAACCGCTGAGCGTCGAGAAGCACCGCCGCCTGATCGGGGCTATCGCTCGCAGAGAGGTGCCAGCGGCGTTTCTGACGGTGGGCGTCGGCGACTACCCGCTGGAGCTCGGGGGTCTGAGGACGGAGTGGGAAGTGGAGCCGCTGAGCATCGACGAGGCTGCCGAGTTGAGGTAGGGGGTGAGCGGGCGAGATGGGCGAGATTGAGCTGAGGGAGAAACTTGAAAGTGCCCAAAAGTGGGTGACGACGACGGAGACGGACATTTTCGGCAGCAATGTCGCCGAGGACAAGGTGCGGTACATCGTGAAGATCATCGTGACCGGCGACCGGCAGGCGGCGAGGGCGATCAACTTCTACAAGAAGGAGGAGGACGGGAGCTACTCGTCGTTCATCGAGAATGTGAATGTGGAGGCGCCGCAGAAGGTGGAGATACCGGAGATCATGCGGCTGGACTCGCCGATTTTGCGGCTGGAGGGCGGCACGAACCTCGCCGGCAAGGTGACCGGAAACTCGCTTGCGGTGACCGTGCTGTACTACGACGAGCCTTAAACCTTAGGAGGTGAGAATATGGGCTACAACAATCCGGGCGTCCGGGATGGCACCGGACCATACAAATACTCGTACCGCCGCCTCGTGGAGAAGAAGAAATACGGGCGGCGGCGTGAGCGGGGCGAGCCGTGCCCGTACGGGGAGGAGGTCAAGTAAGGCATGGCTGCTGCGGCGGCAGTGGCGGCAGCGGCACGCAGGAAGCCCGAAGAGCAGAGGGGCATCATCCCCTGGCCGCCAAAGTGGGACGAGGTAGTTGACTATCTCATCGAGCGTTTCTTCGAGAAGCTGCGAGAGGAGGGCGGGCTCCCGGTCCAGCAGCCGATCATCACCGTCGCTCTTTCGGCGTTCTACGACATTGCGAGGATGACATACCCGAAGCGGGAGCAGTCGGTGATTCTGGACTTCGACCTCGATCCCGGCGAGAGCGGCACGATCACGCTGCCCATCCCGAAGGGCAAGTGCTGCATCCAGCGTGAGATGCAGGAGGCGGGCGACTACGCCGTGAAGTACTCGCTGTACATCGACGGCAAGGGGGCGGACAGTCTCGCAATCGACGAGCACAGGGTCGCCACGAGGACGCTGCCCTTCGCCCGCCGCTGGGAGAAGTACGACTACATCTACATCAGCTACGAGAACACCGACAACGCGAGACCTGCGTGGTTCCAGTTCGCCGCTGCCGGGCTCTTCGTCGATGCAGAGCGCTGGCGGACGCTCTGGAAGCCGAGGGTCGTGGAGATAGCAAGGCAAATCTTCCCCGACATAGATAAGGAGGATTAACCATGCCAAGGGTTGTGAAGGAGAAGAAGTGTGAAATCTGCGGGCACGGCTATTTGCGGGTTTACGACGACGGGCATGTCGAACGCGGCTGGGACGACCCAGACTTCAGCCCGTACGGCGGGCGGAAGTGGCAGCACCACAAGTGCGTGGCGATGAGGCGTCCTTCTGAGGTCTTCGGTGAGTAAGATGTATGGACCGCACGGGGAGGCGCTGTTCAAGCCGCAGCTCGTCGACGAGAAGATCGGGGTGAGCGTGGACGCCGACGCCGACATCTTCGACGAGGACTTGGAGGCGCCGGACGACGGCTTCTGGATCATAAAAATAGCGACGGACACCGCTGGCTATCCGAAAGTCAAGGAGACGCCCGCAGGTTCCGACACTTCGAGGACGGCGGCGCTGAACGAAAAAGCTAATTTGACAACAGACTCAGAGTATGAGTTCTTGTGGACAGCACATAAAGGCGATGCTATTAATATCCAGTTTTCCGCGAGCGCGAAGGTTACTGTGAGGGTTTTCTTCGTGAGAAGTCTATAACAGGTGTTTGAATGAGCTTTGCGCTGCCACAGGGGCGCAAGATAGGCGTTTTCCGCATATCTCCACCGCAAGGACGAGGATGGATAGTCGGCGGAGTTGCTAGGTTCAAATATCGTCGAAAAATCTTGATCACGGAGGAGAGTGGAGCAGATTTAACAGATTATCAGGTTCTCATAGAGTTAAATTCGGAAAATTTTGACTTTGGACACGCACAGACAAATGGTGAGGATGTGAGATTCACGGATGTGCACAATAACTTACTTGACTACTGGATCGAGAGCTGGGATGCTGTAGCGGAAGAGGCAAAAATCTGGGTGAAGGTGCCCTCGATCCCCGCAAACAGCACGGTTGAGATTCGTATGTACTACGGGAACGCCGAGCTTGCGGATGCGAGCGATGGCAATGCTGTTTTTGAGCTTTTTGATGACTTTGAGGGTGATGCCATAGATACTGATAAGTGGGATGGAGACATAGCATCTTTCTCAATCTCAGATAGTGTTGTCAGTTGCTCAACAAGCAGCAAGCGAATTTACACAAAAACATTTGAGATAACAGATGGCATAATAGAGGCGAAAGTTAAGATAGATACGGGTGCGAGAGGTAGCACTTGGGGGCGAGCCAGCAATTTTGACTTGAGCTATCCGTACAACTACAATATTAACTACCGCTATCCTAACGAAGATGTGAGAGCGAGAAAATGGTATGGAAGTAATGAAACAATTTTAGATGCCGCATCATATTCCCACGACACAGACTGGCACATAGCAAGATTAATTTTGAACGGCTCTGAAATAACATTTGAATACGAAAAACTTGATGGAACTAATAAATATAGCTTCACAACTACCGATACTGATTATACAGAGGGCAGAGTTGCCCTAGCAACAGATAAAATTGATAGCGGTGCGGTCTATTATGACAGGGTTTTAGTCCGCAAATACGCCGACCCAGAGCCTTCCGTTTCAATAGGGGAAGAAGAAACCCCATGAGGTGGTGTGCATGAAGTGGAGCGAGCTGTTTAATGCGTGAATGGAGAAAAACAAGGATGTGATCGTGAAGATTGAAGCGCAGCCAGACTCTGCGGTTTCGGCGGAGCGGCTGAGGAAGAACATTGCAGTCTGGTACAGGACGCCACAAGGCGGCGTCGCCTACAGGATGATACATGCGTAGGTCTTCAACCCCGGCGCCGACAACGAAGCTGCGTACTGGGAAAACGGCGAACCGACGCTGGTGCCGCCGCCAGCGGCGCCGACATTCGAAGACGAGGCTCGCAGGAAGCTCGAAGAGCTGAAGGGCAGCGGCGAAATTACGGCGTTTCGCATCGAGAGCGTCGATGAAAACGCAAAGACCGCAACGGCGTTCGTCTATGTCGAGAGCGCAGAAGGGTTAAAAGAGGAGCGGCGGCTGCTGGTGAAGAAGGACGACAAGATCGAGGTCAAGAAGATAGTCTAATGCTCGACATTCGTAAAGAGCTTCGGGAAGCTTGGGAGTGGCTGAGGCACGCTGCACGCTCCCGCAGGCACTGGTCTTTCTTTTTGATGCTGCTGGGCTTCGGGCTGCTTGTTGAGCATTTGTGGGTTTACGGCACGATGTGGCACACCAAGCAGTTAATCTTCGACCACGGCTTTCTGGGCTTGCTGCTCATCGTCGTCGGCTTTCTGGTGGGGCTGCTGCGTAGAGAGCGAAACAAAAATAAAGGCGTTAAGCCAATCTACTATCATGGCAGAGGAGGAAAGCGTGCTTGAGAAGTTGATCGGGAAGGGACGCATTACTGCGTGGCTGATTTTGATAGGGCTCTTCGTACTACTTGGTACTGGAACTATACCGGCGGACAGGGCGCTCGAAATCGTGGCGAACATCGCATCGTTCGTCATCGGCGCCGAGGCGGGAGCGAGGGTGCCGAAGTGAGCGTCCGCAGGGGTCTCGCCGCAGCGTTCGCAGTTGCGGCGGCGACGGTGCTCACGGCACTCGCCCTCGGAGCGGCGGCGACGGCGCCCGTGCTGGCGGGCGTCCTCGTCTGGCTGCTGGCAATAGCCCTGCTCTGGCTCGCTTCGCAGAGATGAGCTAAGGTTTAAAATCGGAGAATCGCAATCGATAATGATGGACGGGGACGAGGTTATATTAGCGGTTGGGGTGTCGGGAATCCTCGCCTCGGGCTGCGCCGTCGCCATGCTACTGTTCCTGCACGGTCATGTCCTGCTGCCCGTGCTCGTCTCGCTCGCCGCAGGGACCGCCGCAGCCACGGCGTGCTACTCGCACCACTTCGCGTGGGAGCCGCCGCTGCGGACGCAGCTCGCAGAAGCCGTGAAGGAGCTCGTGAGAGGGGCGAGGCGGCGTGAAGGAGCTTAAGGAGTTTGCGGCGTGGCTTCGCCGCAGGGGCTACAAGGAAAAGACCGTGGAGCGTTACTGCTACTCGGTGCGCCGTCGCCTCGAAGGGAAGCCGGTGGAAAGAGACCGAGCGT
>Ga0190367_1000362_pt1 | contig 33969 bp, 33 predicted proteins | sample 4872181011_MG_FD_171838 | JGI IMG/M metagenome (GOLD analysis project Ga0190367, IMG submission 171838) | Hydrothermal vent microbial mat bacterial communities from Southern Trench, Guaymas Basin, Mexico - 4872-18-10-11_MG | ecosystem: Environmental > Aquatic > Marine > Hydrothermal vents >...
AGCTATTATGTTAAATCGAGTGAAGTAACGAATGTTTATAAATTGCTTAAGGGATTAATCCTTCCTTCGACGATTGGGATGATAAGCGTAATTGCTCTTTCTTTCTTGCTTTTTGAAAACGCACTCATATTTTTCTTAGGCGGTTTTATTGTCTTTCTTTTTCAATTTTTTTACTCTTTCTATAAAATTTCAAAATCGGAAGAAAAGATAGAGGTATTTAGAGTTTAGATATTCAACTGGTTGAACAACTATTCTTATTATATATATCATTACTAATATTAAAGCAGGAAGATGAGACCCCTCGCTCAGCTTTATGCTGAGCGTTTAAGGGAGGTGTTTGAATATTCCCGAGACACCAATGACCTATAAAGAAAAAGAAGGTGAAAGATAAATGGTTGGTTTGAAAGGTCAAACTCCAGCAGTTTGGTTAGTGCTAATAATGCTATTCATGGTATTTGCATTTGTAGCAGTTTTCGCTTGGCAACAGCAACTTTTAGCAGTAAGAGTTCCAGTCGAATACAAGGGAGAATGGGACAAGATTTATGCACCGGACTATGTAGGTGGAACTGATTTAACAATAACGGAAACGGACATAACCGATGGAGCAACTCTAAAAGCAGCAAATATGTCTTATGACATTAATGGAACTGATGGAACGACCTACTACATGGCATTCGGAGTAAAGATAAAGGGAAGCAATGGATTCGAGAAAATGGACATCGATGGAGAGTTGGCATCTGGAATAGCAACTACAGAATTACAAATTAGGAAGTTCTACATAGTTCCTGATGAGAAAGGAATTAACTTGGATGTAAGCGATGCAATTTATGTTGGAACTGTAAGTTCAGACCAAGACGAGTTTGAACTAACAGTTGGACCAGTTCCAGAAGGAGACTATGTATTCGTAGTTGAAGCAAAGGGTATTTCAACCAGTACAATAGGTTCTGGAGACCAATTGCTTACCATAGAGTTTGATGCAACAACCGAGGAAGACGTTGACAGCTTTACTCTAAACATCTACAATGCCTAAACAGTAGTGCAGTAACTTCCCGCCTTTTTTGCTTTTTTTAGTTTTTAGAATAAATAAAGAAGGTGAAAAAATGGTATTATACATACTGTTAGCTGTAATAGCATCAATTTTGGTAATTATTGGAGTATCTCAAGGAATAAATTTATTTAATTTGATTTTAACTAACGCTACTTCCTTAATCGGAATAATAGGAGCTTTAGCTGGTTTGTATTTTCTCTTTTACATTTATAGAAGAAGTAAGAACGAGGAAGATAAATGGATTGGAGTTGGTTTGCTTGCTTTTGGTGGAATTGTTGCTATAGGTAGTATATTCCTTGACTTGCTAAGAATTCTATTTTCAAATACTATAGTTTTAGTGTTGATAATAGGTTTTATTATACTTGTTTATTTGAAAAAGGAGGGGATACTTGAATGAAGCTAAAGTTTTGGCACGGAGTTATGATTTTGATAGGTATAATTATAGCAATTGTTATTTACGGGCTAATAGCTCCTGGTGGAGTACCAGGAGTCCCCAATCCAAAGGGAAGAAGTGTAAGAGTATCAGTCCACGTGCATAGAGTAATATTTTGCGTTCCAGATTATGTAGAAATAGAAGGAATAGATGTTGGTAATTATGGATGTACACCATCCATAGGAGACCCGCAAGGAAATGCGATAGTTTATGCCTATAAAGATGGACAGCAGGTTGCGATGACTAAGAAAAAAGTAGATTGCTCTTGCCCATGGGGTATTGGTTGGTGTGATGCAAGAGATGTAATAGATATTTGTTTAGAGCCCGGGATTTATAAAATAAAGGTTCAATGGGAAGGACATTGGAGTAGTGAAAGGACGGTGGTGGTTCCAGGATGAAAAAAGATATGATTATACTAGTTGGCATCTTTATAGGCTTTCTGATAGCCCTGTTTTTACTATCCAAATTTGGGGTTTTTGGCTTACAAAGGCTTGAAATTATTGGAGGAAAGCAATGTATTAGGATTGATTATGGTACAACTTATGGTGATTGGTTTAGATGTACAGGAGCAGACATTTGTGCTGTAGCAACCTACATAGATAATTGTAATCCTACTTATGCTCAAGCTTCTGGCTGCAGATTAGAAGGACCTTTAAAAGACAAGAACTTGAATTATGTTGGTACTCAAACGAGATGCTGTGATGGTAGCTTAGGATGTAGAGTGCCACCCTATGATTGGTACTATATATTAAATGGAGAGGAAGTGACGACCTCAAACGATTGTTATCTTGCTGGTTGTTACTATTGTGGAAGTGCTTGTAGACAAGCTTCGACTGTTAGTGCAATTCAATGGGTTAAGTATGATTGCACATGTCCTGAAGGTTGGCTAGACGAATATAGATGTAATCCTTACAATCTTGACCAAATAGATAGAAAATATCAATATTCTGATTGTTCCACGGAGTGGAGATTTTGGAAGAATTGTAATGATAATAACTATTGTACTGATTGGTCATGGAGCTGTGCAGATGAAGATACAAGAAAAGGGACTAGAACTTGTTATGATTATACTTGCTCTGATGGGACTTGCATTGTAGACCATTCATATACTGATACAAAATATGAAGATTGTGCAGCTGGTGAAGTTTGTGAAAATGGTGTATGTAAACCAGCAGCAGCACCGTCAGGAGCCATTAATTTAATATTTGTCGGTGCACTCTCATTAGTAGGAATTGGTCTACTTGCAATTTTATTAATTCCAAAATAGAGGTGAAAAAATGGAGAAAAAAACCTTGCTAAGCATAGGTGTTTTGTTACTAATAGCAGGAATAGCGACTATAGCCTATGCAATGGGATTCTTTGGCTTTTCGGCAGTCCGAGTAGCTGCAGTAGTTCCACAAGGTAAAATTAGTGGACAAATAGGAACTTTCAAGTCATTCTCCCCACTAAGTGTAGTAGTCCCTGGAGGTAGCTATGAGTGGAGAGTAGTTGTTAAAAATACAGGAGATGTTAAGTGGGACAACTTTCAAGTAATAGTAGTATTAGAGCAGGACGGAAGCAGAGTAGATATAACAAATTGGTCATTTAAATGGAGAGAAGACAGCACATGGAAATCTGGAGATTGTGTTGGGGGAAGTGCAGCAGCTTGTTCATTTCCAACTACCTTAACATCGCTAGATGCTGGTCAAACTAAAACTTATCATATAAGGCTAACCATACCAGGAGATGCATATGGAACTTATACACTAAAAGTAATGCTAAACGCAGCCGTTGGCTCTGTTGTTTACTCTAATATAGCAAGCAAGACAGATACCTTAAACATTGGAAGCATTGATGGAGATATTACATTAACTTTCATAGGTGCTTTAAGTCTAGTAGGCGGGCTTGCGGCAATTATTGCTGGAATTAAGAAACCTTAGGTGATTAAAATGGAGACGAAAAAGCTAATAATTTTGGTAGTGATAGGGCTAGTATTACTTGGAGTTGCATGGTTTTTCATCCTTTCCAGTTACCTTCCAACAGATGTTAGAATAACTTCAGTAACGATTTACCCTAAAACTGCTTCCAAAGGACAAACAATATCGGTAGAGATTAAACTTAAAAACAATTTAGCAATACCGCAAAAAGTTTACTTTGAAGCAGGAATAATACCTTATACTAGCCAGTTTGCACTTCCAATATTAGGAATAAGATATGGAGGAAAATGCTGCCCAGCTAATGAAAATTATGATGGAGGGTGGATAATATTAGCTCCCTACGAAGAAACTACAGTAATAGTTCAACCTAGAATGCCAACCGAAACCACCTACGACCATTGTCATAATCAAGGTTCATACTGGAAAGGACCTGGAACTTACTATGTTGCAATAGCAGTAACCACAGCATGCTGGGGACAGCCAGGATATAAGCTATTGGACTATAGGATTGAAACGGTACAGATGGTTTAAATGGAAGTTATATCGATAATCGGAATTTGGTTACTTGGATTTTTGATAGGCTTGTTTATAGAAATTTTCTTCTTAAAATTTTCAGCAGAGCAGGCATACAAAATAAAAACAAGCTACTCAAGAGCTTTTGTTCAATGGTTATGGCTATTCATTTTAAGAATAATTTTATCAGTATTTCTTTTCTTTTTGCTTTATCCAATATTATCTATTGGGTGATGGGATGCAATGGTGGCAGGTTGTGTTTGGAGTGAGCCTTTTAGCTTTTTGCATAGGATTAACTATAGGCTTATGGATGCCTAGAGAGACTGTAGGAGATGTATTTTTCAACTATTTCATGCTTCTTTCAATTTTCATATTTTCACTAATCGGAATATTTTCAACGGCTGTAGGGTTGAGAAAATGAGATTTGGTGAGCCTCCCGAGGTGGCTAGCTTGTCTTTAAAAAACCTTGAATGCACAAAGGATGGAGGTCTTCCCTTTAGCATAAAGCTCACTATCTTTAAAGAAAACAAGCTAGCCACGGCAATGATTATTTTAAGGAGGGATAGTGGTCGCTCGGCGACTTTCCCTCGAGGTGGTTGAATGTTAGAATACCTTTTAACAGCTCTATTCGGTATCATAGGAGCGATTGCAGTACTCAATGAAAAAGAAAAAGCAACCTTAGAAACTCACATAAAGGCTGCATTTATCCTTGGACTAGTCAGCGTATTCCTTGGATTTCTAGTAGTTTTCGAGTATTATGCATTTTCTGCTGTGCCAGGCTATACGGTTGAATTTCCGCAGACACTAATTCCAATACCTTCAGGAATGGAAATGATGTTTCCATTCATAGCTTTCTTTGGCTCTTTCATCAACTACATAATAGCAGGCATAGTAGCAAAGATATACTATTACTTTAAGGAAACAGTAAGATTGTAGAAGAAAAAACAAAAGCTCTAGCTTAGCTCAACTTTTTCTTTTTTATTTTTTAAAACAAAATGTGATAAGATGAAGAAAATTGAGATTTATCAGATAGTAAGCGGGATGGCTAGCATTCTTAGCTTAGCCTTGACTGTATTTTCAATAATCGGAATAATAAAACCGATACCAATCTATAGCTATAGCATAACCGGTCCTGTAAAAATAGAAATTAATCCATTTCCACTATTTTTCTTATCGTTCCTTACAAGCTTTTTATTTACAGTTTTCCTATTATTAAAAAAGTGAATTTACTAGCTCGCCTCTTTAAATAACACCTAAGAGCACTATACACTTTAACCGCATCTCCCAGTTGGATAACCTTGCTAACAGGGGTTCCTTGCTGGTAGAGCCTTGGGGAAAGCGGGCTAGTAAATTCCCCTTACTACACATTTTCTTCCTCTTGCATAATAGCTTAACCAATGCAAATCTTCTTCTGGATATATTATTTCTCCTGTTTGAGGCTCTATATGAATTAGGTTTGGGTTTTCTCTCGTCCAGAACCAATCGGTTTTGTTTTCTTCTACCACAACCCATGCATGATACCTATGGTTTAACCAACCACAAACCGGATAGGCATTTATTCCTTCAGCTCTTAGAGCTAGAACCAAGTCTTTTGCAAAATCTGCACAGTTGTATCTAAAGCATAGCTGACCTGGATAGCAATAGCTATGGGTTGAAGCTATTAGCATTGCTATTTTTAATACCAAAGTTAGGTTTAGAGACATAAATATAAATATATAAACAACAATTATAAATGTTAAGTGTTAAAAATGATTTGGAAAAAGCTAACACTAATACTTTTGGTTATCGTCCTTTCTTACCTTATAGTGGATTATTATAGGAATTGGCACAATGTTGATTTAGCCGTAAATTTCATAAGAACGAATCGAGCTTGCGATTATTTCACAGTAGACGAATGCATAGATATAAGAAATTTGTATATTTATGGAGCTACTAGATTGCTCGTCCTTCCAGTTTTAATATTGATAGTTTCAATGCTTATAGGGTTTGTAGTTGGTAGGTTATGAAAATAGAAATAAGTTGCGGAAAACTTGTTGAGGTTGTAATAATAGCAGCACTAATAGGAATGCAGATATACAATAGCTATAGAATTTCAGAATTGAATAGTAAAATTGAAAACTTTCAATCCCCTATAATAAATCAACCGATAAAACCAATTCAACCTTCAGATTGGCAAGTTGATTGCGGAAAAGATTTAAATGGGTATGATGCAGTATTCATTTACTTGCCTACATGCCCTCATTGCCAGAGGATGGAACCATTGGTAAAATCTTCTGAGCTTAAATTTTACTGGATAGACCCCAGATTGCCCAAATGCTCTTCGATTAATCTAACAAAATTTGATTTTAAAGGATTTGTACCTCACTTTTATTGCCTCAAAAATGGCAATAGTCATATAGGAGAAATGCCAGAAGAAAGCTTTAGGAATTGGACCGAAAGTTGTAAATAATAATAAATGTTAAAATAAATATGAAATTATGAAAAAATACGCTTACCTATTCATATTTTTCCTGATTTTTTCTTTTCTATTAGCAATTTCTTATTCTAAAACAACTCAAATTACGGAAAATGTAATAGTTAATCTAACTGGAACAACGATAGTTAAATTTAATGAGACTCAAAATAGTACTGGATATGAAGATTTTAACTATACTTTTCCAAGTGCAGGAGATTATATATTCTATATAAGGATACCTAAAAATTCAAACGTTACGTCAGCAACTTTGAACATTTCTGGATTTTATGAATGCCTAGAATGTGGTTCATGCTCATACGACCCAGGAACAGGACCTAACTGTACTTGTCCTTCAGCTGGGTTATCAGAATCCGAAATGAATACTCTTAATACTGGTTCTTGTCCTGGAGGATGTGATGCTTGCAGCTATACCCCATCATGCCCAGATTGTGCATGTCAATCTCCATATGCTGGTGGTGGAATAGATTCTTGTAATCCATGTTCTTATACGCCTTCCTGTCCTAGCTGTTCTTGCACTAGCCCATATAGTGGGGGCGGAGTATATGAATACATTTGTACTTATACTTGTAGTTATTCAGGTTCTTGGACAGGAACTAAAACAGTAAGCTCTCCTTATACTTATAGTAATTGGCAATGTAGTGCTACAGTTACAGGAGGTTTTACTCCAGCACTCTGTGAATCTGGATATCAATCTGTAACAGCATATGGTGAAGCTCAGCTAAAAGCTGACGGTAGTTTGGTAAGAAATGCTATTGGATACAGTCCTGAAGGAGGTGCTTTTACATGTGTAGCCGACCAGTCTGTTTTAGCAGGATGTATTGCATGTGACCAGCTAGCATCTTGCTCAATAACCAGCTCATCTTACTCATGCTCACCAGGAGAATCCCTTGAATGTACGTTATATCAATGTTATGAGTATGAATATACTGATACTGCTTGTTCACTTGGAGGAACTAGTATAGGAATGACTTGTGATTACAGTTGTTCGGTTAGTTGGAGTTATAATAGAGATTGTGTTTCAGTCGGTCAATGTAATGCCGTATGTTGCCAATCAGGAGAATCACAATCTTGTGATACAGGAACATGTTCATGTGCAAGCTGTAATCCATGTACTTATACACCAACACCCGCAGAGGATTGTATATGTCCTTCTCCTGGGTCTGGAGGAGGTTGTGCATCTTGTGATGATTGTATCTATACTCCAGCTGGACCCGACTGTACTTGTCCTTCTCCTGGGTCTGGTGGTTCTTGTCCTGGAGGATGTGAACTGTGTGAATACACTCCAGACCTACCAGATTGTTCTTGTACTAGTCCGTATAGTGGAGGTGGATGCATAGATTATGGACAGCCAAAAGACCCATGGTTAGATTCTACAGATAATGGAATTAAAGAATGGTCATATACTGGTTGGTTCAACGAAACTGTTGGACCCAAAAAAGTTGATTTGAATGCAACAGAAATAAATGAATGGCTAAAAACTTGTACTCCTGATTCAAACGGAAATTGCTTGCTACCAATAAAAGTACATTCAGCTCATAAAGGAAAGATAAGGATAAACGCAATAAATATAACTTATGACTTTAACGTTTCTTCGATTTATACGCTAGAAGATAATGCAGGAAATTATTTCTGGAACCAAACTTCAAATATAGTTGCTGGTGAAAAGTATAAAAAGCATTATAGAGTATATACTTCTAATTCTCCTAATAACATCTCAATATCTGGATATTATTTGCTCAATCAATCAGCAACAGATTGTTGGGTTAATGAAATTCATTATACTCCCGTGGGCTCTCCTTTATATTGCCCCATAAGTTTTACGATAATAAGAGGCGAGACTGTTTATCATAACATCTCAGATGTCCCCTTAAGCATTCCAGTAACAAAAGTTGAAAAAGCGAGAGTTCAAGATATGAGCAAAACAACTTTTGCAGGCGGGTATGCATACTCAGTAATTCCTATAAATGTAACTAATGTTCAAGATACAGGGGAAACCTTGTACAACATATTCGTTAGCATTTCTTCATGCCCTAGCGGTTGGACTTGCGATAGGTCTAGCTGGACTATATCAAGCTTGCCTGAAAATAGCTGGAATGAAACCAATGCAACTATGCATAAGTATAATGTGATAACATCGACAGAATCCTTGACTCAGACATCGAACGAATCTAGGATAAGAGTAAGCTGGAACCTTACAGACATATGGAAAAATACTGATAGTATAAGTTATATCTGGATTAATAAGACTTATACTCTACCTTCTGATTGCGATGAGGTTAGAGTATGGATAAATGGAAAAGAATATACAAATTCAAACTTGGTTACCATATACGATTGTAAAGTCAATGTAACATGGAACTCTAGCTTATCACCAGGAGCTGAATTGGACCCTGAAATAACCTACACTACAAACCCAGTAACCGTAACCGAAGGACCTTATACTCCAGTTCAATGTTCAGAATGGGGAGTTTCTGGAGTTCATAAATGCAAGTCTGACTGTCCTGATTGCTATTCTGAAATAGGTTTCAAGGTTAGATGGAAAAAGAGTGTTACCCTAGAAAATACTGGAAGTGTTGATTATACTAATATAGTAGTAAAAACTAGCATACCAAAATCAACCTATTCTCAGTCTGACGTAATATTATTCCATCCTAATGGTTCTGTATATCCTATAGATGTAGTCAACCTAACAGAAGGATATATAAACTGGACTGTAGACAAAATAGAAGCTAGGGAAACTCAAATATGGAACATAGAATTCAACACAACACCTCCGAATGTTAGCGAGTATAATGTGACTGAAGGGATAAACTTTAGGAAATGGCATAACGTTACTGGTGCTTCAGACCTAACCTATGAAAGAATTTGGGATTATACTTATCTAAGAGACCCCAGCATACATGTCAAGTTTTATGATAATACTACGGGAAATATGATAGATATAAGCGGTTATTCGAGCTGGGGACCTCCAGTAACCAAGGATTTGGATGCAAATGGATTTGCTGATTTTGCTCAATGGAAAATACCTTCGATAAGTGCTAGGGAAACTAAAAGAATAGTTATAGATAGTACTATCGCACAAGTAACGTGTACTGTAATAAATAAAACTATATTGAATTTGCCTGTTCCTGCAGGAGAAAATGTAGAATGGAGATGGGATATCCAATGCAGAAATTTAGTGGATATACTGCTCTCTTATTCCGTTGATTTCCGCATACCCTTAGAATCTTCAAGAATAATGTTAGATGGAAATCCTGTGGAGCCTGGATTCTTGACAGTACCTCCTTATGGTCCTTATGTTACCATAAGTGGAACTTTACCTCCTTATGGTAATGAAACAAGAGTGCTAGAGTTTAGAACACCACCAGTTACTGTTGATATATCTCCTCCAAAATTTCCATCAAGATTCTGGGTAGGAGAAAAAGCTACTCTGATTTTGGACATAGTTGCTAAAAATTGGGGCTCTGAAACAGTTAATCTAACCACAGTTAAGATAAACATACCTTATGGAGAAAACGTTACCTTATTCAAAGAAGGGAAGAAAGTTGAAACTGTGGAAGAAGTAAGAGGCTATTATACGCTGAACATTACTGATATGAGTGCCGGAGAATCGAGAGAATATTTGATTTCTTACATAACACCAGTAGCTGATGCAAAAACTGAAAGATACATTAGAAAAATAATAAATGGTTCTCAATATTTGGTCTATCCGTTCAAGGTTTGGAATTTGGCTAATTTTCCTGTATCCCCATTATGGATAAGGTTTAAGCATGAGGAACCTTTTGACTGTTCTGACGTCTACCAAGTATGGGAAAGCACGGAAGCAGAATACTTGAACCCGATAGAACCAGTTAAAACTCTCTATTTTGAATGCGAAAACAACTATACCATAGTTCGATTATCACCTCTCAACCTAGGAGAAACAAAGTATTACGATGTTCTAGTAAAAGAGATAGAAACTCCTCCCTTACCGTCCATTCAGAAGGCAATTTACGACTTCTTCGATTCGTTAATAAAATTCATAAAAGGAATAATAGAATGGATAGCCCGTGCAATAGGCGGTTAGATGAAATATAAAAAATTTACAGCATTGGCTTTTGTTCTAATTTCATACATAATTTTTTCTAACCTAATTGGAATAGAGTATGAATATTATGGAGCATATTATTCTTCTTCCTCGACAAACGTAAGCGGTACAAAAGAAATAATAAGACCCAGTCATTCTGTAGAAGCATTGGTAAAGAGGCATAGAGTTTGGTTTGGGTTGGTACCTTCCTATGGATTTAGAAGGATTGGATTCGCAAACGGAAGAATAATATTGTATGACCCAGGCTCTCTAAAAGATTATCATGATTATTTTCTAATGTTTTTCATTTCTCTAGCCATAATTTTTGTCATCCTTGAATTAATAAATTTTAAATTTGGGAAAAAAGAATAAGAATTTGATGAAAAAACTGGTTTTTCTTATTTTAGCTATAGGCTTTATAAGCTTTCTTTTATACAGCATTCCAGCTCAAACAAAAACAAAAGGAAATGAAGACTTTTACATAGAGTATTATTTTGATGAATGTCCACTAGTCAAGTATACTCCAAATTGCTTAGGCGAATGCCATTTACCAATAAAATTTAAGTATGATGGTAGATTAGCACCTGAAACCATAACTTTGACTTCTGATAAGCTAAAATGGTTCATAAAGAAAAAAATAGGAAATCCTTCCATAAAAAAGATTGAAATAAGAATGTTGAAAAATACAAGCTATAGAGAAACAGTCTGGGTTCCTGATGTAGTATGCGAGCCTGGAGTTGAGAATGAAACAAGCTGTGTAGATAAGGGTCATTACGAGGAAATAGAAAGATATAAGTATGAATGGAAAAGGGTTAAATTTCCAGTTACCCTCAAGAAAGGGAAATTTTATTGCGTGGATTTCGTAGGTTATAGGAAACCCGAATTGGGAATTAGTGGAATCGATATAGCACCGAATATTTATGGTTATAGCTTTAGTGAATTTGCTTGGTGGAACTCTAGCTGGTTTCATAGGAGGGAAATAACTATAAATAATTCAAATAACCCTAAAACTCTAACAAATTATTCACTACTTATAAACATAAGCTATGATTCAGATATGCAAGCAAATTTTTCTGATTTAAGATTTACCTGGTATAATTCTACTAGTAATGAAGAAATGGAGATTCCTTATTGGATTGAAAATTATAGAACTTCTGAATATGCAGAGGTATGGATAAAAATACCAGAAATTCCTGGAAGCGGTACAACAACAGTTTATATGTATTATGGGAATCCTTCAGCAGAAAGTAAAAGTGACCTAAAACAAATTTTGACTCTTACAGAATTGAACACGACATTAGATACTACAGGTGGTGACTATGGGAATAATTTTCCTTTATTTCAAAAGCCTGAGAACAATCATACTTATCTAATTGGATATAATTATGCCAATCCTATCTCAAAATATTGGGATGGTTCTTCATGGGTTTCAGATAATTCATTTGCTTCCGGTATGGGTGGTCATTCTGCTTATCATGCAGTTTCTATTGTTCCTTATGAAGTACTTAACGAATTTGGTATTTTTGAAAGTTATTGGGCAAACTCTTTTTATAACTATTATAAGTATTGGGATGGTTCTTCATGGGTTTCAGATAATTCAAAGTTACCGCAGCCTTTGCCACCAGACGAAGATTATAGCGGTGGGCAATATAATAAGTATTATTTTGTAAAGAATTCTACTGGTCATATAATCTTAATAAGGCATGATTGTTATGCAACACCTCATGAAGACCATTTCTGGTGGAATGGTAGTACTTGGATAAATGTCACAGGTAGTGATGGTGTAGCAGAAATAGTTCCTCTTTTGAGAAAAGAATATACTGCTTGTGGGGGAGGGGGGAACTGGTTCTATTGGTTAGGTAAATATTCAAACCCAACGCTTTATCATTTTTCATATAATCTGATTTTTACTCATAACAGCACTACTAAAAATTTAATATTTTTCCAGTATGACCCAAACAAAAATGAATGGAAAAGGATAGAAGTAGAAAATCCCTATGTTACTAATTTCAATCATTTGGGTCATAATTTTAATCTTTTAAACGAGAGTAGTAACATATATAGACTATTGCTACCATCTAAGTTTGGTGCTGCTCCAATAAAGTTTTATGAAACAGGATTCTATAGAACAGACCCAGAGCCTACTTATTCTATAGGAGAAGAAATTTCTAATCTAACGTATATGTTTAGAAAACCAATAATAATAAACAATACACAGAATAGCAATGATTTAATAGATTATCAAATAGCAATTAATTTAACTTATGATTCGGATATGCAATATGATTTTAGTGATATAAGGTTTACTAACTCTAGTTCATATTATGAAAATGAATGGGAAATAGAATATCCATATTGGATTGAAAGTAAAGTAGATGGGAGTTGGGCTAAGGTATGGGTAAAAATAGATGAAATTCCTGCTAGTTCGACTAAAACAATCTATGTATATTATGGGAATATCACACCTGTAGCAAGTGAGAGTAATGGAACAAACACATTCTACCTTTATATTCCTGAACAAAGTGTTTCATATTCAACATCTTCCACTTCTTATGTTACAGCAAATACATGGACTGCTACATTTCCGGATACTCCAGTTAAATGGCAATACCTAAACGCTACTGTAAGAAATGGTGATGATGCTAACGGATATTGGAGTCAGTATGTTAGAGTTCGTGTTGGGGATGATACAAATTATTTATATTTTGGTGACATTCATAGTGGTATTGGATGTTCTAATATAAACACAACCCCACTTTGGGGAGATTCAAGTGGAAGTTATAATCCAACAGGTAAAAGATTTTCATGTGATATTGTTACTTCATCTGCAAAAGACACATACCCTCCAAGTATTACACCATTTTCTGGTAATCAGGTTGTAAAACTTGAACATAGAGTTGATACAAGTGGTAAAACTGGACATATAACAACAATAAAATTTATTATTAGGGCTTATGCAGACCCAGAACCAACCTATGAAATTGAGAGCGAAGAAATCTGTGATACAGTACCACCAATCTGGAATACTACCCAAGGATATCTTGGAAGTAATGCAACATGGATACCTGAAGGTGGAACAATCAAATTGTTTGCTATGATAAAGGATAATTATGAGTTAGATAAGGCTTGGTTGGAAACTAATGAGACTGGAATTTGGGAGAATAAGACTAGATTGATAACGAATACTTTAAGTGATTCTTCTACGGCTAAAAATGTTACTTTTGGTGGGAATGAAAATAAAACTGAATATATAAAGTTACCTAAGGAAGCTAATGTAATAGATGCTAGTCTTAGTTTGAAAGGATATGAATATACACATTACTCAAGTTGCAAAGGGGAAAGTTGTACTGCACCTTCTGAAGGAGTTGTAGTAGCAACCCAACAAGTAAAGGGTTCTCTTAGAAGATGTGCTATGTGGGGCTATAATTATTTTTACGTTGCTGATGTAGATAGGAACTATGTTAATTCAAGCAGTAGCGGTGGTGTTTCACGATGCCAACTATTAACAAATATAAATACTGGATGCCAACTATATAATTGTTATCCTGGTTATCCTTGTCTTTGTTCAGATTGTTCAGGAGATTTTGTTAGTGTAAATCCTGGAGAGACCGTTACATGCAATGTTGAAACACCATGCGGAATTTATTCAAAAGCTTGTTACTATTCAGATTGCACAGGCTGTGGAAGTTATGTAACAACCTATTGCTCGTGTACTGTCTATATGAATTGGACACAAACAAATAATGCTACCAATCCATATCTAGACGTTTCTAATGATGGAGATATTGAATGGAGCTATTCAGGAGAATTTAATTATTCTGTATCTCCTAGCAAAGCAACGGACCTTTCTGATGAAATGAACGATTATTTAAGTACTTGTAGCCCTGATTCAGAAGGATATTGTAATATACCATTGATTATTCATTCCGATACTGTAGGAAAAATTGAAATTAGCGATATATATGTAGAATCTAATTATCATCAGAAATCAGTTCTTGATATGCAACCTAATTCTAATTGGCAATGGGCTAATTTTACATGGAAAAATTTATCCATTTCAAGAGCTCATATTGGTTGGAGGATTTGTTTTAATGATACTGCAGGTAATGTAAATTGCACACCAATAAATACATTCATAGTTGGTTCACCAAAATGGTCTAACAATCAAACAGAAATAAATCCACCCTACCAAAAAAGCTATTTCAACATTACTTGGACTGATGCTTTTGAACAAGGTTTTTCCATCAAAAAAGTTTTGCTTGAAAACAACTTTACTGGCGTACCAAATAATATAACTTTGGTTGATTGGGAAGAAGAAAAGGCTTACTATAGGTTTGATACTGGGTCTGGAACTACATTAGTAGATTCGAGTGGGAATGGAAATGATGGTATAATAAGCGGGGCTAGTTGGGTAAGCGGAAAATTCGGAAATGCTTTAGAATTTGATGGGGAAAACGATTATGTAAACATTTCTGATTCGCCTTCTCTAAGCTTAAAGAATATGACTATAACCTTCTGGTTTTATCCAAAAAGTACAAAAAGAAGAGTTTTGCAAAAACAACTTGAATATGATTTTTATATAAATGACAACTCAGAATTAGAGTTTTGGTTTTCAGATGGAAGTTTCTGGTATGGAGGAAGTTCAGAAGGATGTTATCTATCAGTTTCACTTAATCAATGGCATTTTGTTGCAGCAGAAGTTAATACAAGCGGTATTGGAAAGTTATATGTTGATGGAAATATAGTTACTTGCCAAGCATATGAACCATTTTACTTAGGTGATACATCAAGTCCACTAAGATTAGGAACAACAATAGATTCACAACAATTCTTTAATGGAACTCTAGATGAACTTAGAATTTTCAACAGAACTCTGACAGATGAAGAAATTTCATACCTTTACAACCAATACCATCCAGATATATATAATTACTCAACTAATTTACCAGATTATGGATGGTACTATTGGAAATCTTACGCTCAGGCTACAGATGGAGTGTGGAACTCCACGGATACTTGGTACTTTGAAGTAGCAGATACAGTTCCACCAGAAATAACTTTTATCTCTCAAACTCCATCAAATCTAAATGAATCTTCAACAGACCCAGTTACTATAATAATAAATATAACTGATATAAACGGTACAGGAATAAACCTATCAAGAGTAGCATTCTTTACAGGCATAAACCATACATTAGCACAAGATTTCTTCCATTATAATTGGTCTTGGAGATATCCAGCAAATCCTTTACAACCAGATATGAGAAGGGCTGAAAATAGGAATATGAGCTATTGGTTTGAGGATGTGGTGTTTAAAGAAAGCCCAGATGATATTTGGACTTTTGCAGGTTATGATAATACGACTCCACAATTTAATATCTTGTCTGAAGGAGCCGATTATGTAACTCTAAACATCACATTCTATACGGCACAAGATATGTTTCCCCAAATATTTCCTATCTCCAAAAAATACTTAACTCTAGAAAATAAAACTGACCAATACATAAGCTTGCATAAAAATAATTGGATAAAAATAAAGTTTTATCCAAGCGTTTTCTATAATTATAGTACTGAAAACTATACTATTTATTTAAGTCTTGATATAGACCCAAGCTTCTCTCCAGATGTTAAACCATTAGAAATTTACTTTTGCAATGAAAGCTATACTACTGGAGACCCGTTAAATAGCGATTATTGCTCATACGTAGAAGAAATCGATTCAACCGATACAAGATTAATAATTATGAACCAATCGAGCTATATACAAAACGTTTTTTTCATTGCTAATGGATATGTTGATGGTATAAAAGTTACGGATGAGGCTTATATTGTTTTAAGAACAAATGTACCAGAAGCAAAGGCATTCAGGCTTTATTATGCCGACGATGAAATAAATCAATACATAAATTTCAGCAATTTCAATCATGCATGGCTTTCTACTGATAGTGGTTCTTCTTGGAACCAAATAAGCTATACTCCAGATTTCTATATAGTTTCGACTCAAGCAGAAAGAGATAAAGTAATGTATTATGTTTATGCATGCGATAATTATAATAATTGCGTAAATTCTTCCGTGCAATATGACTCACTAGACCCGGTAAATCATCCGCCTACTGAACCATTAATATTAAAGCCAACAGCAGATGAAAATGTGACAGGTCTTTATAATATTACCTGGACCACTCTAGGTGACCCAGACTTTGACCCATATAATGTTTCGGTATATTTGTGCAATCCAGATGGAAGTATAAACACGACCCTAGCTGATAATAATGTAACCCAAGATAAGACTTACTATGAATTCAATGCTTCAGAATTTCCAACAGGAAAATATAGGATAAATGTTACTTTATGCGATATTCATAACCTATGTTCTTCTTCGCTTACAGCCTATAATTTCACTATTTATAAACAATACAATAAAACCTTGTATCAGTCTGTATCTCCAATAGAAAGTTTGTTCAGACAAGCAGGATTAGGAAGAGCATTAGAAGTTGTTTCATCTATAAATTTTGTATTGGCAAGGCAACAAAATGTTATAAGAACTATAATCCAAGATGTTTCTGCATCAATTTATATGATAAGAAACGTAATCCCGTACTTGCAAACGCAAATTAGCATAACAACTCAATTAATAAAAGGTAGTATTAAAGAAATTTATCAATCAGTCGGAATAAGTGAGATAGGAACATCGATAAGGATAAAAGTATTACCATTAACTGTTAATATAGCGACTGAAGTTAAAAGAAGCTCTATTTTAATAAGAGAAATAATAGCCAAACCATTGGTATCCTTATCGCTAAAGATTGTTTCACCTATAAGATATTGGCTGACCTTAGAGTCTCCTCCTTATCCTTTATTCGAATGGTTTACTAGGGTAGAAAACTTGGTTTTGCTGTTTGTCATAATAGGGTTTATATCAACTCTTAGCATAGCTTGGATATGGCATAGAAGAGGAGAAATGTTTAAGCCTGGTATATTAAGATTTTTTGAAAAGGCAAAAAGAATTATAAAAAGGAAAAAGATTTAAGTTATAAATTCCATCTTATCCTTATGAAAAAATTCGTTTTTTTAATACTAATTTTAACAATACTATTTTCAGGCATTTTTCTTTCTTTAGCCATATCGCCAAAGCCAAGAAATCCGATTAATGCAACCGATGAATGTATAGGAACAAATTGTACTAAAAAAGAAGATATTCAAAGTATGAAAATTAAGGAACAAACCTGCAGAGGGAAATTGTGCATTTTTAGATAAAAATTTAAATACAAACTTACATTTAAAAAATATGCTAAGAAAATTATTAGTACTAGTTTTAATGGCAGTCCTATTAGTTCCAGTATTTTTAAGCATAGCAGAAAGCAAAAAACCTGAAAAGCTTATCTTCATTCATTATAAAAGTGGAAAAGTAAAAAAAGTGGGCGGGGGAAAATGTTATAAATTTGAAGCAAAAGGAGCAAAACTAGAAATACCAAAAATTCTAACCATCAATCCGGAAGTGGATGAATCAGCAATTTGGGCTGCTGCATCTGAATGGGATAGCCATACATCGGCAAAGTTATTTGAAGGATATAGAATAGATAGTTCAGCAAATTGGGATATGGATAACCCAGATGGAAGGAACGAATTTTCGTTTGGAGATTATCCGGAAGAAGGGGTAATAGCAGTAACTGTAATTTGGGGTTACTTTAGAGGACCAGAAAAGAAAATAATTGAATTTGATGTAATGTTCGATACTGATTATCTATGGCAAAATTATCCTTACAATACAACGATTTGGTATATGGACTTGCAGAATATAGCAACTCATGAAATAGGTCATGGTCTTGGGCTAGACGATTTATATAGACAAGCATGCTCTGAAGAAACAATGTATGGATATAGCTATTACGGAGAAATAAAGAAAAGAACTCTGGAAGATGGAGATATAAAAGGTTTGCAAAAACTTTATGGAGTATAAACTTTTAAGCTAGAAAAGTGATTTATAATTAGTATGAAAGCTCTTGCAAAGCTAGGAATTTTTATAACTCTAGTCTCACTAATCCTCTTTTTACTATTTCTATTTCCAAAAGTTAGAGAAACAAAAGATATAGCACTAGCTCAAGACCCGGAGGAATGCAGAAAACCAACTTCCTACACAGACCCAGATGGTGATGCAACAAACCCAAGCAATGCTTATGATGGGGATTGTGGAGATGAATCTACTTATGCTGATGAATTAATAGACCAGAATCCTGGCGATGAGATAATATTTCACACGTGGCAAACTACAAGCTATACTTATACCTCTTTAACCTTGTATGTAAAATATACTACTTCAGGATTTTCAGACGACCTATGGTGTATTTACTACTCTACAGATGGAGGTTCTAGCTGGAATGAATTAGTAGCTTGCAATTCAAACAACTATGCCTCGATTCAAACCGCTAGCGTTTCTCTATCTGCTTCTCAAGATTTATCCCAACTACAAGTTAAGGTCTATGGAGATAAAACAAAAGGTCCTGACAATGGTCATGTTCACATTTATGATGTTTATACTCTGGGAACTTATGTACCTGATACAACACCTCCCACTTATTCTAATGATGGAGATAATTCGACCGGTTCGGTTGTTGAAGGTGGGACAGTAAAAGTTTATGCTCTATGGGAAGATAATATTGGGTTGAGCAAAGGAGTATTAAGGACTAATAAAACTGGGACTTGGCAGAATGAAACTTGGTATGATTTTACTTCAAATCCTGAATGGTTTAATGCAACCATAGATACAACTGGATATGGAGGAAAAACTATATGCTGGGTTCAATGGGCAAACGATACTTCAAATAACTGGAATACCTCCATGGAAATGCACTGTTTTCAGGTTTCCGCAATACCTGTTGAGAGATGGTTGGAGGTTGAGTGGGATGTAAGTTCTGATATAAATTCAAGCCAATGTACTGAATCTTCACCTTGCGAAGTTTTACAATATAATTTATTTACTGCCTCAGCTAAGGTAACTTGCAGGACTTCTCCAGCTGGTTATTCCTGTGGTGACGTATATGGCTCGGTAAGGTATAACTCTAGTGGAACAGAACCTAATGAACTAATAAGTACTACTCCAGGTTCGACTCCATTTTACATAACCGATGTCTTTTCCTATAGAAGACCCATAACTATAGACAATACACAAAATAGTAATACTTTAACCGATTACCAACTAGCTATAAACATTACTTATGACTCAGATATGCAACCTGATTTTAGCGACCTAAGGTTCAGTTGGATAAATGAAACTAGTGGTGAGGAAGTGGAAATTCCATACTGGATTGAAGATTATAGAAAGTCTAGCTGGGTTTATGTATGGGTAAAAGTTCCTGAAATTCCTGGAAGCGGTACAACAACAGTTTATATGTATTATGGAAATGTTACACCTGTAAGTTCTGAAAGCAGTTTGCTTTTGACCATAAAAAACCTCAATTCTACTTTAGAGTCTGGAACTGGGGGAAGTTATGGAAACAATGTACCTATATTTCAGAAACCGGAAAATAATAATACCTATTATTTAGGTTACTCTGGTTCTTCACCAGTCTCTTACTATTGGAGTGGTTCTTCGTGGGTCAATGACAATAGTTTTGTTAACGGATTATCTTCGCACTATGCATCTCATTTCATTTTCTTAGTTCCTTATGAGCTATTCAACCAGTTTGGAATATTTGAATCTCGGTGGTCTACTTACTATTACAACTATTATAAATATTGGGATGGGTCTTCGTGGGTAGAAGATACCTCTAAGCTACCAGGTAATTTACCTCCGTGTACTGATTATAGCGGAGGTGGATACAACGGATACATATTCGTTAAAAATAAAACCGGTGATATAATCTTAATAAGAATTACTAATTGTGGAGGTTATTCTTTTTATGAAAAGCAATTTTGGTGGGATGGGTCTTCGTGGGTAGAAGGAAATTATGTTAAGAGATTTAATGACAGTGCAACATCTCTTGGAGATGACCCTGATAGAGGCTCTTATAAAAACTGGTATTATTGGCTAGGAGATTATTCAGGACCACTAATCTATCACTTTTCTTACAACCTAGTTTGTTTTGAAAATAGGGTAGATAACTATATAACATGCTATCAGTATGATGCTGAAAACGATGATTGGAAGAAATGGAAGGTTAGATACCAAGAATTTGAAATCTTGGGTAGTTTCAACCTATTGAACGAAAGTGGAAGCAAATATAGGCTAATCCTATCTGGTGCATCTGGGTCGTCTGTTTATTTCTATGAAACAAACTTTTATAGAAGTTTTCCAGAACCAACCTATTCTATAGGGAGCGAAGAAAGCTACAGTAACAATCCAAAATCATGCAATTCACTATCTGATTCACAATCTTGTATATTAAAGTGGACTATAAATGCTACTGGTCTTGGAGATTGGGCTCTGGATGTTAACTTTTCAGCTCCTGATTATAATTTAGAGAATGATACGGATAGTGCAATAGTAAGAGTTTCTGTCATTGAGAGATGGTTGGAGGTTGAGTGGGATGTAAGTTCTGATATAAATTCAAGCCAATGTACTGAATCTTCACCTTGCAATATAAATCAATATTCAAGATTTAACGCATCAGTCAAAGTAGTTTGTCATACAGACCCACCTGGATATTCTTGCGGAGAAGTATATGGAAGTATAAGGTATAATAAAAGCACGGGAGTTACAGAAGTAAAAATGCTTCCAACTTATGCAATAAACTCTACAGAAAATGATGTTACTGATAAAGTTAACAAGTCAGATGATACTTACTTGAAAGAACAATGTACTGCAACTGGTTTTGGAAGTTGCACTCTACCTTCAGCTTATATAAACTTTACAACCTCAAAAACCTATGAGAATGTAGTTGTCGAAGGTTATTGGGATTACACGGAAGATAATGCAGGAAATGGGAAAATTCAATGCTGGAATGGAAGTGATTGGATAAATATAACTAGTTTGCCCGCTTCCGAAGGGATTAGCGTAGCTGATATATCTGATTGTGATAATTCGGATGGTAATTACACTTTTAAAACTTGGGGATTTTGTAGGGAAACTCAAGGGCAAACAGAAATTACCTGTAGACTATGGATTGACTATATTTATTTAAATGCTAGCCCAACTACAACCTATGATTTTAAAGGAATAACATCCCCAAGCTATACTCATAATGCAACCGAATTTTCTTATGCAACTAAAAATGTCCCGCTTTGGCACGGAAATGAATTAAGTACTACTTGTTATAATGCCATATCTAATTCAGACGATTCATGGTGCTCTCATTCTCCAGATTTGAATAATCTTCATCAATTCTTCCAATTTCACTTTAAAATAAATGAAAATCCAAGCGAAATAACAAGAATAGATTATTACTGGGAAGGATATGCTGATGCTGCTCCTTCAGAACTTTATATTTATAATTTTTCTTCAAATAGTTGGGAACGTCTTGGGTTTGGTACTTCAAGTGCAACAGACAATATAATAAGTGGCTCTCTTACATCAGACTTGCAGAATTATGTAAGTGAAAGTTATATCCATTTAATGGCTATAACTGGTTTGCCAACAGACCAAGGCGATTATTTACATACTGATTATGTATATATAAATGTAAGTGTAGGAGGAGCAGAAGAAAAAGAATTAATAAGCGAAAATCCAGAACAGACAGAACAACCTTTCAATTTACCTTCTTATATAGTATTTTTTGAAGGTTTTGATGATAAAACGAAGTTTGACCAAGATTGGTATAATTATACCAATCAAGGGAATGATGGCAGTGCTAACAATGAATTAACAACTAGGTATATAGATAAAAATTACCATATACTTAAACAAACAGTAACCTGCGATAGCGATGAAGGAGCTGACCCAGAACCTTTTGCCTCAATTTTAACAAAGAAAGGATTCGATTTGAACAAAACCTATAAGATAAACATATGGATGATAGGTTCTGGGAGAGATACTACAACAGGAAATGAATTAGATGCAGTAAGAATAATGCTATGCCCAACACCTACTGATATGATAACAGGGCATGATGGCTATTGTGTTAATGGAATAAATGTAATAACTTGGGGATATGCTTCAGAGAGCGATAGCTGCAGTAGAGATGGATGCTATCTAACAGGTCAGTTTTACATTTTAATAAATCAGAGCTCAAAAAACGCAAGCGTATTTTTTGCAGATGGGACACCCTTGGAAACAGCACAAAATATAGATATTTCAACCCTGACTCAAAACTATACTTTCCTAATTAATACTTATATAAATACTTTCACAACTGGATGTACCGGCTCTTTCATATTTAATGAGGTAAATTCAACTTCTATAGAATATTTCCAACCAAATCCATCCAATTGTGGAGTTTTAAATGACGGGGAATATTGCATTCTTAACTATACTGTAAAAGCAATAGGAAATCCAGGTTCGGTATTTAAAATAGATATGAACTTTACTTCAAACGAAACTATTAGCAATGAAACTTCACCCGCCATAATAAACATAACAGAACCTGTAGTAGGAACTTTAGAGGCTAGCATCGAATCTCCAGACCCATCGACTTGTACTGAGTCAAGCCCATGCTCCGTATCTCAAGGAGATACATTTTGGATTAATTCGACCACAACTTGCTCTGGAGGTTTATGTTTCGAAGTAAATGCAACGCCTAGATACAACTCAAGCTCTAATGAGCCAGATACATCCATAGGAAAGGACAAAAGCGATACGCCATTCTCAATCCTTTTACCCTATGGAAAAGCTGAATACTTAAACTCAACCAATTTATCCTTTGGCGATGAAACGGTTGGAGCAATTGCAGTAGATGGCGAAGGTAATATTACTATAGTCGGATATGATAACACTACTGGAAATATAGCATGGAGAATCGAAAAAAGAAAACCAGATGGAACCTTATTATGGAGCAAAGTTTTAGATTTTTCAGCTGGTGTTGATGCTGCCTATGGTGTAACCGTAGATTCACAAGATAATATAATAGCTTGTGGTTATGATAACGTACCTGGAAATGAAGAATGGAGAGTAATAAAATTAGACAAAAATGGGAATTGGCTATGGAATTATACTTGGAATCCAAGTAGCGGTGATGATGAAGCAAGCGTTTGTGATGTAGATTCAAACGATAACATATTAGTAGGTGGTTGGAGCGTTGCTGCAGCAGGAAACGACCAATGGGCAGTAAAAAAATTGGATTCGAATGGAAATGAAATAGATTCATGGACCTATAATCCTACGAGTGGCTCCGATAGGCTTTTTTCCTTAGTTGTGGATAAATCTGATAATTCGGTATATGTTGGGGGAGACCATTTTGTTAGCGGAAATGATTGGAATTTTGCAATAAGAAAGCTAGACTCTAATTTAGACCTAGTAAAGGAGTGGGTTCAAGATTTCACCCCAAGCTGGGATGAGTCATGCTTTGGTTTAGACTTAGATAGTGAAGGTAATGTTATAGGGGTTGGTGGAACTGGAGGATGTCCTTCTCATAATTGCAACTGGGCATTTAGAATTGTAAAATTAAATTCCTCTCTAGAGGAGATATGGAATAAAAGCTTCGATTACTCAAGCTGGTGGGACAGGGCTCATTGCGTGGCGGTCAATTCAAGGGATGAAATTTTTGTAGCCGGAATAGACGAATATATAGGATACGGACAAAACCAATGGAGAATAATTCATTTGGATTCTGATGGAAATAAAATAGCAGAATTTACATTAAATAAAAATAATACTGATTGGCTATTAGGATGTGCGTTAGATAAGAATGAGGACCTTTGGGTAGGAGGTTATTTAAACATTGATGATGCTAGATGGACGATAGAAAAAATAAGTAGATTTGATATGCAACCATGTGGATACTTAGAAGATGGGGATATTTGTAGAGTAAGATGGTTGGTAAATGTAACTGGAACGAGCGGCGTATGGGCTGTAGATGTTTTTTATAATTCATCAAACTCTTATGTTCAATCTAACGATACGGATAATGTTTACATAGAGATAACAGCAGTAATATATGATGCCTCCTTTGCAATAGCTTTGCCATCAGTTTATACATGGACTCAAATTACTTCAACAACCGAAGCAGAAGCTAACTTTACTCAACCAGACTGGATTTCCTTCAATTTCACAGACTTTCCTCAATCTTGGGTTGAGCCCTATGCAGGAGGCGATTCAGCCAATGCTCAGCAAGGGGCTGCAAGACCTATATTCTTAATAGATAATACAGGGACAGGAACCATAGACATTTACCTAAGATTTTCTTCTTTGCCAAACGGAGTAACCGTTTATGCAAACTGCACATGCACAGGAACTTGTGGCTCTTGCGTATCCACACCTACTCAAATTTCAACTAGCTATGTCTTGCTCGTTCAAGATTTAGCCATAGATAATGCTTATGCAAACATTACTCTGTATGGAAGTGTTGGAGAAGGGGCTCAAGCTGGAGAATTAGGAGGTTATACAATCTATATAAAATCGCAGACATAATATTTATATTGCAGAATTAACAGAAAAAATAATAGGTGAGACTAAGGATGAATAAAAAAGTTGGATTGTTAGCAATCCTAGGAACACTTTTTCTTTTGCCAGTAGCCTATGCAGCTTCTAGTGTATACTATGCACAAACCACAGTATACTTCCAGATTCCAGCAGATGCAAGTTTTGCTATAGCAATGCCTTCAGATTATACAAGCTGGACCTATATAACTGGAACTGAACAAGGTTCGGCAACAGCAACAGACTGGATAAGCTTTAACTTTACCAATGTTCCTCAGACAGGAGTTCAGCCTTATCAGCATGGTAATCAAGCATGGAATCAAGATGGAGCAACTCAACCAATTTTCTACATAGATAATACAGGAAACGTAGATGAAGCATTTTACATTTATTGGGGAAGCTCATTACCAAGCGGAATAAGCGTTTGCGTAAACTCAACATGTACAGGAACCTGTACTTCACCAGGAACAATTTCAACTTGTACATCTATAGGAGTGGGTGAAGGTTCAGCAACTCAAATAGCATCTACAATTAAAACAGATGAATTCCTTAATGTAACGCTATATGCAGATGTAACGAGCGATGCTGCACCAGGAGAAGTTAGTAGAACGCTATATATAAAGTCGAGTGCTGTATAAAAAGGTGATTAAAAGTGAATAAAAAAAGGAGAATCGATAGAGGTAAGTATAAGTATTTAATTCTCCCTATTTTGACTTTCATAGTAGGCATGGGAATTTATTTTATGGCTCTAGCCTATCTTTCTTCGCCAAAAGAAGAGAAATGCGAACTACCACCTAGGCTAGAAATGCCAAAAGTTTTGAGCTTAGAAGAAGTTTATTCTTTGCTCAAAGATAATAAAAGCTATAGACCAGATTATGAAGGAGTAGATAAATCTATATTTGAAAACCTGCCGCCTTATCCAAAAGATTTCAAAGAAGTATGGAATCTAGTTTACTTCGGAAGGCTAAATACTCTAGAGAATTTCAGCTATGATTATCCAGATGAAGCTTACTGGAAACAACCAGAATTCTATGCAGATGCTTTTGAGCGAAACCTGTATGCATGGAGAAATAACATGTTCTACATAGCTGGCTCTGGTCCTTATCCGGCAGATGTAGTAATACTTAATTTAACGAGATGCGAATGGTTTGATGTAATAACCTTCTGGCATGTGTCCCCAGTTCCAGTAACGAAATACCAAGGATTGGGATTTGTAATAAGCTATCCAAGGAATGGAAGTACAAGGATGGGAAGTATAAGAGTTAGTCAAGACCCAGAAGTTGCAAAAGCCTGCTTTGATGTGCAAATTCAGCCAGGATATATACTGCTTCCTCCAACCTATCCAAAGTTTTCTTATGATTGGACACAAAAGATAAAGGCAAGGATTTATGTCAAGCCAACATGCCCGAAAGGAACTTACTTAATTCAAGTATCGCCTGGAGACCCGCCAGCAGATGTGGAAGCAGACTGGATAAGGAGGTATAAGCTCAAGTATGCTAGCATGAAGGTAGGTGGAGCATGGCAGATATTCGTACAAGTCTCTTAGAATTTTTTTTTTAATTTTTTTACTTTTTCCAATAGCTAGAGCTGCTTCTTTACAACATTTTGGAAAAAGTGAAACTTATTTCGTAATACTTTTGGAAAGGCTTGAAGTACAAGCACCTAATGTTTATATAGGTCAAGAATTCTGGGTTAGAGCTATTTTTGTAGCTGGCTATATGCCTTATGATGCAAACAATTTTACGGCAACCATAGAATTGCCTGAAGGATTCAAACTCAAAGAAGGACAAACTTATTCGCATAAAAATCCAGCTATTCCTGCATATGGATTTTGGGCAACCGAATGGGTTGTAGTTGCTCCAAACAAGACAGGAACATATATAATAAATGTATCGGTAGATAGCTCATTTCCGCAGAAAAAATCAGTAACTATTGTTGTTACTCATAAGCCAGTAAATCCAGTAATAGAAATAAGAGGAACTGAATATCAATCAGGAGAAGTTGGAACAATTTATGCACAAATAAGAGATGCAGACGGAACTCCAATAAACCTAGCGAATTGCACGATAAGAATTTATTATCCAGATAGGACTTTATGGGTTGAAGATAAACTAAATTACCTTTATGGTTCTCTTGGTCTTTATTACTATACATTTATAGTTCCAAGCATAGAAGGTGTTTATTCTATATCTGTAAACTGTTCAAACCCTGAAGTCTATGGTTTTTCAACATTCCATGTGGCAAGGTGGGCTAACCAAATCTATGAAAACTTAAAATACTGGGAAAAATGGAACTTAACATTCTATTTATGGAATGATACTTATTTTGCAAACTGGAATGGAACTATTATAAACCTAAATGAAAATTGGAAAATTTTATGGGATTTGTGGGATTGCGAACATTCTGAAGGATATCCAAAGAATGAGGTTTGTGATTATCTTAGCAAAATAAGAGCAAGCGTAGAGGAAACAAAAACAAATGTATCCGCAATTAAGGTGTGGATTAAATTTATTTTAAGCAATATAACTTGGATTATAATTCTAATAGTAGTATTTGTAATTGCTGTGCTCGTTATTAAAGCCGTGTGGAAAATTCCAAAAATCTAAGTATTCTATATATTTCTATCTCTCCTATCGGGCAAGATAAAGATTCTATCGTAAGAATGATGAAAGCAGAAAAGATAAAAGCAAAAAATATGAAAAAGGTTGAAAGCAGACCAACCCTTGCCTCGGTTAGGGCTACTTCTCTATGGAAAGCGATTGCAAGCCCCAAAATAAAAAACGATAAACCCCAAGCAAAAGAGTTGAAAAGACAGAACGGCTGATATTTTATAAAGTCTATTATTAAAGATTTAAAAAAATGAAAAATAAAGCCTGAGAGCATAGCTATTATGCTATCCTCAGTATGGAGAAGAAAAAAATAGAAAGGTATGCTCAGAACTAAAAGTTGTACTATAGTTAGCATTTGGGGAGTTAGTGGAAAATAGAGAGAAAAATAGAGTTCATAAATTGAAAAAACTATAGAGCATGAAATCGAAGAAATTATCCCTAATAGAAGTTTATCCCTAAACTTAATCATATATATTAAAATTGCTCTTTTCTTTTAAATTCTTTAATGCTTAGCCAAACAAGATTTGCGAGTAAAATTTCCTGGAGAAGTACAATAATTAAAGCAGAATAATCGAAGTAAACCAACAGAGAAAGAGGCAATACTACCATAAAAAATAGAGAAATAATTATCAAAATTATGAAATAACTTCTTTTAACCATCTATGCACCACCGATAGTTACATTCCATCTTATGGTTAACTGGTCGTTTGCCTCGAGATTTACTGAAGTAAATTGAGCACACGCAAATAAGTTTCCGTCAGAACCGCTATCCCCATACCAATGATAGCCAGCTACTTGTACGTTTGAATGGGATTGGGTAGCTGTGAAAGTATGCTCACAACTCCAAGAAGAAGCATTTATGCTTGTCAATGTACACTGAGCTCTCGCCAAATCAGAAGTAGTTATTTCATTAGCCAGTTTGGTTGCTGTCTCTGTACAATCGCCAGAAACTGAACTCAAAGAAATATACTGGGTTTTATTAGTAGATTGAGGATTTATTAACTGCTGTTGTGTAAAGTTTCTTCCTATTATAGTTAAAGTATTCTTCGAATGACCAACGAGCTTTCCATTCTTATAGACCCAAACTTCTGCAGTATAAAATTCTGGTTCATTAAACTGAACGACTGATTTAATTGGAGGCTTATTAGCATGGATTGCTGATATTGCATAAACAGAAAGAATTACTGAAATAACTAAAAAAATGAATTTTTTCATAATCTTTTATTAATTTTGCTGGTATTTAAATTTTTTTAATAGATTCCAAAAATTAAAGCTAGGGGAGATGGAATAACTCTAAGCGATAGAGCAATGGACAAATCGTAGATAAAATGAGCGAACATAGGAGAAATAATCGAATATTCTCTAAAGGTTAGAAATCCCCACAAGTTTCTTGAATATAAGAACCAACCTATCAAAGTCATAAAAACTACTATCATAGTCATGACGAAAACGTTCAAGATGTTCAATCCTCCCCAAGCAAAATAGTGGCAAAAAACAAAGAATAGCGAACCAAAAAGTACGGAATAAATAATTGATTCCCCTTCAGAAAATCCCCTTTTATAAAAAGCGTTCGCATAGCCTAGTATAGGAACTATTCTTATAGTTTCTTCAAAGAATGCGACTATCAAAGTATCTATAAAGGTTTGAGGGAGGGGATTGCCAGAAGTTAATTGCAAATAGAACAAATCGAAGGGAAATATCTGAATGCCGTATAGAAGAAAAAGAGAAGTTCCTATCTTATAGACCAAGAAACCAAAAGAAATGCCGACGAAAGCGATAATCAAAAATCTTAGAATAACTATATGCAAAGGAGCATTGTTTAAATCAAAACCCAGAATGTCAAATAGCTCTCTTCCTCTTACTCCAATTATGAATAAAATAGGAATTAGGCTTAGGGTATAGAATTCAAAAATGTTTAGGGCTGTTCCTCTAAGACTAATATAAAACAAATAAAAAATTAGATAGAAGAAGGGAATAGAAGAAAGCAAAAAAGAATCAGGTAAACCTTTGAAAAGCTTTCTTTCCATATTTATTAATTTAAATTCAATATATAAATTATGAAGAATTATGTATTGGCTGCAATATTTTTTATTCTTTTTGTTCTCACTTATGAACTCCTTAAAATAGATATAGTTATTCATGAAACATCGCATTACCTAGTGGGAAAACTTTTAGGTGGCGATTGTACCATCAGATTATATTGGAAAGGTGGTGGGGAAACCGTATGCAAATTTGCCTACATAACCAAAGGAGGCTTAATCCTTTATTCGCTAGCCGGTGTTCTCGCTGAATTGTTTGTTTCTCTAATTTTATTGGCTTTTCCATTTACTAGTGCTTTGGGCGGGTATATGTTCTATTCAACTGCACTTAGCAATTTTGCTGGAGCTTATACTACAGATTTTAATACCATAGGATTTTATGTGCCATTAAACCCCGTATTTAGAGTGTTGTTTTTAATGATAGGAATAATAGTCTTACTTTTAAACATCTTAAGGTATTTCAAGTTTTTCTTAAAATACAAAACCAAAAAGTAAGGCTGCGAGCATTATCGTAATCCCTAGCGTTGCGGCTATTGCCAAGCATAACTTTATTCTATTCATAGACAACTTCACACGTATTATTTACACATTCTAATTTAAAACATTTACATCCTTCCCAAATCGAATAATGGTACAGCTTTCCCTCCTTTTTGCATTGTTTCGAGCACAGATATTCCATAGTAAAATATGCGGAAAAGTAAGCGATTATTATAACTATCAACAGGTAAGCCACAATTACGAATATGGTTTTTTTCATCTTACCGACCTCACTATATATAGAAAACTCTTACATTACCTCTTTTTCCTCTTTTTTTGGACTTTGCCAAAACATCTATGAACTTTATCGGAAATCCGAACTCCTGCAGCCGTCTTATTGCTCTTAGAGTGTTACTGGTGTTTCCATTATAGATTTTGGAAAGTTCGGTTAATGTCCTTGGTCTCTCTAGAATCATCTTTAAAACTTCTAGAACTCTCATATTTACTCTTTTTTCTTCTTTTCCTATAACAATAAATCCTAAATAAACATAAGCAGTACTAACTGATAAGCCAAACTCCTCGCTCAATTTTTTGGCTATCTCTTTTCTGCTCTCAATCTTTTTAGCCAATTCCTTTGCTCTTTTTTCAAACTTTTTAAAAAGTTCCGGTCTCATCTTACCAACCTCGTTCCGCATCTAGGACATTTTCTGGTAAAGCAAGGAATTCCAGTTTTATGAGGCTCCGTATATCCACAATTAGGACAACGACAAACGCCTCCCGGACCTAAACCTTTACCTCCCCTTCCTATGAACCTTCCTCTCCTCATATTCGACCCACCAGCTTTTAACATTGTACAAATCTATTGAATCTATCCATTCTTCAAATTCTTTCTTTGAGTTAAAAGCTTTGGTCACGCTCTTCCAATGAAACTTATACATTTTTATCACCTTTCAATTAAATATTTTAATTTAAAATAACCAAATATTTAATATGAGTCTTGACCTATTAATAAACAGACCTTATGGAAAAATAGCTAAAGATGTTGAGCAACCTGTCGCAGATGCAATAGAATTCTTAAAAGAAATGGAAAAAACAAAAGAAATAACACTCAAGGATAAAAGTGAGCTGAAAGCTTTAAAGGGATGTATAATAGAAAACGGGTATAGAGTTTACGCAGAAAGTAAAGAAAATAAGTGGCATATCTTAACACTAGGAATCTCATGTAATGGGAAAAAATATGACTATTTAATTGTAGAAGGAAAAGAAAAATAGCTTACAAAAGTTAGTCAGAGAACAATGCCTCCGCTCTTCCAATGAAACACGTTAATCTTTATTTTTTAACTTCTACTTCTTCTGACATCAGCATAAAAAATAATGAAAAGTAGAGAAGACCAAAAGACACTATAATTGGAAGGTATAAAGATTTTGGTATTAAATTGCCAGTAAGCGAAAGGACAATCGACAAGCTTATACAGCTTAGAGCGAAGATAGAATAAATAAGTAAAAAAACAATACAAACTGTAGCTAAAGTACGGAGTAATGCCTCCATTAGCCTCCCACCCTAAACCTTTCGATTAAATATCCTAAGAGCTTTCTGTTTTTCCTATCCACTCCTGTGCAGATGAAAGCTCTGTTGAACTTGTCGATTATTATTTTTCCTATTAGCTTTTCTGGTTCTTCCTTGAGCATTCTACGCATTTCTTCAACTGGATAAAATCTAGTAGGTAAGATAGTCACTATATACTTCTTACTTCTTCTTTTTTGTTTCTTTCTTGTAATAGTAGTACACCCTATTTCTTACTGGTTTTTTCTTCAATATACCTCTTTTTGCCAACTTTCCAAGAACTGCAGTTACAGTCCTTCGCTTTATCCCGAGCTTTCTTGAAAGTTCAGAAGGCGTGTACCCTGCTTTTGACCTTTTCAAGAACTTTTCTATTCTTTTGGTAAAGGTTAGGGTTTCATTCTCACCCATCTTTTCCAACTTACTTATCGGTATTGGCAACAGCCTCACCTCCTTTCTTTAAATAAATCAACTTAGCCCTCCCAACCTGCCTAATCCTAATCTTTCCCTCACCCTTTAGCTCGAAAAGATACTTAACAACGGTTATCCTATTCTTACCAAGCTTTTCAGAAATATCTTTAATAGTAAGTCCGTTAGGACTGGCTTTCAAAACTTGTAAAATTTTATCTTTTAACACTATTAATTATTAGTATTTTTAATATTTAAATTTAACCCCATAATTTATCTCTTGAATAGCAGGCAACCCATAGACCGAATGAAAATATTATTATGAATGAGACTATTTCCCATCCAGTATTCAATATTATAAAGCTGTTTAATAGCTTCGAAGCTCCTTCCTTTCCTAGCTTATAGTATTGATGCTCGAAGGAACATAGCACATGACTTTGCCAATCTATTTCCTTTATTTCTCCTCCATAGGATATGCAAAATATGGCATGGACTAGCTCATGAAATGGTGTGAATACAAATAGAAATAACTTTACGGATAAGATTACCACAAAAAAGTGAAAGGCAAATTTCAATATGTTTTCAAGAATCGATTCTAGTTTATAGGACATCGATAACCAACTCATAATGCTTGTACTTTATATTCACTCCTTTCAAATATCTTGAAATAGCCCTTATTATTGCTGTCCTTCTCCTTGTCGTGTTTATTTTAAAAAGTTTGTCATTAACCATTATCATATAATTTTTCCTTTTCATCCTTTAAAACCTCCTTCAGATAAATAAGCTTAAGAGTAGAAGGAATGGGAGGGAGAAAAACTTTATTTTTTATTTTTTTTCTCATAAAATCAATCTTTAACCCTAAATATGCATCTTACCACATCTCCAACTCGTGGCATAGGGTCAGGTTTATGCCAAGCAGCAGATTTAACCTCCTCTCCCTTAGGAGTTTTAATCCTTCTTAGTTCAGCCTTCGTATCTATTACAACTACGCTTCCTCTAACTTCTATTACCCTTCCTTTGAAGTATCCTCTTTTCTTAACCATCTTCATCACTAACAATCCAAAGATTTTGCAACAGGTTCTATCATTCTATCAATAATAATTTTCAATTCATCAGATTTAAAATACAAAGGTAAAAGAGATAATATGACGAAACGAAGTTTTTCTTTCATAAAACACCACTTTCCAAAATTTTTTTAACAGTTTTAGCTAATTCTATCATTATTTCAGCTTCTTTTATTCTTTTGTAAATTCCCGTTCCTTTTAATCTTCTCCAATAACTTCTGTCATTTTCATCTATTTTCTGTAACATACTTTCGCATTCAGCTTTAAGAGAGAGCAAGGTTTGCTTAAGTATTTCTATTCTTGTCTTCATTTCAATCAAACCCTTATTCTTCTAAGCTTTGCCCTGCATTCATTACACAGCCAGGGGGTTTCGCTATGAGGATTCCAAAATATTTTCTTTCCACATTTGAAACAATAGCCTTCTTCATACATTTAGACCACCGTGATAAAGAATGCCATAAAAACTGATAAAGCTGTTATTATTATAAGAAATTTCCGATTTAAACATAGTTCATTAGCTAAAGAAGTATCTTCATATGCAAAAAATATAGAGAAGTAAAATAGAGTAAAATAAAGGAAAAAATAAAGGAGAAATGACATTAAGAAAAACTTTATTTTGAATTTTGTGAGTGGTTTGAGCTTCATTCTATCGCCATTAATATCTCAACTGGTTCTTCACGAGATTTAGGAAATAACAAAAAAATAATAGAAGAAATTATGGAGCTAATTAGGGAAATAGAAAAGAGAGTTGCCTTCCCATAGACTAAAGCTATGAACATTGAAATTATGCTTCCAAAGAAAATTCCTTTAAAAATTTCTTCAATCATTTTCATCCCTCTCTACCGTAGGA